>ERZ773155.1306-NODE-1306-length-21423-cov-2.961906_pt1 | contig 21423 bp, 14 predicted proteins | sample MGYA00511262_ERZ773155 | MGnify/ENA primary metagenome ERZ773155 (study PRJEB29015, sample SAMEA2737828) | human gut metagenome | biome: human gut; feature: human-associated habitat; material: faeces | place: China | collected 2012 ... | reverse complement strand
TGCAACCGGCTGCTCGGTGCCGTGTCGGAGCGCTCGCTGGCCGCCCAGGAGGAGCAGTACGCCGCGCACCGCACCACACGCGACTACGTGTGGAACTCCCTGGGCATCGGCGCATGGGGCATGGTGTTCCCCGTGCTCACCGTGGTGGTCACGCAGCTGGTGGGCGTGGAGCAGGCCGGCATGTTCTCCATGGCGTTCGCCGCGGGAACCCTCTTGATGTTCCTCTCGAACTTCGGCGTGCGCACCTATCAGGTATCCGATATCGACGAGAAGTGCTCGTTCGCCTCATATCAGGCGCAACGCTGGCTCACCTCCCTGTTGGCGCTTGCGGCGGGCCTGCTGTACTGCACCGTTCGTGGATACGATGCCACCATGCTCATGCTCTCCATCGGCACCTACATCTACAAGATCGTCGACGGACTCGCCGATGTGTACGAAGGACGGTTGCAACAGGCGGACAAGCTCTACCTCGCCGGCATCAGCCAGGCGCTCAGATCGGTCTCGGTCATCATCGCCTTCAGCGTACTGCTGTTCATCACGCGCAGCATCGCCCTGGCGGGCGCGGTCGCGGGCCTGGTGGCCGTCGCCACCCTCATCCTGGTCACGATTCCGCTCGCCCTGCTGGAAACCGAAGCCTCGAGACGCATGAGCCCGTTGGAGATCGGCGGGCTGTTCCGTCACTGCCTCCCGCTCTTCTCGGCCCTCTTCATGTTCAACCTCATCGAGAGCGTGCCCAAGTTCGCCATGGAGGGCATGCTCCCCTACGACAGCCAACTGTACTTCAACGCGCTGTTCTTCCCCGCCCAAGGCATCCTGCTCGCCGTCGGGTTCCTGTACAAGCCGCAACTGCTGAGACTCGCCAACATCTGGTCGAACCCTCGCAGGCGCCGCAAATTCGATCTGATCGTCCTGGCGATGATCGCCGTCATCGCGCTCATGACCGCCGGCACGCTCGTGTTCATGGGCTGGCTGGGGATACCGATCATGAACTTCATGTACGGCGTGGATTTTAAGGCGTATCGCGGAATCGCCTACCTGATGATCGTCGCGGGCGGCGTGAGCGCGGCGATCGATTTCCTCTACGCCATCATCACGGTACTGCGCCGGCAGAGCTCCGCCACCAAGCCCTACGCGATCACCTTCGCGTTCTCCCTGGTGGTCCCCACCGCGCTCATCTGGCTCATGGGCCTTACCGGCGCCGTGGCGGGATACCTTGCCTCTATGGTCCTGCTTCTCGCGCTGCTGTCGATCGAGTACCACCGCATCAGGCAGGACCTATCCGAGAAAAACCGTTCTCCGTTCCATGCATAGAGCCGTTCCGGCGCATGAGGGCCTCGCAGCGCCGGTTTACTCGCCCTCCTCGATGTCGGCGAGCCACACGCGGCGATCTTCAAGGCGCATAATGCCCACGCGGCCACTGGGATGGCCCGCTGCGGCGGAGCAATCGATGCAGACGCGATCCGCGACGCCGCCGGTGTCACGCGAGCAGCCGACCTCAACCATCACACCGCGCAGGTCTTCGTCAACCCCCGACCCGCACATGAGCGAGGCGTAACGCGGCATCGAGATCGAAGGGGTGTGCCCCGCAACCACCACCGGCCCCAAGCCGCTCGTTCCCACCAGGCCCGTCGGCGTCGACCAAAACTCACGCCTGATCCACAGCAGGTCGTTCACGTCCTGCTCGATCATGGCTGCGAGCAGATCGTCCGGGGTCGCCGCGGCATACCCTTCCGCCTCGCTGTAAGAGACACCGAGCGCATCCAGGGAGGCCCGAAGGCGCGGCGCGTCCACACCGGCATGGGCAAGCAGGTAGCTCCTGCGATCGCCCCGCGCCGCGGAGGGCCTGCGATCATCGACCTCCACCACCGCGAACGTGGGCAGGTTCACGAGCCAGTCCATAAGATCCACATAGCGATCGCGCGGCAATTGCTCGAGCTGCTCGTAGGTGGTGTAGCCGCCGTTCATGTGCCAGGTCAGCTTGTCGCGCTCGTCACCACTCTCGAGCGACTCGTAGAGCATCTCCTCATGGTTGCCCATGAGCACGCGCACATTCGGAAGCGCGCGGACCATGTCGATCACGCCCAACGGGTCGGGGCCGCGATCGACCATATCGCCGAGCACAAAGACGGTGTCGTCCGAACCGGGCTGCGCAAGCTCGAGGACGCGGTCGAAGGCGCGCGCGTGCCCGTGGATGTCCGAGACGACGAAGATGGCCATCTGTACCCCTTAAAGGTCAACTTGAACGTTAGGGTTATTGTACCGCGCTTCGCACTCGAGGCCGCGCTCATCCAGTCGAAGGCACGTCGTGTAAACAAATGAACGCTTCGACCAATACCGACACAATAAGCACTTTATGATGCTAAAGTCTTGGCAATGGCACGACATCCGAGGGAGGTCCCACCATGGCACGCGTACACAACTTCTCAGCCGGCCCCGCCACACTACCCCAATGCGTCCTACGTGAAGCACAGGACGAGCTTTTCGACTACGCCGGGACCGGCATGTCCGTGCTGGAAATGAGCCATCGATCCGAGGCGTATCGCGCCATCATCGAGGATGCGGAGGCCACCTTGCGCCGCCTGCTCGGCATCCCGCCTTCCTACCGCGTGCTGTTCCTGCAAGGCGGTGCGACTCTGCAGTTTGCGGGCATCCCGTTGAACCTCATGCGCCGGGGACGAGCCGGATACGTGGTGAGCGGCAATTTCGCCAAGCTCGCCTGGCGCGAAGGGTGCAAATACGGGGACGCCGAGGTGCTTGCGAGTAGCGAGGCCACGAACTTCGACCGTATCCCTGAGCTCGACGCGGCCGAGAATCGCGCGGCATCGGGTGACCTCGACTACGTTTACATCTGCCAGAACAACACCATCTTCGGAACGCAGTTCCACACCCTCCCCGACTGCGCGGACACGCCGCTCGTCGCCGACGTGTCAAGCTGCTTCCTATCCGGTCCGCTCGACATCGAGCGCTACGGTCTGCTGTTCGCCGGCGCGCAGAAAAACGCGGGGCCCGCGGGCGTGACCGTGGTGATCGTGCGTGAGGACCTCATCGCAAACGGGCCGGCTCGCGCCGATATATGCCCCACCTACCTGGATATGCGCGTCCAGGCCGAAAAGGGCTCCATGTACAACACGCCCAACACCTTTGGCATCTACCTGTGCGGAAAGGTCTTCCGCTGGATCGAGCAGACCGACGGGCTCGTCGCCATGGCGCAGCGTAACCGAGCAAAGGCCGACTTGCTCTACCGCACCATCGACGATAGCGACCTCTTCCAGGGTACGGCAGATCCCAAAAGCCGCTCCATGAGCAACGTCACCTTCCGCACGTGCGACGCCGAGACGGACGAGGCCTTCATAGCCTATGCCCGGGAGCGCGGCATCGAGGGCATCAAGGGCCATCGCATGGCGGGCGGCTTGCGAGCAAGCATCTACAACGCCGTGACCATGGACTCCGTCGGCGCGTTGGCAACATGCATGCGCGAGTTCGAGGCCTCCCGAGGCGGCCGATCTATCTAGGGGCTCGACCCCCATTCATTCTGCTTCGCCAATACCGATTGTTATTTCTGCTACGAAACGCAAGACCGGCACCCATGGGGCCCGCCGCGAGTTTCCGCACGAGCCGAAGAGCCCAGTGGGCTCTTTGTGCGAGCAGGACTGTCTGAGCGCCGGACCCCATGGGTGCCGGTCACCGGGATACGGAGGAACTCACCATGCGATATATCAAGACCATCGATGACATCACCAAAGACGGACAGGTCGACTTCGGAGCGGGGTACGAGCTGGTCGAACGTACCGAGGATGCGGATGCCATCCTCATGCGATCCACCGACCTGCACGGCTACGAACTCCCGGCGGGCATCCGCGCCATCGGACGCTGCGGCGCGGGCGTGAACAACATCCCCATCGAGGAGTACGCGCGACGGGGCGTCGTGGTGTTCAACTCCCCAGGCGCCAACGCCAACGCCGTGAAGGAGATCGTCATCGCCATGATGATCATGTCGAGCCGCGGAATCGTCCAAGCCATGCAATGGGTGCGCGATAACGCCGACGACCCCGACATCCTCGTGGATGCCGAGAAAGCCAAGAAGGCGTTCGTGGGGCGCGAAATCCGTGGCAAACGCGTGGGCGTGGTGGGCCTCGGCAACGTGGGGTCCCGCGTGGCAAACGCCTGCGTGGAGCTCGGTATGGACGTCTTTGGCTACGACCCGTTCATCTCGGTCGAGAACGCCTGGTCACTCAATCGCGAGGTCCAGCGCGTGGGCACGCTCGAGGACCTCTGCCGCGGATGCGACTACCTCACCTTGCACGTGCCTGCAAAGGCAGATACCGTCGGGATGATCTCAACCGACCAGCTCGAGCTGCTTGCGCCCGGTGCGGTGCTCGTCAATTTCGCACGCGAATCCATCATCGACGAGGACGCGGTCGACGCCGCACTGCGCGCCGGCAAGCTTTCCTGGTTCGCCTGCGATTTCGCCACGCCCAAGACGGTTCGCATGCCGCGGACCTTCATCACCACGCACTCGGGCGCAGGTACCAAGGAGGCCGAGGCGAACTGCGCGGACATGGCCATCTCCGAGCTCAAGGACTATCTCGAGAACGGCAACATCGCCCATTCGGTCAACTACCCGACCTGCTCCATGGGCAAGGCCCGGGCCGCGAGCCGCATCGGATGCCTGCACGCAAACGTGCCCAACATGATCGGTCAGATCACCGCAGTCCTCGCGAAAGACAACGCCAATGTGCAACGCATGGTCAACGAGAGCGCCGGCGAAAATGCCTACACGATGTTCGACACCGACGAGCACCTCGACGAAGCCACCATCGCAGCACTGAGAACGATTCCGTCCATGTATCGCGTGCGCGTCATCAAATAAAGCGCAGAGCGCCTACGCCCCGAGCTCATCCACCGCGCACGGAGCGCCCGGGGCGAGGCCGCTTTCGGCGGGCTCGAACCCCTCGAGCGAGGAAAGGCCACGGGCAACCAAGGCGCTCGCCGCACTCGAGACGTTCTCGATGGGGGTATCGCCGCCCATCATGATCCATTGCCGGTACGCCGACAAAATCCCGCCGAACACGAACGAGAGGTAATAGTCGAGCTGATCGGAGCGCACGCTCGCCGGGATCATGCAGTAACGCTCAAGTTCCTCATACATGGACTGCTTGATGCAGGTGAACATCAGGTCGAAGGGAACGCACTCGAACACGCGCCGCTTGAGCGAGATGTTCTCCATGATGGCCCTGTTCACCATCTCGAAAAACACCTGGATGCGCACGGCAAAGCCGCCTTGCTCGCTTTCCCCCGTGCATGCCAGCAACCCATGCGTGTTCTCCACGATATCGTCGATATGGCTATCAAGCACATAAGCGAGCAGGCCGTCGATCGACCCGAAGTGTTTGTAAAAGGTCTTGCGGTCCACATCGGCCTTACGCGCGATGTCGGTGACTGTGATGTCCTCATAGGCCTTCTCCGCCAACAGGTCCTCGAACGCCGCGACCATTGCCGCACGTGAGCGGAGCACGCGACGGTCGACCCGCTCGCACTGTGACGCGGACGGCGCGGACGCCTTTGAGGCGCCTCGCTCCTCGACCATCCTCAAACGGCACCCATCCATACCCTTTGCTCCTCCACAGCTCGCATCCTTTGAGGCAAAACCCACATCTATCTGCACTTCGTTGAATAGACACAGTTGCTTATTCCACATTTGTAGAATATACCACAGCTGTTACTATTCACGGCAAGGCGACGCGGCGAGTCGTTCCTCCGTCTTCGCGACTCGAACTGTAGGCATGCCCCGCGTCGCCTCCAGTGCGTCGAAAGAAGGAACAGCATGGCACTCACACAAGCGGCGGAACGAGCGGCCCTCAACAAAATCATCGACTATCTCGACGAGGACCCCGAGAAGAACATCGACACCATCATGACGCTCGTGGACAAATTCGTCCCCGAGTATGTGCTCCCCTCGCAACGCCGAGCCTTCGACACCGCGATCCACGAACGCAATAACTGGTACCGACTCATGATGCGAATCTTCGACCTCAACCCCGAAGTACGCACCAAGCTGCTCAAGACGCTCATTGTGGACTGCAGCGTCCTGGCATGGCCCCAGCAGGAAAGGATGCGCGAAAAACATCAGTGCAACATCCCGTATGCGATCCTGCTCGACCCCACGAGCGCCTGCAACCTGCGTTGCACGGGCTGCTGGGCGGCTGAATACGGACACGCGCTCAACCTTTCCTTCGAGGACATCGACTCCATCATCTGCCAAGGCAAGGAGCTCGGCTGCCATATCTACATCTACACCGGCGGCGAGCCGCTCGTGCGCAAGGACGACCTCATCCGCCTGTGCGAAAAGCACCAGGATTGCGCATTTCTGTGCTTCACCAACGCGACCCTCATCGACGAGGCGTTCTGCCAGGAAATGATCCGCGTGGGCAACTTTGTTCCCGCCATCTCCGCTGAGGGTGACGAGGGCACGACCGACTCACGCCGTGGCAAGGGCACGTATGCCAAGATCGAGCGCGCCATGAACCTGCTTCGCGAAAACGGCCTGCCGTTCGGCATCTCCTGCTGCTGGACGCGCGAGAACGCCGACGCCGTGGCCACCGAGGCGAACATGGACTGGATGATCGAGAAGGGCGCGCTGTTCTGCTGGTACTTCCACTACATGCCCGTGGGAGCCTCCTCGCCCGCCTCGCTCATGCCCACTCCCGAGCAGCGCGAGCGCATGTACCACTTCGTGCGTGACATGCGCTCCAAGAAGGAGCTGTTCACCATGGACTTCCAAAACGATGGCGAGTTCGTGGGCGGCTGCATCGCCGGCGGCCGCCGCTACCTGCACATCAACGCCGCGGGCGACGTCGAGCCCTGCGTGTTCATCCACTACAGCAACGTCAACATCCACGACGTCACGCTGCTCGAGGCCCTCAAATCGCCGCTGTTCATGAAATACTACGAGAACCAACCGTTCAACGACAATCACCTGCGGCCCTGCCCCATGCTCGAGAACCCCTACGAGCTCGGCCGGCTCGTCGCCGAATCCGGTGCGCACGGAACCGACCTGGTGGAGCCGGAGACCCCGGAGGACCTCCGCCGCAAGACCGTTGCCGGCGCAGCGGCGTGGGCGCCCGTGGCCGAGAAGATCTGGAACGACGAGAACGATCCCATGTACACCAAGCGTCTCGAGGGCATGCAACAGGGTATGGCAGAAACCGACCTCGAGAAATTTGAGCGCCTGGGGCACTTCGGCGATTGCCAGAACGAGAAATAGCGCAGGCCGCGCCCGGGAAGCGCGGGCCGCGGCAGACTACACGCAGACCGCGCCCAGCTATGCTCGCGATGGTGCACCCGGGACAACACGGGTAGGAATTCGTACGCGGCGAGACCGGCTTTTCGGCACCACGCGGCGACGCTCGCGAAAGCGGGGCTCGAGCTTACGCCCGAGCCCCGCTTTTTTCATCCATTGTGGCGCAGGCGGGGTACGATAACGCCATATGTGATCGACCCGCGCGAGAGGACCGTCCATGAGAGCGCTTCCCTTCCCTTGCATTCGACCTGTCCCCGAGCATGCCGCCGAGGTGGCAGCTCTTCCCTATGACGTCTTTGACCGCGGCGAGGCGGCCGAGTACGTCGAGGGCAGGCCGCTCTCCTTCTTGAACATCGACCGACCCGAGACACAGTTTCCCGCTGATCAGGACATGTATGCACCAGAGGTATACGCGCGCGGAGCGGAGCTGCTGCACGAGCGCCTCGCGGACGGGACCTTCGTGGAGGACCGCAACCTGGCGTATTACATCTACCGCCTTGCCTGGGAGGGACACGTGCAGACCGGCATCGTCTGCGTGTGCGCCGTCGACGAATTCGAAGGTGGCGTCATCAAGCGCCACGAGCTTACGCGCGAAGAGAAGGAACGCGACCGCATCGAGCACATCGAAGCGCTCGGTTGCCAGACGGGACCGATCTTCCTCACCTACCGCGACCAGCCCGTGCTCGACATGATCGTCGGCGCGGCCACGACCTCCACCCCGTTGTACGACTTCGCCGATGAGTTGGGCGTGCGCCAGACCGTCTGGGAGGTCGTGCGCCACGATGCCGTCGATGCGCTGCGCGCCATGCTCGGCACGATTCCGTGCGCCTATATCGCCGATGGGCATCATCGGGCTGCGAGCGCCGCGAAGGTTGCACGCCGCATACGCGAAGAAGCGCGGGCGGCAGGCACTTACACCGGAAAGGAGCCGTTCAACTACGTCCTCTCCGTCCTGTTCCCCGCCAGCCAGCTCACCATCCTGCCGTACAACCGCGTGGTTTCCGACCGCAACGGACTCGATACGTACGAGCTGCTCGAGGTGCTGAGCGGCGCAGGATTCGGCATCGTGGAGGCAGAGGGGCCGGTGGAACCGCGCGAACACGGCGTGTTCGGGATGTACACCGACGACACCTGGTACGAGCTGCGGGCGGACGACCCCAACCCGATAGCCTATGCCGCGGAGAATGCCGGCAACGATTTCAACGCCGAGATGGGATCGGCCGAGGATGACGAGCGCCGCAGCGGTGGATCGAGTCAAGATGACGAAGTGGCCTCCAACCCAGCAAACTCCCTTGATTGCTCAATCCTGCAGAGCTGCATCTTGTCTCCTATTTTTGGAATCAAGGACCCCCGCACCGATCCGCGCATCTCCTTCGTCGGCGGCATCCGCGGAACCGAGGAGCTTGAGTGCAAAGCGGGCGTCGAGGGCGTTGCGTTCACGATGTGCGCGACGAGCATCGACCAGTTGCTCGCCGTAGCCGACGCCGGCGAGGTTATGCCGCCCAAATCCACGTGGTTCGAGCCCAAGCTGCGCAGCGGCCTGTTCATCCATCGCATCGCGAAATAGCAATCGTTTCGCAAGGCGCTCACCTGGCAAAACCGGTGATTCGCATGGCCTCCCTTCTTCAAAAGGGAGGCCATTTTCATGTAAAACCGAGCATTTGGTCAAAATACCCTGATTGTGCGCTCAAATCCTTCCGGTTTCTGCCTTGCATATTTTCCCGCCTTCACCAATCCTGCGGTTTTGCCGCAAGCCTCCAGCCCGGCAGGACAGAGCCGCTCACACGTAAAGATTCGTCTTAGGCAATCCTGGGGTTTTGTCGCCCGCGACAAAACCCTTCAGCGCACAATCAGGGTATTTTGACCACACTTCGAAAAACGTACGATGCGCGTCGCCTCAGATGCAAAAACCTATGCATGCCGCAGAGCAAATAGACGCGAATTATACATTTCGTCTAAACCCTGAATCCAGTTGGGCAAGTGGAACGCCAGTCACGGCCCAATCAACAACAAGCTTCGAAGCGCACCAGGAGTAAAATTCCTACTCCCCGAGCAAATCCCGCAACTTATCCTGCTCGATGATCTCAACCAGCTCGAACGCGCCCTTGTCGAACGCGAAATGCATAACACTGCAGTTGCCCGGCACCTTACCGCAGCCAAAACCGCCATCGGGCACCCACTTAGTCAGAAACTCACGGCACGCCGACCCGTGACTCACCACCAAAACGCGCTCATGCCCAGGTTGCTCCATAATCCGTGCCAGGGCATCGCTCACGCGGGCGCGGACGGCCATCTGCCCCTCCCCACCAAACGGAACATAGAAGTCGCCCCAGGGAAACGGCGGCATAAGGTCGACCCGCTCGCCCTCGAAGGCCCCGAAGCCCCATTCGCGCAGTTCCTCCACGCGCTCGTAAGGCATATCCACGATGCGCTCAATCGTCTGCTGAGTACGCGTCAGCGTTGAGGTGTACGCATGGTCGAACGCGATCCCCTCGCGCGCAAAGTACCGCCCGATACGCTCCGCCTGCTCCTCGCCCTCCGGCGTGAGCGGGGCGTCGCACCAGCCCTGGATAACGCGCTTTTCGTTGAACATGGTCTGGCCGTGTCGAACCAGATACAAATCACCGCTCATCGAAGCCCCCACTCGATGTGACATCATGTTTACGGATGTCGCATTTGCTCATATCAATGTGTTCCGATTGTATCAATCGATGAGCTGACAGCGCTCGCAGGGTCCAAAGGTATCCCTTTCCTTTCGCATGGGTAGGATTACATATGTACGTTATCTAACTTCTGTCGATTGGAGTGGCCATGAGAGAATTCATCGACGACGAGGGCGAACGGCACATCGATCCCTTCTGCTTTGACGAGTTTGGGATGATCGACCGTGGTATCAAAGCGGTCAGGTTCCTATACGGCGTAACCGGAGCAGTCGGGCTTATCGGCGGTGCCACCCTGCTCATCTGGCCCGTGAAGACGCTCGTGGTGCTCGCTGTCATCCTCGGAGCATACTTCATTATCGCAAGCGTCGTGCGCATCGGCGTGGCCGTGGGCACGCCCTTCATGCCTGCTGGTTGGCGCGCGCTCAATATTCTCTCCAGCCTCTTGCTGCTCTTCTGCGGCATCATCATGCTGAAGAACCAGGCGGCATCCGCTGCGGCCCTCGCGACGCTCGCAGCCATCGCAATCGGATTCGGCTGGATTATCGAGGGCGTGGTAACCCTCGTCGAGACCGGCATGGTGCACAACCGCGGTCTCTCCATTCTCTCCGGCGTACTGTCGATTGTCGCGGGCATCGCCGTGTTCATGTTCCCGCTCGAATCGATCGACCTGATGATCGTCTTCTCCGGCATCGCGCTCGCGGTGCTGGGTGGTGTGCTGCTCGTCCGTGCGTTCACCTTTGGAAAGATCTCGCGCTAGCGGCGTTTGCGACACGCCCCGTTTGCGCATCGCCCGCAATCCAACACCGATACTCGCCGCCCGGGACCCGCAAAAGGCCCGGGCGGTTTTGTCTACCTGAACTCCCAAAAACAACCCCTTGACCTTCACGCTACGAGAAGGTTTATCCTACGAGCGAAACGAAACGGGAGGGGCATGTGAGCGCGAACAAAGCTTATGGCATCGGAGAGGTCTCCGACATCGTGGGGATCTCAACCCGAACGCTCAGATATTACGAAGAGGCGGGGCTGCTCGTACCCGCGCGAACAGCCAACGGATATCGCCGCTACACCCCTGCGGACCTCGACCGCTTGCAGGAAATCCTGCTCTTGCGCCACATGGGAATGAGCGTGGCAGAGATTCCAAGCGCCTTGAGCGCAACGGAAGATGAGCGCCGGCGAACGCTCGCGCGCCACCTTGGAACGCTCAGGGCAGAACAAGAGCGACTCGATACCCTCATCCGCACCGTCGAACGCACAATCGAGCACATCGAGAAGGGAGTCCCCATGGACGATAAGGCGAAGTTCGAGGGCATGAAGCGCGACCTCGTGGAGCAAAACGAGCGCAAGCACGGCGCTGAGGTGCGTGAGCGCTGGGGCGACACCGCCGCGGACGAGGCAAACCGCAAGATGCTCAACCTGAGCGAGAGGGAGTTCGAGCGTTTCCAGGAGCTGGGGCGCGCAATCAACGAATCGCTCGAAGCGGCCGTGAGAGCGAATGCCGATCCCACAGGCGACGAGGGAGAACGCATCTATCGCCTCCACCGGGAGTGGCTCGGATTCACCTGGAACTTCTACACGCCCGAAGCGCACAGGGGTCTCGCGGAGATGTACGTCGCAGATGAGCGTTTCACCGCCTATTACGATGGCAATGTCGCCGGCTGCGCCGCTTGGCTGCGGGACGCGATAGCCGCGCACGCGCGATAGCGGGCCGAATTCACACCGCGCGTGAGCGTCCCATCGATGTCGAAGACTATGAGGCCCTTTATTTTCATCCCGGTACCACCTTTGAAGATCCGCCCAAGCCGAATGACGGCATTATGCGAATCTACGCCCTATGACAGCAGCGCGAGACATGTGGGATCCAGGCGATAATGCCCGACGATGCGTCCGTAGCTTTGCAGCTTGTCCTCCTCATAGCGCAACTGAAACGGCCCGGAATGATGAATGAGATACGGAACGCCGTGTTCGTTGCGACGGTCGGAGACAATCCCGATGTGTCCCTCATACAAGACGATGTCCCCACCGCGCCATTCGGTGATTTCGTCGGCATCGTCCACCAGGCGCTGCGCATGAGCATCGAAAAAGACCTTGAGATTGGGCGTGCGGCGGAAATCGATCGCCGGATCCGGAATCTCGATCGCATAGGCCTCTGGACGCTGCACAACGTCGGCCGCAACGAGTGCCTGAAGGTCGTAACCCGCCTCCCGGCACGCGATGGCAACCACATCGGTGCAGACGCCGTACTCGTCATCGGGATAGCCCGAAGGGTAATAGACGCTCTTGTAGTGCGGACGGGTCTGGATGTAGGCGAGGGCAGCGGCGAGGACATCGTCGTTGTCGGCGATGCCGTCGGGGTCGGCATCAACCGTGGCGACGGGGTCGGCATCGCTCGCCCCGGAGGCCCCCTCGTACCGGTCGACGGGGCGATGCGAAGAAGTGATGCAAAGTCGCCCCCTCGCGATAAGGACCGCACCGACGGCGATTAACGTGAACGCAAGTATTGCGAGCACGACGATGGAAATGCGCGACCCGCTTCTCCTCGTACCCATTTTTCGTCCCTCCATCCTTCCCCGTTATGCGGCGGCGGTCAGGATCCCCGCGCGACTTTGACGCTCGCTCTTAGCCGCCAGCATCGATTTTTGTCCGGACGAATCGGCACCATTATCGCAGGGAGTGGATTCTGCTGCGACACGCGGAGTGACGCTATTTGTCTCGGCTTCACTCACCTCGTCGGCCCACAGCTCGCCGATGAACATGTCCATGATCTCCGTGCTGCGGACCCAGCGCCTCTGAGCAAAGTTGTACGTCTGACACACCGCGTCGTCCATGCGATGGATTCTGATGCCATTGTCCTCGATGTAGTACCTCACACGGACCCCCCCCTTGCATGAACACAAACCCGGACGCTGATATCCCCCACCTCAATTCAGGGACTGTCCCCAAATTGAGGTGGGATATCGGAAGGGTGGGCTATGCCATCACTTTATCCATCAGTTCTTCGTACGTGCTCACGAAGTCGTAGCACACATCGTCCTCGCCGAGCTGCTCGAAGAGCTTGCGAGCGCAGTTGATTTTGGCCTTCTCGACGCCCTTAAGGTTGAGAGACTGCAACGACCCCTTGGTCTCGGCGATGAAGAAGATGTGCTTCACCGCGCCCTCGTTGAAGGCGATGGCCCAGTCAGGCGCATAGTCGCCCACGGGCGTGGGAATCTTGAATGAGCGCGGCAGGTGCGCGAAAGCGCACACCTCAGCCGACTCTTCGAGTTCGCGCGCAAACTCACGCTCGGTATCGCTGTCGAACACCGTCCAATCCTGTACGCCGTGGCGCGAAGTGGAGAGCGCCCGTCCCAGATTCTCGGGCATATCCTCGGCAAAAATCTCGGCCGCATCATAGGTGCCGGCAACGCGGTTGTAACGAATGTGCTCAACCACCATGCGCGCCTTCTCATCCACGATGAGCGCTGCCGTCTTGACGATAAACTCCTCCGGATTCACGCGGAACATGGCAAAGCGATCGGGCGCGATGCCGGCCAGGATGCCCGCCGCACTGCTGCGCGTAATGCGCGCCTTGTCGGCTACCTCACCTACCAGGTCATACGCCACGTTGGAAACGGCGGCGCTGTTGACCTCGAACATGGCACTTGTGGCACCGCCAAAACCCTCGGAGGCCTCAAGCTGCTCACGCGTCGCCTCGGCGCGCTGCGCACCCCGCTTGAGGCGATAGCGCGGCGTGGAGACATTCAGGTTCCTATTGATGCCCTCGATAGCCTTGCGACGCAGCTCATCGCTGTCAAACTCCACGGTATAGGCATGCTTGTGGTTGATGCGCGCCCACAGATCTTGAAATTCCTTCTTGCGGAAGTTGTCATTCAGCTTGTTGCTGGACACCTTTGTATCGAAGCCGTTCTCGATCTTGATGCTCGTGTCCTCGGCGCTCCGGGCGATGCGCTCGATCTGATCCAGGAACCCGTCGAGATGCTCGGGGATATCCCCGTCCGGCACACCGCGCAGCCCCTCCTCGTGGAACTTCTCCGTGAGCTGGCCATCAAAGTCGATGAGACGATTCATCTTGAGCGCATCGACGATGCGGCGAGCGTCGTCGCTCGTGAGGACGTACTCCACCCCGGCGTTCTCCACGTGGCATCCGGCGAACAGCTTTTCTTCCACCCGGCACGGGCGCTCGCGCAGCTCGCCAGCGGTCTCGGTCTGCAGGGACTTCACAAAGCTGTCGTAGCCCTCCGAGGCGATCACCGTGAGGAGGTTGACGGCGTGCACGCCGTCGCGCCCCAGCAGCACCGCATCCTGACGCGTGCCGTTTTGGTTCACGCACAGGCGCAGACCGCGGCCGATCTTCTGGCGCTTGGTCAGGTTGTCCTTTGTCTCGACGAGCGTGCAGATCTGGAACACGTTGGGGTTGTCCCACCCCTCGCGCAAGGCGGAGTGCGAGAAAATAAATCGACACGGCTCCTCGAAGGAGAGCAGGCGCTCCTTGTTCTTGAGAATGAGGTCGTAGGCGGCCACGGCATCCTCGCCCTCGGCGAACTCGCTACCGCGCTTGAGCTTGCTGTTGCAGGCCCGCCCTTTCTTGTCGATGGAGAAGTAACCCTTGTGGACCTCGTGCGCGTCGAAGCTCCGAAGGTAGCGCAGATACGCCGGGTCGTACGCGTCGTCGAGCGTGGGCGCGGACGTGCGCTCGGAGATGGCGCGGGCGTACTCCTCCTCGAAGATGCGACCGTACTCCCCCACGCCCTCGGCACCGCCCTCGTCGTACACGCGGTACTTGGCCACCTCATCGATAAAGAACAGCGAGAGGCACTTGATGCCCTGGCGGAACAGCACCTCCTCCTTCTGCAGATGGGAGGCGATGGTCTCGCGGATCTGGATTCGGCGCAGGTCCTCTTCGGAGGAGTCGTTGGCCACCTGGCCGCGATAAAGCCGCTCATGGTTGTCGAACTCCACGTAGCCGGTCTGACCGTTTTTGTCGGATACGATGCGCAGGATACGATAGCCATGCGCGTATGTCTCGAGCTCACCCGAGGCCTGGTAGATGTTGTCCAGCTCGTCAAAGATGCGCGTGGTGCGCTTGAGCGAGCCTCCCTTAAGCTGCTGGGTGAACTCGATCACCGCGCGCGGCGGATGTTTGGGGCTCACTTTGATGTCCTGCAGGTACACGTAGCCGTCCGTGCCGCGCATGCCCACCATCTCGATGCCCTTGACCTCGATGCGCTTGACCAGGCGCTCGTTGTAGGCGTCCAGCGGGTCGAGCGCAAACACGGCGTTGTGCCGCTCCTTGTGCGTAGCGGAATAGTTGAGGCTGAACAGCGGGTTGAACTGCTGCATGGCCTTGCGCGTGGCGCCCGTCTTCTTACCCATCTTCTGTGGCTCGTCGATGATGAGGATGGGGTTGGTGGCGGAGAGCACGTCGATGGGGCGACGGCTGCCAAAGTCGTCACGCTCGGAGAACATGATGCGCGCCGTCTTGTCGCCGCCGCGACCCTCCTTGCTCTTGGACTCGTCGAACGCGTTGAACGCCTGCATGTTGATGACCATGACGGAAATATCCGCACGGCTGGCGAAGGAGTCGATCTCGTTTAAGCGACTCGAGTTGTACACGAAGGCCCACAGTTGCTTGCCGTAGCGCTCGTGGAAGTGCTTGGCCGTGATCTGGAGGGACTTGGCCACGCCCTCGCGGATGGCGACGCTCGGCACCACGATGATGAACTTGGACCAGCCGTAGCGCGCGTTGAGCTCGAACATGGTCTCAGTGTAAACGTAAGTCTTGCCGGTACCCGTCTCCATCTCCACGTCAAGCTCTACGGCACCCAGGTCGTGGTGCAGTTCGGCAGAGACGGGAACGCCGTTCTTGCGCTGGGACTTCTTCACGTTGTCGAGCAAGTCGGAGCCGGACAGGCGCAACGGGGCGTTGCGAAAGCCCGAGCCGTCATCGGTCACGGCGCCGTCGACGGAGTCGATGATGCCGAGCTTGCCCTGACCGCGCTTGTCGACGGAGCTCGTGCCCACGTCACGCAGATAGGACTGCGCCTCGATCTTTGGCTGACCATCGAAGACCTTCACCACGGCATCGGCCGCACGCGTCTGGTAATCGAGGACGGTAAATTTGAATTCCATCGATTACACCACCCGGGTCTTGGTCTCGGGGCTCACGGTCTTGAAGATCTCCTCGAAGTTGGCCAGCGCGTCGTCGCCCGTGAAGGACGCGTCGCGCAGGACCGCCCACGCGGGCTCGCGCTCAGCCATGGCGCGGACGACGTCCTCGGGCACCTCGCGGTCGAAGCAAGCGACCAGCGTGTCGTCATCAACGGAGAAAACGGTCTTGCCGCAGATGTCGAGCTTGTCGATGCTCGCTGTATATGGAATCTCCAGCTTGGGGAACAGCTGAAAGAGAATGTCCTCGGGCGTGCGACCGGGCTTGACGTTGTCCGCTAGGCTGAAGAGCGCGTCCTGGAACAGCGAATCGGGCGTGCGCTGGACGTCCTCGAAGCTGGACGAGTCGATCTTGAGCACGCGGAAGCCGATGTCAGGGGCTTTCTCGGACGATTGGCCAGCTTTACGGATAATCTGATTTCCAGCACCAGCAACACGACGCTTCGCAACGTCGCAGAGAGTGTGATACCCCCTATCCAATGCCTGATCAGAACACTTTTCGGGAAGTTGAACGCAAATCCAAGAACGCACCCCGCCATCTTCGAGATTTTTCTGCATGACTGCTTGGGCAGTGGTGCCGGACCCGGAAAAGAAATCTAATATGACCGAGTCTTTATCTGAAGCTATTTCGATAAAAAATTCAATTAAAGAGACCGGCTTCGGAAACGAGAAGACATCCCGTTGTCCAATTGCCAGCTCCGCATCAGCCCTACCCGTCCTAGTTACACCAAATCGTGGATCCACCAGCAGGGATCTAGCCTTTGCTCCAGCCTTGGCATAATTCTTTGTGTATACATGACCGTTTTTGAATACAAGCTCATCTAAATGCTTCTCGACGCGATCTTTTGACCAACGCCAGATTGCGTTTGGATGCAGGGGGTCTTTATGATTAAGCTTATATATAACCCCATCGGGGCCGATAAGATCATAATCAAGCGCCTGAGAATACTGAAGATTCTGCTGGTCCAACCTCACAAGTGAGTATCTGCCCTTCTCGTCTTCTTCCGAATAGCTCGTTGTAACCTTCGCTTTTGAATCCAGATTGAATCGACAACGGTCGGCGTCCAACGCATAGCAGAACACATACTCGTGTTCTATAACAGCAAACTGTGAATCATTTTTCCCGGTACCTCCCTTTTTCCAAACAAACTGACAAGCATAATTTGACTGTCCAAACACATCATTCAACATGCACTGCAAAGTCAGAGATTCATTTTCATCAATCGAAATGAAAATGACCCCATCCTCGCTTAGCAAATCCCTTGCCAGCACAAGGCGGGGATACATCATCGAGCACCAGTCGGAGTGAAACTTGCCGTTGGACTCGTTGTTTACCTTATAGGCAGCATCCAGAACGTTGCCCTCGTCGTCGAAGGCGCCGCTCTCGGCACGCTCCTCCTCTGCGGAGCGCGCAAAATCATCGTTGTACACGAAGTCATGTCCCGTGTTGTAGGGCGGATCGATGTAAATCATCTTGATCTTGCCGGCATAGGTCTCGCGCAGGATCTTCAGGGCGTCGAGGTTATCGCCCTCGATATAGAGGTTCTCCGTGGTGTCCCAGTTAACGCTCTCCTCAGGGCAGGGGCGCATGGTCTTGTCGATGGGGCGAATCGCCTCGGCGCGGGCCTTCTGCTTGCCGGGCCACGTGAACTGGTAGCGCTCTCGTTTGTCCTCGGCGACATCACCCACGTGGGCCTTAAGCGCCTCGACGTCGATGCTATGACGTACGCTGCCGTCCTCGTCCAGCACCTCGGTCACGATATCCGGAAACAGCTCCGCCAGCTTGGCGGCGTTCTCGGCGGCGATATCCGCCGTGCGCAACTCGACCTTTTCCATTGCCTACTCCCCTTTCAGCAAGGAGAGCTCGGCCTTTGCCTGCTTATACGCCTTGAACGCGGCGTTGCGCTTGGAGGGCTGAACCTCCTTTGCGTATTTCCGTTTGAGCTGGGCGGTCTGTGCCTCCAGCTCTTGTATCCGTTTTTCCTTCGCCAGGCGCGCATCGACGTCCTCGACCGAAGCATCGTCGAACAGCACCTGGGCGCATAAACCCTCCCACACCTCGGCAAGCGAGGCGCCGGAAAGCGTAATATGCAATTGATCCTCGGGCACCCATTGGGCACCCACTTGCAAGCCGTGGCGCATGGCTGCAAGGCGCGCCCGGCCCTCATAGCAGCACACCATGAGGAGCTTGCGCGGCACCGTCTGCGTGATGGCAGCAAGCGCGCGCTCGGGAACCGCGTTCGTCTTGAGGTCCACACGCAGGACGGAGATCTCGTCGATCCCGTCCGCCGCGGGAATGCCGCAGGCCGCCTCCTTGATGGCGGCGACCACGCAGAGCGCCTCGATGCCGCTCACGAACTCGTCCTTTACGGGGGCCGCGAGCGACAGGCGGCTGTAGAAGGCCTTCTTGGGCAGCGGTTGGCGCACCTCGACCGTGCTAGGCAGACCGAACATCTACCTCACCACCAAGAAGCACACGAGCTCGAAGTCATCGAGCCCCGCCACGTCGTTCTCCAAAAAGCTCGTGGTGCCGGAGCTGAAGAAGCTGTCGATATCCGCCTCGCGTTTCTCGTCCACGATGGACAGCACGGCGGCGTCCAGCAGCTCGGAGGCGTGGCCCATGTCGCGGCCGTCGCGCGTGGCGCGGTTGTATGCGCGGCAGAGCTCCGCATCCGGCTCGGACTTGCCGCGGCACAAGCGGCGCATGGCGTCCAGCGTATCCTTGGGGCTCAGGTACCCGTGGAGCACCTCGCCGTCATCCTTCACGTACACCAGGTAGAACGGGTGCACGGGATTTTGCACCGCGGCGTCGAGCTGCTGGTTGACGTTGCGCAGCACGAAGATGATGCCGGGGTCCTCGCCCGCCACCACGGCGTTGATGCCCGCCGGGACGCGCTCGATATCCGGGTTGGCCTCGTGGTGCGCCACGAGATCCATGCGAAAGTCGTTGAGGCCCAGATCCGTGATAGACACGCCGCCACTCACGTCCTCAAGGTCGACCACCTCGCTTTGCATCTGCTCCAGCTGCGCACGGCGGTACTCAAGATCGCCCTTCTCGTTCTCGTTGAGGTAGTCGTCGTCACCCGTCGACGCCATGACGGTGACGTGCATGCGATTCTCGACGCGCTCCTTGAGCTGTATGTACTTGTCGAGCTCGACATTGGGCCAGAAGTTGAGCAGCTGGATGCAGTCGTTCTTTGAGCCGATGCGGTCCACGCGGCCAAAGCGCTGCACCACGCGCACGGGATTCCAGTGGATGTCGAAGTTAACCAGGAAGTCGCAATCCTGCAGGTTTTGGCCCTCGGAAATGCAATCCGTGGCGATGAGGACGTCGATGTCCTTTCCCGCCAGGCGCGGGTACACCTGGTCGCGCTCCTTGGAGATGGGGCTGAAGCACGTGAGGATCTCCGAGAGGTCGGCGCGGACGCCGTCCACCGTGGTCTTGCTGCCCGCGGCGCCCGTGACCTCGGCCATACCGAGGCCCAGCTCATCCACCACGAGCGGCCGCAGCTGCTCGTAAAGGTAATGCGCGGTGTCCGCGAACGCGGTAAAGACGATGACCTTGCGGTTACCAGCGTTGATGGGACGGGCGACCTTGTCCGCGATGACCTGTTTGAGCGCGGCAAGCTTGGCGTCGCGCTCGGGGCCGATCGGGGCAATGAGATCCAGAAGGTCGCGCACGAGCCGCGCGTCCGCCATGACATCGCGCTCCCAGCTGACCCAGTCCATGTCGCGCAGGTCATAGCGGGCCTTCTTGCCCACCATGAACTCCGAGGTCTCCTCGTCGTCCACGTCATAGTCGAAGCCGTTGGCGTCCTCCAGCAGGTCGCCAGGGACGGATGTGCCGCTCGTGCGGAAGCGATCGATAGCGTCGAGCGTGTGTTCCATATGCGACAGCACGCGCTCGAGCGTGAGGCGGAACGACGCCACCGAACTCTCCAGGCGCTTGAGGAGATTCGCCGCCATGAGGCGCTGCACGCCTTTCTCGCGGCCCTCGACCGAGATCTTATCGTCACCGTCCTCGTACTTGGGCTTGCGGCTGGGCTGCACGTACTTCATGGGCACGTAGATAGCCAGCTCGAGCTCGTAGAGGCGCTCGGCGATTGCATCGTAGGTGGCGGGGCCGTCCTCCGTGCAGAGGTCCGGGCGCAGGCTCACCGGCTTGTTGCGCTGCGGGAACGGGCCGATGGCCGCGGCGTCATAGTAGCGCTGAATGTGGCTGCGCGAGCGCGCCACGGTAACCTGGTCAAGGATGCGGAAGAAGTCGAAGTCCAGCGAGCGCGTGAGAGCCTCGGTGGTGCGCTCCTCCGCCGGCAGCTCTGACCAACGCGTGAACGCGCCCTGCGCGCGTCGAAACACGTCCTCCACGTTGGACTCCAGGCCCAAGCGCTCGGACCACTGCTCGGGGTCGCCCTGATACGCAAGGGCGAGCTGGTTACGCAGGTCGCGGAAGCGATTGTTGACCGGCGTGGCCGAGAGCATGAGCACCTTGGTGGGCACGCCGTCTTTGACCACACGGTTGAGCAGGCGCTCATAGCGGTTCTCGCTCGCCTCCCCACCATCGCGCGCCGAGCGCGAGCTGTCGGCGCCGTTGCGAAAGTTGTGGGACTCGTCGATGACCACTAGGTCGTAGGCGCCCCAGTTGATGGTCTCCAGGTCCAGGCCCGTGACCGACGTGCCGCGCTGGCGCGAGAGGTCGGTGTGGTACAGGACGTCATAGCGCAGGCGATCGGCGGCGATGGGGTTGTTCCGCTGATTGTTGCGGTACGTGACCCAGTTGTCGCCCAGCTTCTTGGGGCAAAGCACCAGCACGTTGCGGTTGAGGCTCTCGTAGTACTTCACCACGGCGAGGGCGGTGAACGTCTTGCCCAGGCCGACCGAATCGGCCAGGATGCAGCCATCGTACGTTTGCAGCTTGTTGATGATAGCCAGAGCAGCGTCGCGCTGAAAATCGTAGAGCAGGTTCCAGATCCTGCTTTCGCGAAAGCCCACGCCCTCTTTGGGGAGCTCGTCTGCCGTAATATCATCCAAGAACTCGTGGAAGATGCGGTAGAGCGCGGCGTAGTACACGAGCTCGGGCGGGTTCTCGCGATACATCTGCGAGATGTTGTCCACCACAGCGTCTGTCACGTCGTCCAGGTCGTCGGAGTTCCAGGCCTGCTCAAAAGTATTGAGAAGCATACGGGATGAGGTGCCGTCCTGGCGGCAGATCACACCGTAGGCATCAGCCGAGCGTGCAGCGCCCAGCTCGACCGTGGTGAAGCCGTTGAAGGGGATATAGGAGGCGACGTCCACCCC
>ERZ773155.1301-NODE-1301-length-21458-cov-12.499743_pt1 | contig 21458 bp, 20 predicted proteins | sample MGYA00511262_ERZ773155 | MGnify/ENA primary metagenome ERZ773155 (study PRJEB29015, sample SAMEA2737828) | human gut metagenome | biome: human gut; feature: human-associated habitat; material: faeces | place: China | collected 2012 ... | reverse complement strand
GGCTGCGGGGAAATCCCCGCAGCCGCCCCGAAAGCATGAAATTATCAATGAAAATACGGTTTTTATTTACTGTTTTTTGCCGTGGCAGAGGTGGCAGGCGACAAAGTGATTTGGCTCGATCTCCAAAAGCTGCGGCGCCTCCTTGGCACAGATGTCCATCGCATAACGGCATCTTCCACGGAATTTGCAGCCCGGAGGTGGATTGATCGGGCTGGGCACTTCGCCTTCCAGTTTGATGCGCTCGCGGGCCTTTTCAGCATCCGGGTCCGCCATTGGGATCGCGGAGATCAAAGCCTGGGTGTACGGGTGCATCGGTTTGTCGTACAGGTCATAGTTGCTGGCCAGCTCCACCATCGAGCCCAGGTACATAACGCCGACGCGGTCAGAGATATGTTTTACCATCGAAAGGTCGTGGGAGATAAAGAGGTAGGTCAGGCCAAATTCCTTCTGGAGTTTGATCAGAAGGTTGACAACCTGCGCCTGAATGGAAACGTCCAGCGCGGAGATCGGCTCGTCGCAGACGATGAACTTCGGCTCTACCGCCAGTGCGCGGGCGATGCCGACACGCTGACGCTGACCGCCGGACAGCTCATGCGCGAAACGGTTGGCAAACTCCTGATTCAGACCGACCTTGCCCAGCAGGTCGGCGACGCGGTCGCTCTTTTCCTTTTCGGTCAGATGGAAGTGAACGTCCATTCCCTCGGAAATGATTTCGCCGATGGTCATGCGGGGATCCAGGGAAGCGTATGGGTCCTGGAAGATGATCTGGACGTTCTTGCGGAACTCCAGCAGATCCTTGCCCTTGAGGGTGGAGATGTCCTTGCCGTCGAATACGACCTTGCCGGAGGTTGGCTCATACAGCTTCATCATGGTTCGGCCGCAGGTGGTCTTGCCGCAGCCGGACTCGCCTACCAGTCCCAGGGTCTCGCCGCGTTTGATCGATACGGTGACGTGATCGACCGCTTTGAGCACCTGCTTTTTGCCTGCCTTAAAGAATTTGCACAGGTCGGTGACCTCCATGATGGTGTCAGCGTTTTGCAGTTTTTCAATTACCTGATCCATTACTTCGCCTCCCTGTCATAGAAGGATTTTACCTTTGGCGCTTTTGGATGCTGCAGCCAGCAGGAAACCTTGTGGGTATCGGTGATGGTGGTCTCGAACGGATTGCGCTCCTTGCAGATTGGCATGCAGTATTCGCATCTGGACGAGAATGGGCAGCAGTTGAGCGGCAGGATCAGATCCGGTGGGGTGCCTTTAAGCGCATACAGTTCCTGCTTGGCTTCCTTGGCCAGCTTTGGAACCGAGCTCAGCAGCGCCCAGGTGTACGGATGCTTGGAGTCATAGAAAATTTCTCTCGCGGTTCCGCGCTCAACAATCTGACCGGCGTACATAACCTGAATTTTGTCGGCAAAGTTTGCGACGACGCCCAGGTCATGGGTAACCAGAATGATTGCGGTGTTCATCTTTTCTTTCAGCTCGCGCATCAGGTCCATGATCTGCGCCTGAATGGTAACGTCCAGCGCAGTGGTCGGCTCATCGGCAATCAGAACCTTCGGGTTGCAGGCCAGCGCCATCGCGATCATAACACGCTGACGCATACCGCCGGACATCTCATGCGGGTAGCTGTCGATTCTCTTTTCAGGGCTTGGAATATTTACCATCTTGAGCATCTTGATGGCTTCCTCGCGCGCTTCCTTCTTATTCATGTGGCGATGGATGCGCAGGCTCTCCATGATCTGCTTGCCGACGGTCATGGTCGGGTTCAGCGAGGTCATTGGATCCTGGAAGATCATGCTGATCTCGTCGCCGCGGAATGAGCACAGCTCTTTTTTGTTCAGCGCCAGCACGTCCTTGCCGTCGCAGGTGATTTTGGAGCCTTCCTTAATTACCGCGAACGGAGGTTTCAGCAGACGCAGCAGCGATTTTGCGGTAACGCTTTTGCCGCAGCCAGATTCACCTACAAATGCCAGAGTCTCACCGGGAGCCAGGTTAAAGCTGACACCGCGCACCGCCTTGACCTCGCCGGCATAGGTATTAAAGGATACGCTTAGGTTTTCTACTTCCAAAATTTTATCATTTGCCATTGATGTATCCCTCCTACTTTCTCAGTTTCGGGTCAAGTGCGTCACGCAGGCCGTCACCCAGCAGGGTAAAGGAGAGCATGGTGAGCGCGATCATAATCGATGGGAAGAACAGCTGATATGGATAGAACATGAAGTTCTGCTGTGCTGCGGAAGCCAGAGCACCCCAGCTGGTGTTTGGCGGCTGGATACCCAGACCGATATAGCTTAAGAATGCCTCGGAGAAGATGTAGCCCGGGATATCAAAGGTGATTGCTACAATGATGATACCGATGGTGTTCGGAATCATGTGGCGCATGATGGTCTTCAATGGGGAAACACCCAATGCATTTGCAGCCAGAACATACTCCTGTGTTTTAATCTGAAGCATCTGTCCGCGAACCAAACGGGCAATACCGCACCAGCCGGTCAAGGTCAACGCCAGCATCATAGTGCCCATGCTCTTGGAATCGGTAACAACCGAAATCAGAATAACGATGATCAGATAAGGGATGCTCAACAAAACCTCTACGATACGCATCATGATATCGTCCACGATGCCGCCAAAGTAAGATGCAATACCACCGTAAATACAACCTAATACACTGGCAATTACTGCACCTACAATACCAATGATAATCGATACTCTACCACCCTGCCATACGCGGGCAAACAGATCACGTCCCAGAGAATCGGTACCGAACCAATGTTCAGCACTTGGTCTCTGATTGATTGCTTCTGTATCAATCTGTTCAAAACTATAGCCAGAAATCATTGGTCCAAAGGTAACCATAAATACTAAAATCAAAAGAACAATCAACGCAATTAAAGCAATTTTATTTTCTTTTAATCTGCGCCATGCGTCTGCCCAATAACCTATTTTGGGACGAGCAATAACATCAGCTGAAAAGTCATCAGTTCCAATAATCTGGAACTTTTCTGCCGGGATATCTTCCCATTCTACTGCAGATGTCACTTTATTTCCTTCTGTAGACATATGTTCTTCTCCTTACTTAATGCGGATTCTTGGATCAAAAATAGTATAAGCAATATCAATGATCAGCTGTGCCACAACAAACAACGCTGCTGCAAAGATGGTAGTACCAATAATCATGGTGTAATCGCGGTCATTGATCGAGGATACATAGTAGAAACCAAGTCCCGGAATACCAAACATTTTTTCAATAATGAAGGAACCGGTAAAAATTCCCGAAATCTGACCTACCAGGATGGTGATACATGGGAGAAATGCGTTCTTCATAACATGGTCTTTTATAACATGAAAACGGTCGACACCTTTTGCTTCCGCAGTCATGATATAGTCCTGACCCATTACTTCCAACATATTTGCTTTGATATATCGAACATATGTTGCCTGTCCACCGATACACATGGTCATAATTGGCAGAATCATATATTTCGGCTCTCCCCAACCACTGGTTGGTAATAACTGCCATTTTACAGAAAATAGATACTGGAACATTGATGCCAGTACAAACGCTGGTATTGTAATACCCATCATTGCAATAAAAGTGATCAGATAGTCTGGCCATTTATTTTTGTTAAGTGCCGCTATAATACCCATGATAATACCTGTGCTGACACCAAAAGTTAATGCTATCGCACCATTAACTCCTGAAACTTTAGAGTTAGTCAGCAATGTTTCTGTAACACTTTTTCCAGGGTATTTCAAAGACTCTCCAAGGTCACCTTCTGTGATAAGTTGTTTTAAGAATATCGTATACTGTTCAAACAGTGGCTTATCTAAACCATATTTTGCATAATAATTCGCTTTTGCCTGTTCCGGCAGCTTATTTGCCATTGCACCTAATGGGTCTCCAGGAATCAAATGCATCATAAAAAAGGTTACTGTTGAAATGATAAACAGGGTCAACAGCATATATCCAACTCGTCTCAATATATACTTAAACATACTTTTCCCCCTTATCCCCTTCTATATTAACTTACACATTTCATAAGGGAACAGGCAGCCGTTTTGGGGCTGCCTGTTCACGCTCTGTTTGTAAAAATCCCTTAAATCAATGGAGATAAAACTATGCGTTACGACCGCTGATATAAGTATCTTTCAGACCAGTAGAAGTGAACGACATTGTATTGTTGTTGTGAACATACTTATAACGGTAAGTATTGCTTGCTTCATTTACAACTGGACAAATAGGAGCAGATTCCATCAGAATCTTTTCTGCTTCTGCACACAGTTCCTGACGTTTAACATCATCCATCTCTACGCTTGCTTTTGCCATCAATTCATCATACTTCTCATTAGACCAGAATGTTGGAATTGCAGTTGAAGTGGATGTCATCAAAGAAAGCATTGCATATGGATCGTTGTAATCGATGCCCCATACCATGTATCCCATCTGATATTCACCAGCATTTGTTTTAGACAGGAATGTTCCCCATTCGTTAAAGTCCAGAACAACATTTACGCCAAGAACTTCTTTAAATTTCTGCTGATAGTATTCACCGTAGTTTTTGATCCACTGATTGGTATCACCAAGAGTAAAGGTAATGGTCAGAGTGGAAGGATCATCACCAAGACCGAGTTCTTCCATACCTTTGAGCAAAAGAGCTTTTGGATCTTCTGTCTCATACATTGCTTTCATCGGTTCTTCTACCTGATCTCTGTAGATACCTGCTTCTCCTGTAGATACACCATCCGGAACCCATCCATAAGCTGGATCCATTGTATTAAAGTAAATAGATTTTGCTACATCTTCACGGTCAATTGCCAGAGAGAATGCTTTTCTAATATTCTCATTCTGGAACAGAGGGTCTTTTGTATTAAAGAAGTGGAAACGAACAGATGGAGAAGTATTATGAATATACTCTACATCTTCCATTGCACCAAATTTTTCCATCCATTCTGGTGTACCACATCCACAGGAATCGATGGATTTATTTGTAAAGGAGTTAAAGATGGTATTTTCATCATTCATGATCTTATAATCAACTTTTGTTAAGTTGACATTATCTTTATCCCAATAAGAATCATTTTTTACAAGAACCATACCTGCATTATGAGTCCAAGACTCTACTTTATATGGTCCGCAATATACCATGTTTGCTGCTTCTGCACCATAGGTTTCACCATATTTTTCCACAATATCCTGACGCTGTGGCTGCATTACACGGTTATCTGTCAGCGACATAAAGTATGGTGTAGGCTGTTCCAGAGTAAACTCAATGGTCTTTTCGTCCAGTGCTTTTATGCCCAGTTCAGAAGGATCCATTTCGCCTGCCAGAACTGCATTTGCGTTTTTGATGCAGGTCAGCAGATAGGAGTTTGGAGAACCGGTTTCTGGTGTTAATGTTCTTGTAATCGAATAAACATAGTCATTTGCTGTAACAGGCTGTCCATCACTCCATGTGTTGTCGCGCAGATGGAAGGTCCAAACAGTACCGTCTTCATTGGATTCCCAAGACTCAGCACCTGCAGGTTCACGGAAATTAACATGCTCTCCGTTTTCCTCTATTTTTTCACCTAATCTGGTTAATGGTTCCATAACATTATTCAGTACACCTGCACCAACGCTATCATTACCAATAACGCTGTCCAGAGTTGTCGGGTCACTGCCAAGGTAACCGTTGAAGTACTGTTCTGCATCCAGAACGTTGCCATCGATCGTTTTCTGTTCACCAGTCGATTCAGCAGTTGTTGTTTCTTCGCCGCCGCAAGCTGCCATGGAAAGCATCATTGCGCCTGCCATCATAACTGCCAGGATTTTCTTCAGTTTCATGATAATTTCTCCTTTCGGGCTTATCAAACTCTCTTATTTTACACAGCCTCATCTCTGAAGCCATGCAATTAACTTTCTTTGCTGCCATTTTTATTCATCATCATAAAAATGGCAATCAGGGCATGCCCTGATTGTTTTATGCTGGGGTCCCTTCAAAAAAACGAAGGATCTCGTTAAAGGACCGCTCGTCCTGCTTTCGGTCATCCTCATTTGCGCCCACATCATAATGTTTCTGCAGTGCCCGGATAATTTTTTCTTCGTCCTGCGTCTCATAGGCCGCAAGCAGTTCCCGGTGGCGCTGCACACACCGCAGGATGTCCTGTTTTTCCACCGCGGCAAAGACTGCCACGTTGCTGGTGTCCATGCTTTTCCAGATCCGCTCCAGTTTATGAAATCCCGCCTGCTCAACGATGCAGGAGTGAAAGCTGTTGTCCAGCTGCGCCTGATGATAAAGGTCGCTTCCTGCCTGACGCATCTGCTCAACGCTGTCCCGCATCCTCTGCAGGGCCTGCGGTTCCATTTTCCCTTTGCACAGCTTGACTGCCAGAATCTCCAGCGCCGCACGCAAAAGGCCGATCTCATAGATGTCCTTTTCGTTTATCGGCGCCACCGAGCATCCAACGTTTCGCTCGTACCGGACCAGACCTTCCTGTTCCAGCTGGCGCAGCGCCTCCCGAACCGGACCGCGGCTGACACCCAGCATCTGTGCCATCTCGTGTTCCTTAATTCGTTCACCGGCTTTGAATTCTCCCTTGAGAATCTTCCGCCTGATCTCGTCCGCCACTTCCTGCCTCAGGGTTTTATAGTTTAATTGTGCCATCTGTTCCCCCCGTGCTGCAGCAGATTATAAAATTGACAGTATGCTGAAGATTGTCTACAATCTCCACGCTTTGTATTGTATCACAGTTCTTTATCAATTGCAACAAAGGGCGAAACACTTTGTTCATTTCATTCATTTTTCCCTCTTAATCTATATACAAAATGTCCATAAAAGTTCGGGAAATCTTCGAAAAGCAACAAGTCCTGTTGTCAAAAAGGACAAATTTCCCAGCCTTGTTGCTTCCCCGGCAACAACATCAAAAAGGACGATCCTTCGACCGTCCTTCTTTTACACTATAATGTGAAGTTGATTTTATAGGAAAATTCTTCCGCCGAGATCCCATGTTCCCACAAGTAGCTGACCGTGGTTTCCATATAATGATCCAGCAGCGTCTGGCAGATCAGCTTGACATCCCCTGTGCGGACCGCGTCCAGCACCTTGCGGTGGATGTTGGCCTGATTGCGCACGACATATTCGCTCTTGCCTGCACCGCGGTAGAAAACGATCGTATTTCCCCCATCCATGCTGTTCCACAACAGATACAAGCGGTTGAGCCCGCACTCCCGAATGATGCACTCGTGAAATTCGTTGTCGTTGTCGATGATTTCATCGAACTGTTCGACCTGCTCGATGCTCGCCATCCGCTGCACAATCTGCTCCATGTGCTCGATGGTCTGCGGGGAAAATTTTCCGTCGCACATCTTGACCGACAAAATTTCCAGGTTTGCACGCAGCAGATAAACTTCATATACATCCTGCGCGTTAAAATCCTTGACAAAGCAGCCCACATGGGAGGCGTATTCCACCAGCCCTTCCTGCTCAATCTGCCGCAGCGCTTCCCGAACCGGGCCGCGGCTGACGCCAAGTTCCTCTGCCATCTCCTGTTCCACAATTCTGGTGCCGGGCTTCAGCTGCCCGGTCAGCAGCTTCATCCGGATCGCCTGTGTTACCTGCTCCCGCAAGGTTTGGCGCATAATTTTCGCCATCCTGCCTTCCTCCTGTTCTGCAATGCCATATCGATCAGCACTCTCATACCTGATAGCTGTAAATATAAAGTTCACTATTTTACCATAACATAACATCTTTTCAATTGCAATTCAAAATTGTGAAAAAGATATCCTTTCTCCCAATTTTTTTGCATTTTGCCCTTGACAAACTGACGTAGGGCTGGTATTATTGTATTAAGCACTTAATACAATAATGAAAGGAGGCGGAAGGATGACCTGGAGCTTTGACGACAAACTGCCGATCTACCTGCAAATCATCCGCATCTTAAAATCCGACCTGGCCCGCGGCAAATATCAGCCCGGCGAAAAGCTGCCCGCTGTGCGGGAACTGGCCCTGAGCGCAGGGGTTAACCCCAACACCATGCAGAAAGCGCTTGCAGAGCTGGAGCGCGATGGCCTGTTGAAAAGCCAGCGCACCTCGGGCCGCTTTGTCACCGACGATAAGGAGAAAATTATGGAAGTCAGAACAACCTTAGCTTACGACGAAATTGCGCGGATGGTGGACACCATCTCCTCGCTCGGCTATCATCGGGAGGACATCCCCCAGCTGCTGGAACGGTTTCTTTCCTCCCAACAGAGTGCCCCGCTTTCTGAACAAAAAGCGGGAGAATTTCCCGGGAAATTCTAAATTGTCATCGGATACGTTTTGGGAACACGGCCCAGAACCATCATCCAATTCAATCGTCTTTTGAGAAAGGAAAGCAATATGAGCAATACAGTAAATCAAGCGATCCAGGGCGGCTCGATTTCGGAGCTTCCAGTCCTGCAGATCACCAACCTTCACAAGAGCTACGGCTCTCATTCCGTACTGGAGGGTGTCAGCTTTTGCATTCCACGCGGCAAAATTGTCGGCTTGCTGGGACCTAACGGCTGCGGAAAATCCACCATCATGAAGCTGATTGCCGGGTTGATTCCGCTCAGCAAAGGGGAAATCCTGATCGATGGCATGGCGCCTGGCCAGAAAACCAAGTCGCTGATCTCCTATCTGCCCGAGCGCAGCTACCTCAACGACTGGATGCGCATCAGCGACCTGCTCAGCTTCTTCCACGACTTTTACAGCGACTTCGATCTCGAGCGCGCCAAGCAGATGCTGGCGGACCTGAACATCGCCCTGAATGACCGGCTGAAAACGATGAGCAAAGGCACCAAGGAAAAGGTGCAGCTGGTGCTGGTGATGTCCCGCCGCGCCCGCCTCTACCTGCTGGATGAGCCGATCGGCGGCGTTGACCCGGCGGCCAGGGACTATATCCTCAACACCATCCTCAAAAATTTCGAGGAGGATTCCTCCATTCTCATCTCCACCCACCTGATTCAGGATGTGGAGGCGGTGTTTGACCGCGCGCTCTTCCTCAACCAGGGGAAGATTGTCATCGACGGAGAGGTCGATGAGATTCGGGAAAAATACGGCAAGTCGATCGACGGACTGTTCCGGGAGGTATTCAAATGCTAAGAAAGATGCTTAAATATGACCTGAAGGCGATGGCCAAAACCTTCATCCCCTTCTACGCTGTCATCCTGCTGATGTCGGTGCTCAACATCATCTTTATCCGCGCCGAATGGACGCCCGGCATGGTGAGCGGCACGCTCATCTACGTCTGCCTGTTCATGGCGCTGGCGGTGGTGGCAGTGGTGCTGACCATCACCCAGTTTTATAACACCGTCCTCGGTCCCGAGGGCTATTTAACCAACACCCTGCCGGTCAGCGTGGACACCATCATCTGCTCCAAGTTGATCAGCACAACCATCTGGCTTGTTTTAAGCTGTGTGGTCGGTGTGTTGTCCATTATGATTCTCGGCTTTGGCGGCTTTGCCACCATCGGTGAATTCTTCTCCGCCTTCGGCGAGCTGTTCGGCGCCATTGGTCAGCTGCTCATCACCCCTTCCTATTATGGGGACCTGGCGCAGATCGTTGCCGCACTGGTTCTGATGTTTGTCATGCTGCTGTTCGCCCTCTTCAATGAACTGCTGCATATGTACCTGGCGATGGCCTGCTCGCAGCTCTACCCCTTCTGCAAAAACCGCATCGCCGGCTCGTTCATCGCCTATCTGCTGATCAGCATCCCGCTGAACATCCTGACCGCTGCGCTGTTTTCAGCGGTAGGGTTTGTCGGTGAAAGGCTGGAAATCATCCAAAGCCTGATGACCGGACCGCACACCTTTGCCGCCATGATGCTGGCCTTCGCTGCCGTCATTGTGGTGCTGGCGCTGCTCAACGCCGCGCTCTACTTCCCCACCCGATACATTCTCAAAAACAAGTTAAACCTCGAATAGATTCATCCATAAGGAAAGCGCCCGACCGCCGTTTGGTGGTCGGGCGTTTTTCGCCGTTCTGATAAACCCTTCATAATAAATAATCCTTTTCTTTCAGCAAGCCTCCTGTTCTTTGTACAATCCGTTCGTTTTTTTGTTGATATTTTATTATCATGCACAACAATTGATCTGTGATTCTTCCAAAAGAACCAAGATCGAGAGGGTACAGACGTTATTTTTTTATCAAAACAGACAATCAAAATTGCCATGAATTTGCGGTCGATAATTTTCTTTTTATGGGATTTCACGTTTTTTCAAAGCTGCTTTGCTTTTTGTTCATTTTTGGCTTGCATGTTTTTTCGCCTGCGGTATAATGGGGAAACGATAAACGAAAGAATAGAGGAGGAGATTTTCATGTCCTATCATTATCTTGTGGACATCGCGCTGATCCTGATTTCGACCAAGCTTCTGGGCATGGTCACCAAGCGCTTTCAGATGCCGCAGGTAGTCGGTGCGCTGCTTGCCGGCCTGATTATGGGCCCCGCCTTTTTAAACATCATCCACAGCACCGAGTTTTTGACCCAGGTCTCGGAGCTTGGCGTCATCGTCATGATGTTCACTGCTGGCCTCGGCACCAGCCTGGAGGATTTAAAACAGACCGGAAAGGCCGGCTTCTGTGTGGCGCTGTGCGGCGTCATCGTGCCGTGGATCGGCGGCTCGGTCCTGGCCTTTTTCTTTAACGATTCCGGTGCGCAGAACGTGCTGATGCAGAACGTCTTCATCGGCGTCATCCTGACCGCCACCTCGGTTTCCATCACCGTCGAAGCTCTCAAGGAGATGGGCAAGCTGAGCACCGTGGTGGGCAACACCATCCTGGCTGCCGCCCTGATCGACGACATCCTGGGCCTGATCGCCCTGACCATCGTCACCAGCCTGGGCGGCTCCTCCGACACCAGCCTGCCGGTTGTGCTGCTCAAGATCGTCGGCTTCTTTATCTTTGTTATCGTGGTCGGCGTGCTGGTCAAAAAGGGAATGGACTGGTATGTCAAGAACGTCCACTCCACCGACCTGCAGCGCTACCCCATCTTCGCCTTTGTGCTCTGCCTGTTCATGGCCTACTGCGCGGAGGAATTTTTCGGCGTGGCGGACATCACCGGCTCGTTTGCCGCCGGCCTGATCATCTCCACCACCGCCAAATCCAAATACATCGAAGTTAAATTCGCCCCACTCTCCTACCTGCTGCTGACCCCCATCTTCTTTGCCAGCATCGGCTTAAAGGTCGAGCTGCCGGAGATGAACAGCCGGATCATCGTCTTTTCGATCCTGCTGGCACTGATCGCGGTGCTGACCAAGATTATCGGCTGCGGACTGGGCGCCAAGCTGTGCGGACTCAAGGGCCGGCAGTGTCAACAGGTGGGCATCGGCATGGTCTGCCGCGGCGAGGTCGCGCTGATCGTCGCCGACAAGGGCGCCGCCCTCGGCCTGATGCCGGACATCTTTTTCGCCCCTGTCATCATCATGGTGGTGGTCACCACCATCGTCACCCCAATCCTGCTCAAGTTTGCCTACCGCGAAAGCGGCGCTTACGAGGAGCTGCAGGAGAGCCCACTGGTCGACCGCTACGAGGAGGCAGAACAGCTCGACTACATTGCTGAAAGCCTGATCTCCGCCAACGACCGCATGATGAAGAAAAACAAGGTAAAATAACACGCTGCCCCTCCGAGGAAAATCCGCTCGGAGGGGCAGTTTTTGTTGGCTCATTTGGTCAATCCTAGACCACCTGGAACAGATAAAATTTCAGGTAGTTTGTCTCCTCGACGTTCCAGAGAATCGGGTGGTCGGGCGACTGCTGGCGCGCCTCAATCTGCCGCAGCGAAACCCCGGCGTCGGCCGCCGCCTGGTGCAGCATCTTGATGAACAAGCTCTCGGTCATAAAGTGGGAGCAGGAGCAGGTGGCAAGGTAACCACCGCGCGGCAGCAGCCGCATCGCCCGCAGGTTTATCTCCTTGTAGCCACGCGCCGCGCTCTCCACCGTCTGGCGGGACTTGGTGAAGGCCGGCGGGTCGAGGATGATGAAGTCAAACTGCCCGTACCGCCGCACCATCTCCGGCTCGGAGAGGGTGGGCAGCAGGTCAAATACATTTTCCGCAAGGTACTCCACCCTGTCCTCCAGCCCGTTGCGGCGGGCATTCTCCCGCGCCATCTCAATGGCGCTCTCGGAAATATCCACGCTCAGCACATACGCCGCGCCGCCCTTGGCTGCGTTTAAACCAAAAGACCCGGTGTGGGTAAAGCAGTCCAGCACCCGCTTGCCGCGGCTCAGCTTCGCCACCGCCTGGCGGTTATACTTCTGGTCGAGGAAAAAGCCGGTCTTCTGCCCGTTTTCAAAATCTACCGCATAGGTGATGCCGTTCTCGGTGATGGTGGTCGTGGTGGAATCGGGGAGCGGCCGGTCGGGCAGCGGGTAGAAGCCCTTATACTGCTCCATTCCCTCCAGCTCGCGGATAGCCACGTCGTTGCGCTCATAGATGCCGCGGAGAGGCTCTCCCAGCTCGTCAAAGATTTTTGCCAAAGCGGCAAACAGCATCCCCTTGCGCCGCTCGATGCCCAACGAAAGCACCTGCGCCACCAGAATGTCGCCGAAGCGGTCGACCGTCAGTCCCGGGAACTGGTCGGCCTCGCCGAAGATGAGGCGGCAGTTGGAGAAGTCCTCCCCCATCACGGTGCGGCGGTAGTCGATGGCGTAGCGCAGCCGCCGCTCAAAGAAGGCCTCGTCAAAGCGGTCGTTGGCGTTGCGGGAGATTAAGCGCACCCGAATCTTGCTGTTGCTGTTGGCAAAGCCGGTGCCCAGGTAGCTGCCCTTTTGGCTCACAACATCCACCAGCTCCCCGTCGGCAAAGGGCTGCTCGGCGGTGATTTCATTATAATAGACCCACGGGTGGCCCTTGATGATCGAATGCTCCGCCCGCTTGGTGACGGTCAGCTGCGGATATCCTCTATTCTGCTTCATGGTGTCAAACCTCTCCTTTTTCTGTCTTGTTCTTTCCTTTTATTGTATCAAATCCTGCCTGGTTTTAAAAGAGCCGCCAACTATTTTCCCAAAGTTCCCCGCCAGAAAGTCCCTCAGTCGAACCGCTTCTTTTACAAATCACCCAGGAAATAATGGTTCGTCCATTGTTTCTTCACAAAACGTCTATAATTTGGCCCTGTTCTTATTTAAAAAATTCCGTTAAACTTATAAACGTCCTCCATGATGCGCCGGTTGTGCACCTTACACAGTCACAGGCATTCAAAACTGCCAATTGTGGGGGCGGTTTTGCCTGTCTCGACCGCTTTTTCGGTATCAATCCTGTTACAAATCTTGAATCCGGGACAAAAAACGCTTATAATAAAAAAAGCTGTCACAATTTGAAGTTGTCACTTTTTTGATCTACAGGGAAAGGAGCGAGTTACGGGTGTCAAACCCAGAAAACAGTAAATCAACCAAACCGGCCGCTTCTGGTCCTGCTGAACACGTTTCTTTGGCATACCTGATCTACGCCGTCTGCTATCTGCTCGGCGCAAGGATTATTCGTTACTGCCGCCGCTCCCGCCGGGTCCTTCGCAAAACCTGCCTGCACCTGAAGTGGAAGATTCGCAGCGCCTATCTTGATATCCGGGAGCAGCGCGCAGCCGCCTCCATCACCCAGAAATCCTGGAAATATGAATGGAAGGTGGCGTTTGACCGCACCTTCCAGGCTTTACAGGAGTGGAAGCGCCGCCGTCAACAGAGCGGCAAGCTGCATCCGCTGGCATTTTTAAAGGCCATTGCTCCCGCCGCAAAGATGATGACCCGCGCGGTCAACTACCTGCTGCCCATCGCGGCCATGGTGGTGCTGACCCTCACCGTCCAGCATTTTGGCACGCTGCGCTACGGCCTGCGGGTCGAATATAACGGCGAGCACATCGGCTATATCCTTTCAGAATCGGCCTTCACCGAGGCGGAAGCCAAGGTGCGTGAGCGCATTGTCAACGAGGCTTATCTGCCTCCGGAAGACAGCGTGCCGATCTATTCTTTGGAAGTTGTTCAGGACGACCAGATCTCCGGCGAGGACATCCTCATCAACAACATCATCCGCGCTTCCGGCAACGAGATTGCCGAGGGCGCCGGCCTGTATGTCGATGACGAATTTATCGGCGCGGTCTCTGATGGGGACGAGCTGCTGCTCAGCTTAAAATCCCGCCGCGACGGCACCTACCAGCCCGGCGTTCCGGTCAGCGAGCTGCAGCCCGCCGAGGAAGAAACCACCCAGCCGGAAGAAACCACCGAACCCGAAGAAGCTACCGAACCAGCGGAGACAACCCCACCGGAGGAAACCACCGAACCTGAAGAATCCACCGAGGAGCCGCAAAGCTCCCCCGCCCAGACCCATGTGATTCAGGAGGGCGACTCGCTGTGGGATATCGCGATGGAATACGGCGTTTCGGTCGAAACCCTCACCGAGCTTAACCCCGACGTCAGCCAGACCATGCTGGTGGGCGAAGAATTGATTATCTCCGAAGGTTCTTCCGACTCCTCCTCCACACAGCAGACGGAGGAAGAGACAACCATCGAGGAACCTGCCGCAGAGACGACCTCCCAGGAGGATCAGCCCGCCGCCGAGGATACCGAGGAATCATCCTCCACTTCTTCCGGCCAGCGGCAGACCTACACCATCCAGGAGGGCGACTCGCTGTGGGACATCGCCATCGAATTTGACGTCTCGGTGGAAACCCTCACCGACCTCAACCCTGAGGTCAGCCGCACCATGCTGGTGGGCGAGGAACTGATCATCTCCGACGGCTCCGCCCCTGCGGAAGAATCGTCCGACGACACCGCCGGCGAGCAGAGCAGCGAGGAGGAACAGCCCACCGAAGAACAATCCTCCGGCGAGGACACCACCCAAACAGAAGAAGATACAACCCAGACCGAAGAAACGGCCACCACCATTCCGGAGGACGCCGTGGTCACCTTTGTACAGTCCATCCGCGTGGAGGAAGGCCTCTATCCAGTCTCCTCCATCGAGAGCCTGGACGCCATCAACGCCAAACTCGACACCGTCGTGGAGGGCGAACAGACCTACACCATCCAGGAGGGCGACTCGCCTTCGCTGGTTGCGGACAAGGTCGGCATCCCCACCCAGACGCTGATCGACTTAAACCCCGAGGTCACCCAGACCATGCTGGTGGGCGACACGCTGATTATCTCCCACGAGCAGCCATTTTTGCAGACACAGATGGTCCGCACCGTCACCGAGGAGCGGGAAATCCCCTACACCACCGAGACCGAGGTCGACCACAACAAGGAATCGACCTATGAGGAGGTTGTGCAGGAGGGACAGAACGGCCTGGAGGAGGTCGTCAGCCAGATCACCTACATCAACGGCTATGAGACCGAGCGCACCGTCCTCTCCGAGACGGTCATCGTCGAGCCGGTCAACGCCCAAATCGTGGTCGGATCGCTGACCAGCACCCAGTACAACTTCAGCGGTTCCGGCACCCCGTCCACCGAATCCAATGTCGGCGGCTACATCTGGCCGGTCAACGGCGGCTACATCTCCTGCCCGATCTGGGGCTACTATAACCACACCGGCACCGACATCGCCGCGGACCCAGGCACCACCATCTGGGCCGCCAAGGCGGGCACGGTCATCTACGCCGGCTGGTCCAACGGCTATGGATACAACATCCTGATCAGCCACCCGGACGGCACCAGAACCCGCTACGCACACTGCAGCGAGCTGGCAGCCTATGTCGGCCAGCAGGTCGACCAGGGACAGGTCATTGGCTATGTTGGACGAACCGGCAACGCGACCGGAAACCACTGCCACTTCGAGATTATCAGCAGCAGCGGCGCTTTCCTGGACGCGCGCGACTACATCGGCTACAGCTATTAGCCTGCCAGACAAAACCCACAACCATCTTTTCAGAGCCTTCCGGCCCCCGGCCGGAGGGCTCTTTTTTTGCGCTGCCCCGGAGGTATCCATAAGTTTTGGCTATCCTTTTACATTCAAAATAAGTATTTGCTATTCTGCACAGGATGACCTACAATATACTTGTATATTTATTCGATATTCGACAAATCCCTCCACGGGGCGAAAATTTTACACTCGCCCAAAAATCAGAACAACTTTTCGTACAAAATGTCATCCTCATCAACTGCGAATTTACAGACTAGAAACCAATTGCTTCTTCCTCTCTCATGCAAAATGTGGTATGATAAAGGGGTAAAGGTGTGTCATTTTGACGAAATTTGTCGTTTTCTGATTCTTTTTTGGATTTTCTCCCTTTCATTTACCGTCTTTTGTCGTGTATTAGACAAATTGGAAATCAAAAACAAAGCCGCATCTTTCCCCCTCTTTTCTGCTTGCTGTTATGCGAAGGCCGTACAAAAATAGAAAAAATGTTCCATATTGTTTTTCTTTTCTCATCGAACGGATGCGGCAGCATGAATGAATAACGAACAGGAGTGAATTTTTATGAAATCTTGGAAGGGCATCCTGCTTGCGCTGCTGATTCTGGCCTCCTTTGCCGGGTGCAGCCGGTCGGCAACCTCCACCCCGGAAGATTCCGCTGCCGAGTCGCAGAGCGCGCAGGCTGAAACCTCCACCGAGGCGGAATTCACCGAAACCGAGCAGCCTGAACTCGAGCCGCTGCCGACCTTCACCTTCGGCGGCGTGGAGTTTTACCCCATCCTGGTCTCGGAGGAGACGCTCACCTCGCTGGACACCACCGAAGGCACCCTGCCGGGCGAACGCTCCGAAACCGTCTCGGAGATCAAAGCCGCGCTCTTTGCCACCTACGGCGACAGCGAGCTGCAGTTTGTCTCCCACACCCAGGCGCGGCCGGAGGTGCTGGATTACTACGACACCCACCTGCAGACGTTGGTGGAGACGTTGTACACCTTCTGCCAGCTGGAACCCCAGACCAGCATGAGCGAGCAGACGGTCTATCTGCTGGACCTCCTGCCCACCCTGCCCGAGGAGATGCAGCAGGACATCTACACCGTCTACAAGGCCCAGATGATTGAGGCGGGCATCGACGGCAGCCTGCTGCGCGACGGCTCCGACCTGGGGCTTTACTATGTGGCGCAGACCGGCCCGGACTGGCGGGACTACCCGTTCCCGAACGCCGCCAGCCCCAACGAGGTGGACGACACCGCCTATGACCGCGCCTGCGGCGTCATGTCGATGACGATGGTCGGCTCCACCTACCTGCACCGCGAGCTGGACCCCACCGACCTGATCGACTATGTGCAGGAAAACGGCTACCGCATCACCGCCTCCGGTGTCGACGACACCTTTATGGCGGTGGCGGCCGACCTGTTCGGCATTGTGGAGCCGAAAATTTACTACACCGACCCGACTGAAGGGCAGCAGGAGGTGGACTGGGACTACATCCTGGACGCCATCCAGAACGACAACGCCATGGCGATTGTCCATGAAACTGCCGGCACGGCAAACTTCACCCCTGCTCAGCACTACATGGTCATCAACGGCTATGTCGAGCAGAACGGCACCGGCTATTATCTGGTGTCCGACCCCTACCAGTCCCGCCGCTATGCCGAGTGGGACACCGCCTCGATGGGCGACCCGGGTCTTAACGAAGAGGGCGTCATCCTGGCCACCCCGGAATTGATGGCGCGGGACGCCTCCGCCGTCATCCTCTTCCCTGCGGATCAGGATGCCTGGGAGGTTGTCTGCCACTCCGCTGAACCGGTGACCATCGAAGACTCCGGCGCAGAGTAAACATACTTGAAAGGAGGATACCAAATGGCAAAGGCTGTCGCGAATCCCATGCAGATAGAATACACCAAAGCAAAAGCAGAAAAATCACCTTCACCTCCAACCAGCTCAAGCTCATCGCCATCGCGGCCATGGTGTTTGACCACTGCATGGTTGTGTTTATCCCGCACGATCTGGCCATCTATGAGGTGCTGCGGATGCCCGGGAGGCCGACCGCACCCATCATGTGCTTTTTGATTGCGGAAGGTTACTACCACACCTCCAATCTGTGGTGGTACATGAAGCGGCTCTTTGTCATGGCGCTCATCTCCCACGTCCCCTTTGCCCTCTGCTTTGGCTACAACGTCTGGGCCTTCTGGCAAGCCACCGACGTGCTGTGGGCGCTGCTGCTGGGGCTGATTGCCCTGACCATCTACCACCGCAAGGACTGGGGCATGGTGCGCAAGCTCATCGGAATCGGGGTCTGCTGCCTGCTTGCCTACCCGGCGGACTGGAACTACATCGCGGTGCTGATGGTGCTGCTGTTCGGCATCTTCCACGGGGAAAAGAACCCGCAGACCGCCTCCCACATCGCCGTCACCACCCTGTACGAGCTGCAGGCCCTGGCCTACGGTACCTCGGTTTTGGCAAAGCTCGGCATCCTCTTTTCCATCCCTCTGCTGCGCCGCTACAACGGCCAGCGCGGACCCAAGAGCAAGCTGATCCAGTGGGGCTTCTACTGGTTTTACCCCATCCATCTGCTTGTCCTCTTTCTGCTCAGCCAATTGGTTTAACTCCCTTCTTGATATTGGTCCAGCCATCGGGCAAGGTTCCCGGCGGCTGGATTTTTTTCTTCTTTTTGCAAAGGACGCATAGTTTCCCCTCTGCTGCGCATCCTGTCCATCAGAAGAAGGAATAAGGAGGAGTTGTCATGCACCTTTTGTCCTCGCACATCCGCCTGCCGTCCAGGCGGCAGGTGCGCCTGTTCTGGCAAAGTTTTTTGATTACCGCCCTGTTCATCGGCTTTCTGTCCGGCTTTTTTTACGTCGCCTACCACGGCGACAGCGTACAGGAACCGGCGCTCTCGGTGGTGCTGCCCAGCTCCAGCCGCCTTGCCGAAGACGGGAAAAGGCACCTGTCCGGGGGGACAGATGCCTTTTCATTGAGTTTCCTTGGATGGAAGATGGAGATTTCTTCTGGTGAGCTGCGCCAGATACAGCAGACTGCCAGCCGGCTCTACCGGCAGTACGGCGTGCTGATCCCCGCCGGTTGGCGCGCCGCCGGGGAAAGCGTCTGGCTGCTGCGGCAGGTTTTGGGCGGCTAATACTGCTTGCGGCTGACAATCCGGATCGAGATGCGGATGGAAACCAGCACCCCAACCAGAAAGATCACCAGCAGCGCGCCGAAAATCAAAAACGCGATCTGGTTGACCGCCTGCGCACCGCCGCCCTCAAACGCGATGCCAAGTCCCCCTAAAAAGATGCCGAAGGGGACGAACATCAGCAGCATGTAGAAGATTCTGCCCTTCTGCACGCCGAACTTGTAGGCAAAGGGGATGATGATCGCCGCCGTATAGGTCTGCATGCAAAGTGAAGCGATGACCACCATGACAAACTCGTCGAGCGGCACCCGCATCACCAGCATATACACCGCGGCGACGGCGGTGGCTACCAGCGAGGTGAGGGCGAAGCTTGCATATCTTGCCAGCACCAGCTGCCTGCTGCTGACCGGCAGGATGGCGGCGTACTGGTCCCAGTGGTAAAATTCGTCGTTGGAGAACAGGTTGAGCATATAGCTGACGCTCAGTACTCCGATCATCAGAGCGCCCGAGGCCGGCTGGCCCATCGCGCCCCAGAGCACCATGAAAAAGACAAAGACCATCGCGACCGAGCGCAGCAGCTTGCGCAGCGAGAACAGATCGTTCATAATAAGACCTTTCATAAAGACCCTTCTTTCCTTCAAAAAACAATCATCAAAACAATTTTCCTACAGCTTCTGGCCGCGGCAGAGCAGCACCATCATCTCGTCGAAGTCGACCGGGTCGAGCACGATGTCGGGGTACTCCCTCTCAAAGCGTTCCCGGTCGAGGATGAGCGCCTCGCTGCCGTAGGGGGTGTCCTGGATGGCGGCCACCAGCGTGCGGTCCACCCGGTGCAGCTGCTCACGGCCGGCCTTGGCGATGCCGTACCCGTAGAGAATTTCGTCCTTATTTTCGCTGAGCAGCACCTTGCCCTGATGGATGAAGGTGATGTAGTCGGCGATGCGCTCCAGATCGCTGGTGATGTGGGAGGAGACCAGGATCGACCGCTCCCCGTCCGAAATAAATTCCAGGAAGATGTCCAAAATCTCCGAGCGCACCACCGGGTCCAGGCCGCTGGTCGGCTCGTCGAGGATCAACAGCTTTGCGTCGTGGCTGAGCGCCACCGCCAGCGAGAGCTTCATCTTCATGCCGCGGGAAAATTCCTTGAGCTCCTTTTTGTCCGGCAGAGCAAACCGCTTGAGGTATTGCTGATAGAGTTCCATGTCCCAGTTCTGGTAGATACCCGCCATCACCTTGCCCAGATGGGAGGTAAAGATGGTCTGGTTAAAGGGCAGCTCGTCAAAGACTACGCCGATCTGTTCGCGGTCGGCGGCGGTCACACCCTCGTGTCCAAAGACCGAGACGTTGCCGCTATCCGGCTTGCAGAGCCCCAGAATCAGGCGCATGGTGGTCGATTTGCCCGCACCGTTCTCGCCAATCAGCCCCATGATGCTGCCCTTTGGCAGCGAGAAGCTGACATTTTGTAATGCAAACTGCGAATAATTTTTGCAAAGATTGTTCACCTGTAAGATCATCGTGTTTTCCATAGAATTCCCTGTCCTTTCGTGCAGGCAGTCTACTCTTCGTACAGCAGGGTGAGCATTTCGACCAGCTCCGGCAGGTCGATCGACGCTGCCTTCGCCTGTTCGATCGCCTTTGTCAGCGCCTCCTCCACCTTTTTGCGGTGCTCCTCCCGCATCAGTTCCAAATTGCGGGGCGCCACAAAGCACCCCTTTCCAGCCACTGTCACGACAAATCCGTCCCGCTCCAGATCTTCATAAGCCCGCTTGGTGGTGATGACGCTGATGCGCAGATCCCGCGCCAGCGCACGCATCGAGGGAAGCGCCTGGCCCTCCTGCAATTCCCCACTGAGGATGCTCGATTTGATCTGGTCGGTGATCTGCTCGTAGATCGGTTTCCCGCTGGAGTTGCTGATAATCAGATTCAAAAGATCACCAATCCTTATGTCCGTATATACTGTATATATCGTATATATACGATATCACAGTTATTCCCTGTTGTCAAGGGGGTTTTTCTGTTTTTTGTAGAAAAATTCATAGTTGCATGCTATACTGGAAAAAAGCGGCTCCCTTCCCTGCCGCACAAGCGACCGACAGGAGGTTTTCCCGATGAAAAAACTGCTTCACGACCGCGTGTATCTGATTTTGCAGGCTTTGAGCGTGCTGATGCTGGTCGTCTATTTGCTGTATACCAACGGCTTTCAGAGCACGCCGGTCTTTATCAGCTGGATTTTGGCGCTCATCCTGCTGCTGGCCACCGTCGTCTATTCCGCCGTCAAGCGCCGGTGGGTTGTCACCGCCATCAACCTGGCGGTGGGGATTCTTTGTTTTATCAGCCTGATGATTTTGCCTTACAGCGTATAGAAGGGGGCTTCCCCCCTGGGGAGTTTCTGCGGAGCTGGTAGCTACTGCGACCCACAATATGCGGGCGCTCCGCCCCGCACCCCGGCCTACTTTCTTGTGAGAAGAAAGTAGGCAAAGACTCACCAGGAACCTCC
>ERZ773155.1290-NODE-1290-length-21547-cov-8.802066_pt1 | contig 21547 bp, 19 predicted proteins | sample MGYA00511262_ERZ773155 | MGnify/ENA primary metagenome ERZ773155 (study PRJEB29015, sample SAMEA2737828) | human gut metagenome | biome: human gut; feature: human-associated habitat; material: faeces | place: China | collected 2012 ... | reverse complement strand
CACTTGGCTCTTTTTATATAGATTTGTAATTTACACCATTATATAGACTTTATCTACATTCATACCTTTTGACGCACAATTTTTACACAAAAACAGAAAGGCAATCCCAGTTGTCGGGACTGCCTTTCTGTTAAAAGATATCAACTATCAAAATGATAATTGGTATCTATACGATTACCCTATGAAATTAGTCTACATCTATTGTATTAACAAAATTCATAAATTTTTTTACTATAACAATTTCTTTTTCAACTGATTTTCCATAATAGTATGGCCCGCATACTCCATTTTCATAGCAATTAAATGCATTCGCAAGCCAGTAAAATGTCCTTCCATGTAATCCATCTTCTATTACAGGAATCCCATTATATTTTCTCCCTCCTATTCGTGCTGATGATTCATATTTCTTTAACATATCATAATATTCTCCATCTAAACTTCTAGCTATTTCAGCATGTTTAACCCTATTTATGCTAAGTAACCATGATATATTCGTAGATCGAGTCTTAAATGCAACTGTAAGAAATAATATTTCAAATGTCATAATACTACTATCCATTTTTTCTCCAGTTGAAATTATACGGTGTATAATTTCAGCTTTTCTAAAAATTCTTTCCTGGGTTCGCATGTCCATACCATCCATTAAATTAATAAAAAATACTTCAATTTCATGATCGTTAGTATTATCAAATAATGAAATATACGATTCAAACTTATAGCTATATTTATTTGCATGCCCGTTATGAATACAGACTTTGAAAGATATAAACTTTCTAAGATATGTATCCACATCTATCTCTCCGTATATTGCCTTGATTGAATGTTCCAGTTGGCTCTTATCCATGGATACAATAACAACAACATTTTCCAGTTCATTGAATATATGGTGTAATCTTTCCAAAACCTTAATAGAATATGTTGGTAGGCATCTATCCAATTCATCGACTACTATAACAACTGTTTTATCTTCCGCAATTTCTTGCATGCCCTTTCTCGTTTCCTCAAGAGCCTTTTTAAAACCATATAAAGAATCAAAATCTTTGACTTTTTCCTTATCCGTCTTATCTAGTATCTCACTTGCAACTTCTACCAAATCTATGCCTATCTTATTTTTACACAATTCACTGGCTATTTTTTTCAATGTTGTCTTTACTGTTTCTACTGCTACTTTACCTGCATCCTCAACATCCTTGGAAAATAAACTAAGTTCCCGATCAATTTCATCCAACATTGCCGCAATTATTGCAATTGCCGGCTCCTCATAATAATCATATTTCCAACAGTCATAATGAAATACATAATATTTATCCCCTGCTGTCTCCTCTGATTGAATATCCTTTAACTGCTCCTCAAATTTCTCCAGTACAAAAGTTTTTCCACTCCCCCATGCACCATCAATCCCAAAACAACAACCTTGCTTTTTGTCTGCAAACCCTTCTACTAATTGAATCAATTTGTCGATAAAATCTTTTCTGTTCAGTACATCTACTTTCTCGCTCATCTGTTTTCCCTCCTACATTACCTATCGTAACACAATATAGAATAAGCGAAAATAATTTTTTACGCAAAAAGAACCCTGCCTACAAATTGCATAGGCAGGATCCTTTGAAAATTATATATTTTTTGTTATATACTGAATAAGTCGTATTATATAACTTCTGGCTTTCTCGCATAACCAGACGAATGCACAACAGATAAACATAAAACACGCAAAATTGAATATTGACTGATTACTTAAAATCTGCATGATAAATTCTATCTCCATGTTGTCACACCTCCTGCTTACAACATCCCAAAATATTTTAATAAAGCCAGTCTGAGTAACATTTCCTCAGTGATGTACTGTACTTTTGATTCTATGAGGGGGATATCTTCCTCTCTGATACTCTGAAAATTACCTCTGCGGTCATGGCGGCAGATAAAACAATCCCCGGCTATGATCGTTTCGCTCTCCGGTATTGCCACCCTCGGTTCCAGTCCTATCAGCCACCCCTCTTCATTGCAGATCAGGTCTATCTCTTCTGTCAACGCCGTACATTCTATCAGACCTCCGACAAACGCCTGCTCTGCCTTGAGAGAATTTTCTATTTCCATGATTCCTTGCTTATCTTTCGTGTATCCATATACTTTCATACTGCTGCCCTCCGAAAAGAAACGGACACCCCATTACAGGGTGTCCGACTTCTCCTTATCCTCTTTCTGTTTTCCATCCGCCACAGGTGCTGTTGGTTTTTCCAGAGATGCCACCACTACCGCACCATTTTCCAGTTTCGCCCCGGCACTGATGATATGCATATCCAACAGCGTTTTTACTTTTTCCTCCGTGAAACTGGTTCTCTCATATCGGGAGGAAATCACATCATACATGGTATTTCCCTTTTCCTTATGTGTACCGATCACAATATAGAAAAGGTTGGCTAAACAATCTTCCTCGACCATGGGAATTAAAGTGTTGGTGTGGATTTTCTTCATCATGTTGGTGGTGAAAAAGTTCTTTTTATCCATTACCAGTTCCCCTGCTTCGGATAACTCCAGACCATACACCTCATCCGTAGTAATGCCTTTCAGGGCATCTTTGATCTGCTTCTCTGTCAGTTCCACGACTTCCCCCTTGGGTAAGCTGTAGGCTTCATAACAGATTGCTCTTGTTCCTAAAAAAATCTCGTTGGTTACTACTAATTTTCTGCACATAATTTTTTCCTCCTGCGTTTCGCATTTACTATTTTGTTTCGGACATTTTCTTTTCTGTCCTCCTTACATTTAATACAATAACGCTGGGAAAATGTTTTGGCAGTGGCGAGAATAGCCAGAGATTTAATAAGGTGATTAGTGATGATGTAGAATCCTCATGCCATCTACAAAATAACCAATTTTGACCCTGGCAATTTGGGTATATATTTCAGAAAAATAAACATCAAAAAAGCAACCGCCCTCGCCAGGAATAGGTTGCTTTCCCTGTATCCACCTTCTCAAATCTGCTGAAGCTGGTAACCGCTGTCCTTGCAAATGGATCTTGTGTCTAAATCTATCAGCTTATCTACGGTACCCTTATCTTTACAGCAGTATTCACACTTTTTATCGCATATATTTATCACTTGCTGTTGTGTCATTTTTTCTTTTATGTCACTGCAATCTCTCAACCAACATTCCGCCGATTTCCGGAACGCTCCCACTGATTTCGTTATCGCAAAATGACCGTTCCCTTTTAATGCCCTTGTTACCTCCATCAGCAGTTCGTTTGCAAAGTGTTCTCTGTTTTTTCCTGCGCTGTTATGTAAATCAATAAAGTTCTGAATCTCACGACTGGTATCAAAATAATCTGTTCCATTTTGCAAATTATCATGTACATACTGTAATGCAGCAATGACCACATTTTCTGCCACAGGGTTCTTCAAGTACATCGCTAAGACTTCGTCATAGGAAAGGTACAGATCCTCAAAGCACCAATAGGATGTAGCAACAAACTCAGCGCCTTTTTTCATGCACAGCCTGGTTCCCCATTTCACAAAGTCATGTGCAATAAACCCTTTGGTATTGTTTGCCACACAGTCAACCGCTACAAATACTTTATCTCCTGCCTGCAATTTGGGAAATATGCTTAACACCTGCGCCTTTAAGGTTGTATTTCCCGAAGCTGTCTGTCCATCACTTCCGATTGGAAATGATACTAACAGAAAGGAATCCACAGTTCTGAATGTCTGGGCTACACATTGCCAGAAATCACGGGCTGAATTTGAATCCTCTGTAATGATATACAACAATTATGCCCACCCCCGTATATAACACTCATATTCCAACTGCAGTTCCCCATCCTTCTTGCACAACGCCCCGAAATAGTTCGGTGACAACTCGATTCCCATAGGTTTTCTTAAAAATATCAGGTATCGGTTGTCCCCTCTGTCCGCATTGATAATTTCTACCATCTGTTCATCCAGTATAAGCTCTGCTCTGTCTATTATGATAAGCTTACCCTTTTGCAGGGGAAGCTTGTCCTTATTATCCTTTGATACAATAAAAATATTGTCAGCATTATATGGCTTAAAGCTGGCGTTATTATTATCGTTGATGTAGCTTTTCAACATAGTGCACAGTAAAGATTTTCCCGTTGCACTATCCCCATGCACTATGGTCTTATTTCCCCGGAATTTTAAGTTATATTTATTTCCGTTTACATCCGTAAATTTCAAAACATTGCTTTGCCAATCATAACACTGTTGCATGTTACCTCCCCATAAACTACACCATGAAAAGTAAGTCGGTTATTTTTTCGGAATCGTTGATCAAATATTCTCTGTTACCGCATTCATATATTTCATCTTCATGCTCCAGGACGATTCCTATGTCCATATTAGTCTTATCAATATAACAGAAAAGCTGCTCTAACGCATTCTTTCCGCATTCCGTTGCATTAATCGCTCTGACTGTCGGGTATACCTTCTGGTTCTCTTGCAGAAAAATGCAATTCAATATGGTTTTGCACCCCGTTGACAAGTCCTGAATACCAGTAATGCCGTAAGGAGTTTCTATTTTCCCGATATTCTGATCCAATAGCTTTGCATGGTCAACTTCTTCCATGACCTTAATAGAATTTTCGGAAAGGCTTTTTGCAGATACATTGTTATTAAAAAAAGAATCATTGTCTATGATGATTTCGTTGTCTTTAAAATATTTGCCTGAGGTATATAGTCTAACCATACTTCGCCGTTCTCCTTTTCCATCTATTATACCGCCTAATCCATAAAATTACAAACCGACGTTTCCAATAGTTTTATACTATAACGCTACGATATCAAACTCATGCCGCAGCCACCTTATTTTCCGGGCATTTATCCTTACCATAAGTTCCTGGCAGATCACCTTATTTTTACCCCGAATTACTACTGCACTCTCTACCACTCTGTAAATACACGATTTAGCGTAAACGACTGGATCACCAGTATATTTGCATAGATCGCACTTTCCGACCAGGTCGGATAAATCTCGCTGGAAGCTACATTTTTAATATAATCCTTATAGCGTACCCAGTAATTTCTGGCAGTGGGATCCTCCGGATCGCCATCATGTACGATCACGTATTCCGGAATGACCACACGGCTTAAGACAATCTCCCCTGTCTCGTTCATAGGCTTGATCTCTTCTTCCGGAATCTTAGGGGGATATTCTCCAAACAAGGTATGTGGCGGGATCACCACCACCTTCTCCTCCTCTTCTGTTACATCCAATGGATTCATTCGTATCGGTTGTAATGAATATGCACCTGCCAGAATCTCAGAGCCGGATACCAGTACTGTTTCAAAGCCTTCTGCCGTCACTTGAATGTTATACTCAGAATAAGGCTGCTCCGTAATATCAGGAGTCAGAGAAAGCTCTCTGGGCGGTGCTTTCAGATTGATCTCCGGGGTCTGCCCCGATTCATCGGTAGTAAGTGTCTCTATCGGAGAATCCGGATCTCCGGTATAAGAAATGGTGACCGTAGCACCGGGGATCGGTGACATCCCCAGCGCGGAGACAACACTGATCTGTAGTGTACCTGTATAAGTAGTATCCTTAACATCCATGGACATGCGTCCTTCCTGCCGCAGCAAATGTTCCTTACAGAATATGTTGATCCGGGAAAATATGTGCATGTCCGCAAAAAAAGAACAGGAACCGTAATTGCAATTCCTGTTCTTTTCTATACTAATGCTTCATAGTGTTATTTCGTCAGCAGCATCATAATGTCATTGCTTCTTGCCACGAACTTGGTCATGGCATCTGCATCCAGAGGGGCATGCTGGAGCTTAGCCAGATCATACAGCTGCTCGCAGATCATTTCTGCATTCTCGCCGTCCTGGTGTTCAGTAATGTACTGTACCAGAGGATGGTTGGCATTCAGGATCAGGGTCTCGCCCTCGCCGCCGAAAGCACTCATATCCATGCCGGGCATGGAGTACATCTTCATCATATCCTGCATACGTCTGCTCTCTTCGGACAGAGTGATCATAGAAGAGATCTTCTTGTTCTTCAGCTTCTCTACCTTGATCGTGATCTTGTCATTCTTCAGAGCCTTCTTCATCAGCTTGCTGATGCTCTCAGCCTGCTCTTCCATCTCTTTTTCAGCCTTCTTGGAAGTCTTGGACTTCAGGGCATCGGTCACATCCGCATCGATACGCTGGAACTTGATTCCCTCGTTCTTCTGCTCCAACTGGGAGATGAAGGGCTGATCGATATTGTGGGTCAGGATCACAGCATCCATCTTGGCAGCCTTGAACATATTGATGTACTGGCTCTGCTGCTGTTCATCCGTTACATAGTAGATGATCTTCTCCTTCTTCTCTTCCTCGGTATTCTCCCCGGAAGCCTCATCTTCCGCCTTGTCCTCTACGACTTCGGCTTCTACCTTGTTGCCGTTCTCGTCTACGGCATTCTCCTTGTTCTCTTCCTCATCCTGTGGCTTGATCTCCAGGCACTCGGGCAGAGTCAGATACTTGCCGTCCAGATTCTTGAAGAGGATGTAATCATTCATCTTCTCGCAGAACTTGTCATCCTTCAGGCAGCCGAACTTGATGAAGGGACTGATGTCATCCCAGTACTTGTCGTACTCTTCCTTGTCGGTCTTGCACATACCGGCAAGCTTGTCCGCTACCTTCTTGGTAATGTACTCGGCGATCTTCTTGACAAATCCGTCGTTCTGCAATGCACTTCTGGATACATTCAGAGGCAGATCCGGACAGTCGATGACACCCTTTAACAACAGCAGGAACTCCGGAATGACTTCCTTGATGTTATCTGCGATGAATACCTGATTGTTGTACAGCTTAATGGTACCCTCGATGGACTCATACTCCATATTGATCTTCGGGAAGTACAGGATACCCTTCAGGTTGAACGGATAATCCATGTTCAGGTGGATCCAGAACAGAGGCTCCTTGTAATCCTGGAATACCTTGCGGTAGAAGTCCAGATACTCTTCCTTGGTGCACTCGTTGGGGTGCTTGGTCCACAGAGGCTGTGTCTCGTTGATCAGTTCGGGACGCTTTCTGATCTTCAGCTTTTTGGGCTCTTCTTCTGCCTCAGCTTCTACATTCTCGCCCTCTGTTTTTTCCTTCTTCTCCGGCTCGATCTCTTCGATGACTTCATCATCGGGAAGCTTTTCCTCTTCCTTGATGATCTGAGTCTCCTTGGTGTTCGCCTTGGACAAATAAATCTCCGTAGGCATGAAGGAACAATACTTCTTCACTACCTCACGGGCTTTGTACTCATTACAGAACTCCAGGCAGTCTTCATTTAAGAACAGAGTGATGGTCGTACCGACATCAGTCTTGTCTCCGTCTTCCATGGAGAACTCTGTGCCGCCGTCACACTCCCAGTGTACTGCCTTGGCGCCATCCTTGTAAGATAACGTATCAATATGTACTTCATCCGCTACCATGAATGCGGAATAGAAGCCCAGTCCGAAATGACCTATGATCTGGTCGGAATTGCTCTTGTCCTTATATTTCTCAATGAAATCCGTAGCACCGGAAAATGCGATCTGGTTGATATACTCTTCCACTTCGTCGGCGGTCATGCCCAGACCGTTATCCTTGAAGGTCAATGTCTTCTTCTCGGGATCCACGATGACATCCACACGTCCCTTATAACCTTCGGGCAGGGTATATTCTCCCATCATGTCCAGCTTTTTCAATTTGGTCACGGCATCGCAGCCGTTGGAGATCAGCTCTCTGTAAAAAATGTCGTGATCGGAATACAACCACTTTTTAATAATCGGAAAAATGTTTTCACTGTTGATTGATAAGCTACCGCTTTTTGCTGCCATTTTTACCACATCCTTTTCTATAATTGCACAGTCATGGCTGACTGTTATCTAACTGATTCTAAGTGTAGGACTGCAAAAATAAAAAGTCAAGACAAATTTAGCACTCATTTCAAATGAGTGCTAACAATTCGTCAAAAATCCAGTATTTATCAGTGTTTCCGCAATTCTAAAATTTTAATAAAGCGTATGGCGTTCCTAAGAATTACTCCTCCGGAAAATACTTTGCATACACATCAAAAAAGTTATCCGTGGTCACCTGTTCGTCCGTGATCAGGGTGATCTCATCCCACAGTTTGTCATTGAGCTGACGCACCAGCGTATTCACGAAGCTGTCATACTCCTGTCCGAAGACTTCCCTTTTCCGTTCCTCTACAATCTTAAGCTTATTGGCATCGGTTTCTTCTCTGTCCAGGGTATTGGTACATTTGATAATATAATATCCTCTTTCGCACTGAATCACCTGGCTCACTTCATCCGTTGCCAGATTGAATGCTGCTTCCTCGTAGGCACTCTCCGCCTCCCCCTTACCGAAGGAATAGGTGATCTCGGAATCATCGCTGTACTTAGAAGCCAGCTCCGTGAAATCGTGTTCTCCGTCCACCGCCATGGCTCTCACCTCACAGGCTTTTTCGTAAGCTTTCTGGATAGAGCTTTCCGAATATGGCTTTAAATTACCATCCATATCCGTGGATGCCGTTGCGAAAAAGATCTGCTGCACCGTAATCTTGCGCGCCTCATCATCGCTGATCTCCGGATTGATATCATGAATGATCAGCCGGTAGACCTTATCTGCCATAGCGTATTCCCGGTACAGATTTTCCACGATCTCCTCCGTGGCACCCATGGCCTCGATCTCTGTATCATTCAGGGAAGAATAATACTCCTGCGCTGCCTGGACGACCTTTGCTTCCTCGGCTTCATCTAACGTGACCTCTTTTTCCTTTGCCAGCAGATACATAGTCTTGATCTGCGCGATCCGAGCCAGTACCGTCTCCTTGACATTATCCTCCAGTGTCACACCGTTTAAGGAAGTGTTCCAGATCTCCGTTCCGTAGACATTCGCATACTGATTCTGTATCGTAGTCAGATAGATCATGATCTCTGCCTTAGAGCAGGATTCATCTCCAATACGGAAGACTTCATTTTTCCCGAATCCTGTGGTAAAGACTACTTTCGTGCCGTCATCCCCGCCACAGGCGGTCAGCCCCGTCACCATACTTATGCCCAGCAGTCCCGCGATCAATACCGCGGTGATATTACATCTATTTTTAAAAAACATAGCATTTCCTACTTTCTCAAAGTCTCTGAATTCTGATTATACCCTATTTTTTTCTTCCATGCTACGTTTTCTTATAAGTTCAGAAAATTCTAAGAATTCTCCGCCAGTCTGTCCTCCATGGGAAGCTTTTCCACTTTTACCGCACAGACTTTGTATTCCGGAATCCTCGCATATTTATCCAATGCCGCATTTGTCAGGATATTGGCATTGCCATCCGGGAAATGGAACGGCATCCAGGTCTCCTTCGGGGATACTTTTTCCCCCACTCTTGCAGTCGTGATCAGGGTACCTCTTCTAGAGGTAACTTTTACCTTTTCTCCATTTTCAATGCCAAGCCTTACAGCATCCTCCGTATTCATCTCGATGAAGGAATGGCCTTCCTTCTCCATCAGTCCCGGGGTCTTGCCGGTCATGGCTCTGGTATTGTAATGGTACAGGATACGTCCCGTCATCATGATAAACGGATATTCCTCATCCGGCAGTTCCGCACTGGGCACATATTCTGCGGGGTAGAACCATCCCAGTCCTCTGGAGAACTTACCCACATGCAAAATCGGTGTGCCGGGATGTTTCTTATCCGGGCAGGGCCACTGGATACTCTCGCCCTTATCCAGTCTTCTATGGCTGATACCACCAAAGCTTGGGGTCAGGGATGCGATCTCATCCATGATCTCTTCGGAAGTAAGCTGCGGCTGCGGATATCCCATGCGGTTCATCAGGTCGATAAAAATATCGGTATCCAGGCGCATCTCACCTTCCAGTGCCACCGCTTTACGCACACGCTGTACTCTTCTCTCCGTATTGCTGAAGGTGCCTTCCTTCTCCGCATAACTGGTACCGGGCAAAATCACATCCGCATACTGCGCGGTCTCTGTCATGAACAGGTCGGACAGTACCAGGAAATCCAGGCTTTCCAGCGCCTTGCGGATATGATGCTGGTCTGCATCCGTTACGACCGGGTCTTCGCCGAAGATAAAGAGTCCGCGGATCTCCTTACGGATTGCCGCAGGGAATACATCCGTTGCATGTACACCGGGTTTTTTGTTCAGCTCCACGCCCCATGCTTTTTCAAATTTGGCAATAACCTCTGGATTTGTCACTTTCTGATAGCCGGGGAGATCACCGGGCAGTGCACCCATATCACAGGCACCCTGCACGTTATTCTGTCCACGTAAGGGATTCACACCACAGCCGCTGCGTCCTAACTTTCCTACTAACATTGCCATGTTGGACATGGACATAACACCTTCGGTTCCGGTGGAATGTTCCGTTACGCCCAGGCAATAGATGATCGGAGCCTTCTTCGCCTTGGCATACATCAGTGCTGCCTCCCGCAGGTGATCCGCATCGATATGGCAGATTTCGGCTACACGCTCCGGAGTATATTCTTCTACAATCTTTTTCAATTCTTCAAAGCCTTCGGTTCTGGTGCGGATAAACTCCCCATCCGCCAGTCCCTCATTGATGATCACATTCATCATGCCGTTGGCAAATGCCACATTGGTACCGGGCTTTAATTTCAGATGAATATCTGCCTGTCTGGACAGACCGATATCTCTGGGATCCACCACGATCAGACGGGTACCCCGTTCCACTGCCTGACGGATCTGCATACCGATGACAGGATGTGCTTCCTCCGGGTTGGAACCTACCAGCATGATCACATCCACATCATTCGTAATATCACTGATAGGATTAGTCATGGCTCCGCTTCCCAGGGTCATGGCAAGTCCTGCCACGGTTGCGGAATGGCAGACTCTGGCACAGTTATCTACATTATTGGTACCAAACGCACAGCGGACCATCTTCTGCAGCATATAACAGTCCTCGTTCGGAGAACGGGAGCAGGCAAAGCCTGCCAGTGCATCGGAACCATACTTTTTCTTGATCTCTGTAAATTTCGCTGCGATGAGATCCAGTGCCTCATCCCAGGTAGCACGCTCAAAGTCTCCGGTCTCATGATTCTTGATCAGAGGATATTTTAATCTCTCCGGCGAATGTACGAAATTGAAAGAGCCAAATCTGCCCTTAACACACAGCAGTCCCTTATTGGAAGGTCCGTTTGCCGGTTCCACATCCACAATCTCGTTATCCTTTACCACCAGATAATATTGACAGCCGGTAGCACAGTGGGGACAGGTCGTCAGAACCTTTTTCACCTTACCGACCTGGTACCTTTTACGATTTTTGGCTACCAGTGCTCCGGTAGGACATACTGCTGCGCAGTTACCGCAGGACTCGCAGTCTGTCTCCTTCCAGTCCGGTCCAAACGGAGCATCGATCAGCGTTCTCGTACCGATCTTGCTGTTATGCAGGGTGCCGTTACAGGACACCTTGTTACAGGTGCTGACACATCTCTGACAATTGATGCACAGCTCCGGATAATACGTCAGGAAAGGATTTTCTTTTTTCGCTTCAAATTTGGCTGCACTTCCGGGATAACAGGATTTCGTAATGCCATATTCATTGGACAGATCCTGCAGTCGACAGTCACCGGATTTGCTGCAGGAAAAGCATCTGACATCATGATTGGCAAGCAGCATGTTCAATACCTGTTTTCTGCTGTTCACCACTCTCTCGGAATGAGTGTTCACCACCATTCCCTCTTTTACTTTTGTATTGCAGGAGGTTACCAGATGTCTGCTGCCTTCTACTTCAACCACGCACATCTTGCAGGCTCCTACCTCATTGACATCCTTCAGGTAGCAGAGTGTGGGGATCTTGACATCCGCCTCCTGTGCAGCTTCCAGTATGGATAAATTCTCATCTACGGAAATCTGTTTTCCATCTATGGTGATCGTTACCATTATACTCTGCCTCCTTCTACCACTCCGCATCCGAAGTGATCACATCTTAAGCACTTACCGCATTCCTGCATCGCCTCATCGTAGGACATTCCGTTTTCCACCGGTTCGAAATTGTTCTTACGCTCTCTTGCGGAACGGTCTGTCAGATGCACTCTGCCGTAATGGGTTCTGTCATTCTCTCTGGGCTCCGGAATCTTAATATCCTCCAGATATTTATGATGATACCCAAGGTATTCATCAATGTTCAGTGCCGCTACTTTGCCGGCACCAATAGCCTTAATTACGGTTGCCGGACCGAATACACAGTCACCGCCGGCGAAAATCTTGTCATAGCTCTTAAGTCTGGTGGTATCTAATGTCTCAAATGTCTTTCTTCGGGGATTCACATCATATTCTGCAAAAGGTGCAGAGACAATATCCTGACCGATGGCCATAAGTACCACTTCACAGGGCACCTCGATCTCGGGTTTATTTGCCACCGTTACGGAAGGCTTTCCCTGCTTGTCATATACACTGATGATCTGGGGCTGTGCCACAAATCCACAGACATTCCCCTCCGCATCCGCATTGATCTTCACCGGTGCATTCAGTGTCAACAGTTCCACGCCCTCTTCGATGGCTCCCTGGATCTCGGAAGGCAGTGCCGTCATGTCGATCTGACGTCTGCGGTAGATCACCGTTACCTCTTTTGCATGGCACCGGATGGCAGAACGGGCACAGTCCATGGCTACGTTTCCGCCGCCTACGACCACCACACGTTTGCCGGTATAATCCGGGATATTGCCCTTACCGATCTCTCCCAACATTTCCACTGCGGAATAGACTCCGTTGCTGTTCACGCCATCTACGTTTACAGATTTACCTACCTGGGCACCGATGGCAATATAGATCGCATTGTACTGCTCCTTAATCTGCTCCATGGTGATGTCCCTGCCGATGGCCGTGTTGTAATGCACTGTAATATTACCGGTGGACAGGATCGCATTGATATCTTCGTCCAGTCTGTCCTTGGGCAGACGATAATTGGGAATACCGTATCGCAGCATTCCTCCCAGCGCTTCTCTCTCTTCATATACATCTACCTTATGTCCCATCAGAGACAGATAATAGGCAGTCGTCAGTCCGGAAGGACCTCCTCCTACGATAGCTACTTTTTTACCGGTGGTGACATTACACTCCGGTACCTTTACCTGATCTGCCGCGATCTGATCCACCGCGAATTTCTTCAATCCACGGATATTGACCGGGCTGTCTATCAGGTCTCTGCGGCATTTTGCCTCACAGGGGTGTTCACAGATAAATGCGCATGCCGTGGGAAAGGGATTGTCCCTGCGGATCAGATTGATGGCATCCGCATAACGATGTTCACCGATCAGCGCAATATATCCGGGAATATCCACATGTGCCGGACAATGGGAAATACAGGGAACCTTCTGTCCCACTTCCGCCTGGCATCTGTGCTGTTCAATATGGCTCATGTATTCATCACGGAACAGCTCCACACTCTGCAATACGATGTTGGCCGCCTCATAACCTATGGCACAGTCCGCCGTATCCTGAATCATTTCCGCCAGGGATACCATATTGTTAAAGGTATCCATATCCGCCTTACCATCCAGAATGCTGCGCATCATATTCTCTACCTGTTCCAGTCCGTCACGGCAAGGAACACACTTACCGCAGGTCTGGCTTCTGGCACTTTGTAAAAAAGAAAGCTGCACTGCGATTGGACAGACTCCGGGAGGATTTCCCTTCACCCTCTTTACAAATTTATCTAGGAATTTTGTTGTCTTTTCATTCATTTCATTTTTGTAAATAATATTCTCGGAATGCATGAAACCCTCCTGTGTACATCCTGTCATGATGAGTACTGTATCTCTTCCAACGGGTATAAGATTTTACCGACTACCCCGAATACCTAAAAAGGTATAATGTAAGTGCTTACATTATACCTTCTTGAGAAACATTCTTCAATTAGATTAATTATTTAACAAACCTGTTATTTTTTTAGCGAAGTACCATTACTGCATTCCCCGTCTTCTTCCCGTAAGATACGGATTCCGTGAGCCAGTGTATCCAGTACTGCCTCCAGGCATTCCTTCACTGCTTTCGGACTTCCCGGCAGATTTACGATCAGCGTCCGGTTGCGGATGACACTGGCAGCTCTGCTTAGCATCGCCCGGGGAGTGATCTGCAGACTGTAATAACGCATCGCCTCCGCGATTCCAGGTGCATTTCTGGTAGCTGCCCGCATAGTAGCTTCCGGGGTATTATCTCTGGGAGAAAAGCCGGTTCCTCCGGTAGTGAATACCACATCCACATCCTCTTCATCCGCCAGTCTTACCATTTCCCGGTATAAGCCTTCCGCATCATCAGACAGTACCACCTGGCTTACCACTTCATACCCCTGTTTTTCTATGATCCTGCGGATAGCGGGACCACTCTCATCTTCCCGCTCTCCTTTGCTCCCTTTGTCACTGGCAGTAATGATCCCCGCACGGAGTTTTCTGGTACTGATCAGTTTTAAGGTATCACCGACATCGATTCTGCCGCCATGCAGTACCCTGGCGAACACGCCCTCTCTGGGCATGATGCAGTCCCCCACCATATGGAAGATCTCGCATTCCGAATGGCATTTTTTCCCTATCTGCGTGATCTCCAGCACCACATCATTACATTTGAAAATACTTCCCACCGGGTAAGATTTAAAATCATATCCTTTCACCAGCAGATTTTCACCAAAAGCTCCATCTGCCACGTTCGCGCCTCTTGCACGGAATTTTTCCACCTCTTCCCAGGATAACAGGCTTACCTGTCTGTGCCAGTTGCCCGCATGGGCATCCTTCTCCAGTCCCCAGTCCTCTATAAAGTTACAGCTTCCGACATTCTGCTTGGCTGTTCCTTTTTTCTCACTGATACATACTGCTGCTACTTCTCCTGCCATAACTGTCAACCTTTCTGTCTCACCGGTTCACTCTGCTTCCTGTACCGGTTATGTTTTGTATCTATCCGCCGATCTGTACCATCTTGCGCTGCTCTTCCGCTCCATCCGTCAGACCTCCGTCAGCTGCCTTTTCCCTGAAATGATGCTCTGACGGTTTTTCCCGGACAGCAGCCAGAATCCGCTCCCGGATCTCTTCATCGGAAGCTCCTCCCCGCAGCAACGGTTTCAGTTCCAGTCCCTTATCATAATGCAGACAGAGCTTTAATCTTCCCTCGCAGGTCAGGCGGACTCTGTTACATTCCCTGCAGAACTTGTGGGAAATGGGACTGATAAAACCGATCCTGCCGGAAAATCCCGGAAACTGATAATATTCTGCCGGACCGTCCGTTTTTTCGTAAGGATCTGCTGCACGCCCTGCCACTGCCAGCGGCGATTTCCCCGGAACTGCTATTGCTGCTCCAAATCTTCTCTCCAGCCGCCTTAAAATCTCCTTCGAGGAAATTCCCGTATAATCTTTCCCACAGCCTATGGGCATCAGCTCAATGAACCGGACATCCACGGGTCTGTCTTCAGCCAGCATAGCAATCCCTTCGATGTCGTCTCCATTCATCTCCACGCAGGGAACACAGTTGATCTTCACCCTAAGCTGCTGCTCCAGCGCCGCATCGATTGCGCGGAGCACACTGTCCACACCTACTGCACGATCTGCTCGGTCACAGCCTGTGATGCAGCGAAAACGTTCCGTATCCAGCGTGTCCAGGCTGATGTTCACCGCCGTAAGTCCCGCCTCGCGATAGACTTTTGCCTGCGGTGCGAACAACGTCCCATTGGTAGTCATGGCGATCTCCCGGATTCCGCACAGCCCGTGGATCTGTTCCACCAGCCACGGCAGATTTTTCCGTACCATGGGTTCCCCGCCGGTCAGACGCACCTTCTGGATTCCCAGCTGTTCCATGATCCCCACCAGCCGGAAGATTTCTTCCAGAGTCAGTATCTCCGCATGGGCTAACGGCGTGATCCCTTGCGGCGGCATGCAGTATCTGCACCGGAGATTACACTTGTCCGTCACCGATATCCTCAAATAATCAATTTCTCTTCCCAGACCGTCGTGCATTATGTACTCCTTTTATTTTTCCAGCCATATGATCTGTTCCGGCGGCATTTTCAGATACAGTGTTTCTATATTTTTCAGCTTCTGCCATTCCTCCTTCGGCAATTCATACGTCAGCACCTCTGACGCATGTTCCCCTGTCCGGTTACCGTTACAAAACAGTACCACTGTGGAAAAAGTATCCTCGATCACCCGCAGGATATGACACTCCACCACATTCGTTGCCTCCATTACCGGAACGACCTGAAAATAGTGTGCCCGGAATGCCGCGTATTTGTAGTTGCCTTCCTTGGACGGCGCAGCCAGGCGGATTCCCCAGTCTGTTGCCGCATATCCGCCATCAGATTCAGCCTGCAGCATCGAGACATTTTTACATCCGGTCAAAAGCGTTGCCGCCAGAGACGCCGGATTCTGAAAAAGCTCCTCTTTCGACTGCACATCCAGGATCTGTCCGTCTTCCATGACTGCGATGCGGTCCGTCATACGATAGGCCTCGTTCCGGTCATGGGATACGAACAGTACTGTCTTCCCATAATCTTCCATAACCTTCATCAATTCCCGCTCCAACTGCATCTTCAGATAATTGTCCAGTGCTGTAAAGGGCTCATCTAACATCAGTATCTCCGGTTCCCCGGCTAACATCCTCGCCATGGCAGTACGCTGCTTCTGTCCCCCGGACAACTGCGCCGGATACAGATGCTCCTTACCTTCCAGGAAAAAACGTTTCACATATTCCGATGCTTTCTTCCTGTCACCTGCGCCGCACAGGATATTCTGTAGCACCGTCATATTCGGGAAAAGGGCATAATCCTGAAATAAATAGCCTACTCTCCTCTTCTGTACCGGCAGATGGATCCGTTTCTCCGAATCGAAAAATACTTTATCGTCCAGCCGGATCACGCCTTTATCCGGCTTTTCGATTCCTGCGATGCATTTGAGTGTCATGCTCTTGCCGCAGCCGGAAGCACCTAACAGTCCCAATACCTCTTTTTCTGCGGTAAACTTTACTTTCAGTAGAAAGTCACCACATTTTTTCTCAATATCCACATACAAAGCCATTATCTTTTTCCACCGCCTCTCCGCTCCTGATACCCCATCCAGTAATTCATCAGGAAAATGGTGAAAAAGGAAATTCCCATGATAATAGCTACCCAGTAATAGGCCAGACTGCGGTCACCGCTCTGCACTGCCGTGTAGATTGCCACCGACATGGTCTGTGTCCTTCCGGGAATATTTCCGGCTAACATGATCGTCGCACCGAATTCCCCCATAGCCCTGGCAAATGCCAGAATCGGGGCAGCCGCCACACCGGGCCATGCCGCCGGAAGCTGAATCCGGAAAAAAATCTTTGTCTCCGACATCCCCAGCGTCCTTGCAGCATAGATCAGATTCACATCCACCTGCTCCAGGGCGCCGCGGGTTGTCCGGTACATGATGGGAAAAGATACCACCACTGCCGCGATCACCGCCCCCTGCCAGGTGAACAGCACACTGATTCCCATTTTTAAGAGCAGCCCGCCTAACAGACTGTTTTTCCCAAAGATGATCAACAGGAAAAATCCGACTACCGTAGGAGGCAATACCATCGACAGAGAGAAAATGCCGTCAATCAGTGCCTTGCCCGCTCTTAAGGAGAGGACCAGCCTGGCAGCAAGCAGACCTAAAAAAAACGTAAACACCGTCGCACATACTGCGACCTTCAGGGAGATCCATAAGGGTGAAAAATCCATTTCTGCTCCTATTCTGCCGCAGAGAATCCGTAGCCTTCGAATTTCTGCATGGTATGATCGGTCTGCAGATATGCAAGGAACTCTGCCGCCGCATCTGCGTGTTCACTCACCTTCACGATTCCCACCGGATAGATCACCTGTTTACAGGAACCTACGGGAGCCTCGCAGACGATCTGGATGTTTTCGCCCACATAAGCATCCGTTGCATATACCACGCCACAGTCCACCGCACCGGTTTCTACCCAGGAGAGTACCGTGCGGACATCGGAGCCGTAGTTTGCCTTTGTCTTTACCGTATCCAGAATTCCCAGAGAGTTGAAAATCTCCTCGGAGTACTGACCTACCGGCACACTGCCCGGCTCTCCCAGACCGATCATGCCGACTTTATCTGTTGCCACATCTTCGAAAGCGGTAATGTCCTTACCACTGCCTTCCGGAACGATCAGAACTACCTTATTTTCCAACAGCTTCACAATAGAATCCGGATCCATCAGTCCCTCATCGTTCAGCGCTGTCATCTGTTTGGTAGCTGCGGAGAAAAACAGATCTGCCGGAGCGCCTTCCTCGATCTGTGTCTGTAAGGCTCCGGATGCTCCATAAGAAAAGTTCAGTGTCACATTTGGGTGCGCTGCTTCATACTCTGTCTTGATCTCGTTACATACATCCGTCAGGGAAGCTGCCGCTAAAATCGTCAGTTCCACAGCTTCACCGGTATCTGTTGTATTCCCGGTTCCCGCCCCACATCCAGCAAGAAGCATAGCTGCTGTCAAAATCGTTGTCATTGCAAAGCTCATTTTTTTATTATATTTTTTCATATTCTGTTCTTTGAAAATGTCCGCTCTTACCACCCATCTTTTCCTCCAGATGGATCTCTCCCATTTCCATGCCGCGGTCCATTGCCTTGCACATATCATAGATGGTAAGCAGTGCCACGTTCACCCCGGTCAGTGCCTCCATCTCCACGCCGGTACGTCCGGATAATTTTGCTGTACAAAAACAACGGATCGTACAGGTCTCCTCTTCCATAGCAAAATCTATGGTAACCTTTGTCAGCATCAGCGGATGACACAGAGGGATCAGCTCCCAGGTCCGTTTGGTCGCCATGATCCCTGCGATCCGCGCAGTTCCCAGAACATCTCCCTTTTTCGCCGTACCGTCCTTCACCGCATCAAATACTTCGCGACTCACCCGGATACAGCCACTTGCTGTGGCACATCTCTCTGTAATATCCTTGTCTGTTACATCTACCATGATAGCGTTTCCCTGCGCATCAAAATGAGTAAAGCCTGACATTTTCGTTTCCTTTCTGTTGTTTACTGTTTCCCAAAACCGCAATTGGGGAAGTGACATACTTCACAGTTCAGGCACAATCCACCCTCTCCGTAGCTGTCCAGATCAGCTTTCGTCAATCGTTCTCCTGCCAGTACTCTCGGCAGTACCAGGTCAAATACCGTGCGTCCCGCATACATCACGCAGCCCGGCAGTCCCAGCACCGGGATCTCTCCCAGATAAGATAACAGGAACATGGCTCCCGGAAGCACCGGTGCCCCATAAGACACAATATCCGCTCCCGTAGCTTTGATCGCTCCCGGTGTCCTGTCGTCCGGGTCCACGCTCATGCCGCCGGTACACAGCACCATGTCTGCGCCCCTGCGGACAAAATCCAGAATTGCTGCCGAAATATCCTCCTGGCAGTCATCCAGGATCACCTGTCCCATCACTTCCGTATCATATGCCGCAAGCTTTGCCCGGATGGCAGGTCCAAAAGCATCCTGTATCCTGCCTTTAAATACTTCACTGCCGGTGGTGACGATCCCTACCTTTTTATGAGACATTGGCAGGATCTTAAGAAGCGGTTCCCCGCCGGCTGCTTCCTTTGCCCGGTTCATTTTTTCCTCTTCGATCACCAGTGGGATAATACGCGTGGCCGCCAGTCTGTCTCCTGCTTTCACCGGAAAATTGCCGTGAATGGTGGCGATCATCATCTCTCCCAGTCCGTTCACTGCACGTAATTTTTCGGAATTGATCTTGAGCAATCCGTCTGCTTCTGCCCGGATCTCGATCTTGCCTTCCTTCGGTTCACTGGCAGTCATATTGTCATTGATGCACAGATCCCGTAAAATTACCGCTGCCTCGTCCTCATGCAGGATACCTTCCTTTTTTTCCCACACATAGAGATGTTCCTTACCCACAGATAACAATACGGGAATATCCTCTTTCGTGACAATATGTCCCTTACGGAACACGGCATCCTTCACTACTCCCGGAATGATCTGGGTAATATCATGGCACAGCACCTGTCCCACTGCATCTTCTGTTCTGATCAGTTTCATCGTAATCTCCCGGATATACCAAAATATCCTAAAATACAGGCATAAATGCCTGCTATATCATTCATGTCATACACAGGGCAGTTCACCGCATCCTGCGTCACTACATCGGTTGCAACCGCGATCAGGTGCTCTGTGGCACATACCGTATGTTCCGACACCGCTCTCCGTACCACTTCAACCTTCGGATAAGCGGAATCCTTCAATCCCTCCAGGATCAGAACATCCACATCTTTGCAGGCCGCTATCATATCCTCCGCGGTCACTTTTCCCTTACGGTTCACAGAGGACTGCGTGTCGGAATAAATAGCACTGATCCGGGCCCCTGACTCCGTAAAACGGTACGTGTCCGTTCCTTCCTGATCCATGGCGTACTCATGCCCGTCGTGTTTGATCACACCTACGCGGTATCCGTCCCGGATAAACTCATTGATCAGCTTAATGATCAGTCCGGTCTTGCCGCTGTCCTTGACTCCGCTGACACAGAAGATAAGCGGCAGGCTTAAACTTTCGAATTCTTCTCCGGTATTGATATTGCGCAGCTGCTTTTTATCAAAGCAGCTGCTCTCCAGACGGATGTATTTGGTCCGCACCCTGCGCAGGATCTGCATCAGGCGATACTGCCCCTGTTCGATCAGTTCTTCTATCACCGGCAGTATTTTTTTCGAATAAATAGCACACAGCGGATGAATATGATCCTCATCCACCATGCAATAGCAGTCATAGTCTGAGGAAATAAATTCTGCCATATACCGCGCCAGATCTCCCGTGATAAAGGGCATATCCCCGGCACAGACAAATACATAATCGCAGGAGGTGTGGATCAGGACCTGCCGGATTCCTTCCATAGGTCCGATCTCCCTGTGCTCATCACAGACAACGGGAAGCCCCAGATCCTCATATTCTCCGGGCATAGCAGCAGAAATACAGGGCTTCTCATCGAACCCCCGGAGTTCCTCACAGATTCTGTCTAAAAATCTGCGGTTCTGATATTCCATTAAGACCTTGTTCTGCCCCATCCGGCTGCTCTTGCCGCCGGCAAGGACCGCTGTGCCAAGGGTAAATTTTTGCATTTCCTGCATGTTGATTTTCCTCCAGTGCAAGCACGTCGAAACGGTTTTCCTTGTAGTTGTCTGTAATGATACCATAAGGATTGCTCCGTGCAAGCACTCCCGCAATCCTTAGCGCTATTCGCATATCGTATAGCTTTCGCTATACTTTTATGCTCATATCGTTCAGGTCACTAAGACAAATAGTTTCTCCCGTGCAAGCACGTCGAAACGGTTTTCCTTGTAGTTGTCTGTAATGATACCATAAGGATTGCTCCGTGCAAGCACTCCCGCAATCCTTAGCGCTATTCGCATATCGTATAGCTTTCGCTATACTTTTATGCTCATATCGTTCAGGTCACTAAGACAAATAGTTTCTCCCGTGCAAGCACGTCGAAACTATTTGTCTTGTGACCTTTGTATCATTTAAGGTATTGGATCTTCACTTCATCTCCGGTCCAAGCAGGGTATCCACGTCGTGCAGCTTCTCAAAGCTGAA
>ERZ773155.1284-NODE-1284-length-21596-cov-7.632143_pt1 | contig 21596 bp, 19 predicted proteins | sample MGYA00511262_ERZ773155 | MGnify/ENA primary metagenome ERZ773155 (study PRJEB29015, sample SAMEA2737828) | human gut metagenome | biome: human gut; feature: human-associated habitat; material: faeces | place: China | collected 2012 ... | reverse complement strand
AACAGGTTGTCCCGTCATCGTTATTGTATTTCCAGATGCAGATATTTGCTTTTTTTTGAATTATTCAACAAACAAGATGCAAACTTCAGCATGTATTTCTTTTATTAAATCGTTCGGGTCAACCTTTATCTGTAACCCACGCTGGCCGGCACTTACATAAATATACGGAAATTCAAGACAGGTCTCATGAATATAAGTAGGAAAATGTTTCTTCATGCCAATAGGCGAACAGCCGCCCCGGATATATCCCGTCAGCGGAAGAAGTTCTTTCACCGGTATCAGATCACACTTTTTATTGCCGGAAGCCTTTGCTGCCAGCTTCAGATCGACTTCGTGCTCACCCGGAATGACGCAAACAAAATAACCGCTTTTGTCACCGTGAAGAACCAGTGTCTTAAATACCTGTTCTATATTCTCGCCTAAGCTGGCAGCTACATGAATGGCACTCAGATCGTTTTCGTCAACTTCATAAGGAATCAGTTCATAAGCTATTTTAGCTTTATCCAGCAGACGCGCCGCATTCGTTTTATTGATTTTCATCTTGTTGTTTCTTTTTAGTAAGCCGACACTTATACTTCAATATTAAAGTCCTAATTCCTCGCGAAGAAACTTAGGAGTATAACCTTTCTGGCTCTTCGCAACCTCTTCCGGTGTTCCGTAGCTAAGGAGTACTCCCCCGCCCTTACCACCTTCAGGTCCCATGTCTATGATATAATCCGCCATCTTGATAACGTCCAGGTTATGTTCGATTACAATGACGGTATTACCTTTGTCCACCAGCTTATTAAGTACCCCCATCAATACACGGATATCCTCAAAGTGAAGTCCGGTAGTCGGTTCATCGAGAATGTAAAGTGTTTTACCGGTATCTCGCTTGGACAATTCTGTTGCTAGTTTCACACGCTGGCTCTCTCCACCGGAAAGGGTAGTAGATGACTGCCCTAATTTAATATAGCCCAAACCGACATCCTGCAAGACTTTTATCTTATTCAGAATCTGCGGCACATTCTCAAAGAATTCGACAGCACGGTTTATAGTCATATCAAGCACATCAGCAATAGACTTTCCCTTGAAACGTACTTCAAGCGTTTCGCGATTATACCGCTTGCCGTGGCAAACCTCACAAGGCACATACACATCCGGCAAGAAGTTCATTTCAATTGTCTTGTATCCATTTCCGGTACAGGCTTCACAACGACCGCCCGATACATTAAAAGAGAAGCGTCCGGGCTTGTAACCGCGAATCTTAGCTTCCGGAAGGCTTACGAACAAGTTACGGATATCGGAAAATACACCTGTATAAGTGGCCGGATTGGAACGGGGGGTACGACCAATCGGAGATTGATCCACGTCCACTACCTTATCTATGTTTTCCAGTCCTTCAATAGAATCGTATTCCAGAGGATCTTGCAAAGAACGATAGAATTTCTGTGAAAGAATCGGCTGCAAAGTCTCATTAATCAACGTCGATTTACCACTTCCGGATACTCCGGTCACACAAATCAACTTCCCTAATGGAAATTCAACATCTACATTTTTCAGATTATTTCCCTTCGCTCCTTTCAGCCAGATAGATTTTCCATTTCCTTTTCTTCGCTTGGCGGGTACTTCTATTTTCATCTCTCCGTTCAGATACTGCGAAGTCATCGTTTCGGTTTGAAGCATTTCTGACGGGGTTCCCGAGAAGACTACCTCCCCACCCAGACGACCGGCTTTAGGCCCCATATCAATCACATAATCGGCAGCCAGCATCATATCTTTATCGTGTTCAACAACGATAACCGAGTTTCCCATATCACGAAGCTCTTTCAACGAGCGGATCAAACGCAGATTGTCACGCTGGTGCAACCCGATACTCGGTTCATCCAGAATATAAAGCACATTCACCAATTGCGAGCCGATCTGTGTAGCCAGACGAATACGCTGACTTTCACCACCGGACAGGCTGACCGAGCTACGGTTCAATGCCAAATAATCCAATCCTACATCCAACAAGAATTTCAAACGCGTACGAATTTCTTTCAGAATCTCGGCTGCGATTTTCTTTTGTTTATCGGACAGAAATTGATCTACGTTCATCAACCAGTCATATAGCTCATTGATGTCCATATTGGCCAAGTCATTGATGTTCTTGTCATGAATACGGAAGTGCAATGCTTCTTTATTCAACCGGGCACCTTTACATTCCGGACAAACAGTGGTACGGGCAAACTGCTCCGCCCACTTCTGCGCGGTAGCAGAAGCATCCTTTTCCTGAAGCATCTGGATATATTTTACGACTCCTTCATAGGTTACAAAGTAATCAGAAGAAGTTCCTATCAGCGAACTCTTGATCTTGATCCGGTCATCCGAACCATATAATATTTCTTCAACCGCATCATCCGACAATTCCTTCACCGGAGTTTTTAAAGTAGCTTCATACTTCTCCAGCAAAGCACCGATCTGCCAGAAAATCATGGCATTCTTGTATTTTCCCAAAGGTGCTATCGCTCCTTCATAGATGGAAAGTTCACGGTCGGGAATCACTTTATCGACATCAATCTGATTGACCACGCCTAATCCTTTACATTTCGGGCACGCTCCCTGCGGAGAGTTGAACGAGAAGTTATGAGGAGCCGGTTCCCGATAAGACAGTCCGGTAACCGGACACATCAGGCGTTTACTGTAATGACGGACACTTTCTGTCTGCGCATCCAGAATCATCAATAAACCATCACCTTGGCGCATAGCAGTTGCCACGCTCTGTTTCAGCCGTTTATCATCTTTCTCAGCTACTATCAGTTTATCAATGACTACCTCAATATCATGATTCTTGTAACGGTCGAGTTTCATGCCGTGCGTCACTTCACGCAGTTCGCCGTCTATCCGTACATAGAGATATCCTTTCTTTCGTACCTGCTCGAAAAGTTCTTTGTAATGTCCCTTACGCGAACGAACCAAGGGTGCGAGCAAGTATATTTTCTTTCCTTTATAATCTTTCAGAATTAAATCCAGAATCTGTTCTTCCGTATATTTCACCATCTCCTCTCCTGACAGGTACGAATAAGCAATACCTGCACGGGCATAGAGCAGACGAAGATAATCGTATATTTCCGTCGTTGTTCCCACGGTAGAACGGGGATTTTTATTCGTAGTCTTCTGTTCGATAGAGATAACCGGACTCAGCCCTGTTATTTTATCGACATCCGGACGTTCCAGATTCCCCAAAAAGTTGCGGGCATAGGCCGAAAAAGTCTCGATATAGCGGCGCTGTCCCTCGGCAAATATCGTATCGAAAGCCAAGGAAGATTTACCACTACCACTCAATCCGGTAATCACTGTCAAACTGTTACGGGGAATTTCAGCATCAATATCTTTCAAATTGTGCACACGGGCACCATACACATTAATATATTCTGTTTCTTGCATATTCATATCCTTCATAAACGGTACAAAATTAATGTTTCCGACTGAAATATGCTCCTAAAAAAGCACAATATTATTTTCTTAACTCAAATCTTATGAAGATATAGGGCATTATTCGTACCTTTGTTCCTTGATTTCAAGAACCAATAGTTATAAATTGATGAAACCGATAAGCCGAATATTCTTATTTTTGCTTTTTATAAGCGCCTCATACGCTATTAGTTATGCACAAGAGAACCAATCTTATTTCTTGCATACCATCGAAAAAGGACAGAGTTTATACTCCATTGCCAAGATGTATAATGTCACAACAAACGACATCATACGTCTGAATCCCGGATGTGATGAGAAAATTTATGCCGGACAAGCTATAAAAATCCCTAAAGGAAAAGAAAGCCAAAAAGGGGAAACATTCCATACGATTCAAGCCGGAGAAACTTTATACAAACTGACTACCATTTATAATATATCTGCAAAAGCCATTTGTGAAGCCAATCCGGGATTAAGCGCCGAAAACTTCCGTATCGGTCAGGTTATTCTCATTCCGTTGGAACAAGAGCAGGAAACGGAAACTACGCAAACACCGGCTGAAAAACCCGCTATACAGGGGCCTGTACAATCTAGATGCAAAGATATGCATAAGGTAAAACGCAAAGAAACCGTATTCAGTGTAAGCCGCGAATATGGAATCAGCGAACAGGAATTGATTGCAGCCAATCCCGAACTGAAAAAGGGAATGAAAAAGGGACAATATCTCTGTATCCCCTATCCCAGTGCAACCACCATGCAACCGACGACTCCCAAAGAGGATCCGTACGCTATCCCCCCCAGTAACAATGAGCTTTTCCGCAAGAGCAAAGAAGCCCCTCAGGCAATCTCTACTATCAAAGCGGCCCTGCTATTGCCTTTCCAGGAAGACAAACGTATGGTGGAATACTACGAAGGTTTCCTGATGGCGGTAGACAGCCTGAAACGTACGGGTACTTCTATTGATCTATATGTATATGACTGTGGAAAAGATGTTTCTACATTAAATACTATTCTGGCGAAAAATGAGATGAAGAACATGAATGTCATTTTCGGTCCGATGCACCAGCAACAGATCAAACCTTTATCTACTTTTGCAGAAAAGAATGATATACGACTGGTGATTCCTTTCTCTTCGAAAGGGGAAGAAGTATTTAATAATCCTGCCATCTACCAGATTAATACCCCGCAATCCTATTTATATTCGGAAGTATACGAACACTTTACCCGTCAATTCCCCAATGCCCATGTCATCTTTATTGAACCAACCAGCGAAGATAAAGAAAAAGCCGAGTTTATCAGCGGCATGAAACAAGAGCTGAAGAGCAAGGGAATGTCAATGAAAACCGTCAATGAAAACGCAACCAAGGATATGCTGAAGGAAGCTCTCCGCTCTGACAAAGACAATATTTTCATTCCGACTTCCGGCAAAAATGTCATGTTAATCAAGATTCTTCCTCAACTGATTCTACTGGTCAGAGATACTCCGGAGCAGAATATTCATCTGTTCGGTTATCCCGAATGGCAGACATATACCCGGGATCACCTGGAAAGTTTCTTTGAACTGGATACCTATTTCTATTCATCGTTCTACACAAATACATTGTTTCCGGCTGCCATACAGTTCACCAACAATTATCACAAATGGTATAGCAAGGACTTGGTGAGTAAATTCCCAAGCTACGGAATGCTTGGTTTCGACACAGGCTTCTTCTTCCTGAAAGGCTTGTCACGCTATGGCTCGGAACTGGAAAACAATTTACCGAAAATGAACCTGACTCCGATACAGACAGGCTTCAAATTCGAACGTGTCAACAACTGGGGAGGATTCATTAATAAGAAAGTATTCTTTATCCATTTCACGAAGAATTTTGAATTAGTAAAACTTGACTTCGAATAAGACGAAAATGACAAAGATAAAATCACTTCTGATTGCCGCTTCCCTGATGATGGGACTTGCACTTCCTGCCACCGCACAGATCGGCGAACCACGCCAGAACTTTTCTGTCGGATTTAATGGAGGTGTCAACTTAAACAGTGCTTCATTCACTCCTAAAATCAAACAGAACTCATTGATGGGTATTACCGGAGGTTTGACGGCACGCTACATTTCCGAAAAGTATTTTGCAATGATCTGTGGTGCGCAAGTAGAGTTAAATATCTCACAGCGCGGCTGGGATGAGTTATTCGAAATCATGGATGAAAATGGGCAGACCGTAGAAGATCCTACCCGCAAGTACACCCGAAAGATGACCTATCTCGACATTCCCTTCCTCGCACACTTGGCTTTCGGTAATGAAAAAGGACTGCAGTTCTTTATCAATGCAGGTCCTCAGATCGGCCTTCTGATCGGTGAATCTGAAAGCATGGAGAATATAGACATGAATACCCTGACAAACACACAAAAAGCTGTTTACGGGGATAAAATCCAAAACAAATTCGATTATGGTATAGCCGGAGGCGGCGGAATAGAATTCAGAACAAAGAAAGCCGGTAGTTTTCTGCTCGAAGGACGCTATTATTTTGCTCTGTCAGACTTTTACAGCACAACAAAGAAAGACTATTTCTCCCGTGCGGCTCATGGCACAATTACAGTGAAGCTCACTTATCTATTCGATTTAAAGAAATAAGAAGCAATACCCAAAAAGATCAGGCGCGAATCTCGCTCGAACCTACGGTTTATATTTCCGTGAGTCTGCGAAATTCGCGCCTGTTTTATTCTATCAGAAACTCCCAATGCGAGAGCTTCCCGCATTCTTATCGAAGTCTGTCTGCAGCCTTTACCATCACCTCGTCACGTCCGATAGCACGAATAGCCAGCACATTCAGAACGATAGACACCAATGGTAAGCAAAGCGCCCAACCAATACGGAACAGATTGGCATCGCTCTTCAATGCAAAATAAAAAGCAATGAAGGCAATATAATAGCCCACCAGCAACAAGCTATTGAAGATTGACATACGAATCTGCAACATTCGGTTCTTATACAGAAAAATAGTCGCAAAAGCTACCAGAGCGCTCAGCATCAGAATACCAAATATCCCCCAAGTAGACTGGAAAATTCCATTCACGTCTATCCCCAGTGCTTTAAAAGGATGTTCTCCTGTAGTGTCAATAAAATATCCCATCGGTAAACACATTGCTGTAATCAGCAACCCTGTTACAATCAATAAGTAAAAACTTTGAATTCGTTGAATCATAAGTATTCTATAGTAGTTAAGTTAAACAATAATAGCCAAGCAATAAGGAATAGGAAAATGCTTCCCGCTTACTACTTGACTATCAATTCTTTCGTTAGAAAATAAATTACTGAAGTTTTTCTTTCTCCTTAGCCGGATTTCTATAATAAATTTTCCCTTCGATGTATTCCTGTGTAGCAATCAAGTCAGGTTTCGGCAATTTCTCATAATAACGAGAAATTTCGATCTGTTCTCTATTCTCGAATACTTCTTCCAAATTATCGTTGTAAGAAGCAAACTCTGCTAATTTCTTAGAAAGATCGTTTTTAATTTCCACACTAATCTGGTTAGCACGCTTACCAATAATGGCAACAGTTTCATAAACATTCCCTGTGTCAGCACAGAGTTCCATCATGTCACGGGTTACCGTCGTAGCAGGAGCGTTCGTTTTTTTGTAGTCCATAAATCTATTTAAATTTAGTCTTTAATTACTTTCTGTGACTCATTGAATATTTTTTCAGCCTCTTTCAGGTATTTACTTTCCGGAAACTCATTCTTGAAAGCATAATATTCATCTATCGTTTCACGGTAACGATCCATCTTCTTGTCTTCTACACTATAAATAGCCATTTCATGTCTAGCACGCAGAATCAATATGGAAAGTTCTTCGCGATAATCTGTATAAGGATAATCTTTCAGAGCATTCTGAGCTGTAATTACACAGGATTCATAGTTATTACCCAGATAGTTACCCAGATTATAATACAACTTTGCAGAATAGAGTTCTTTCAACACCAGTTTATCCTGCAAAGCAAAAATCATATCTTGTGCTTCCTGCTTCTTGGTACTGTTCGGGAAATATTCCATAAACATCTGCAGTTGCTGGATAGCCTGATAAGTGCTTGATTGATCCAAACGTGGTTCCGGAGTATCCAGGAACAGGGATTTACCTGCATGGAAACGTGCCAGTTCAGTGAAAGTACCACGAGGATAAGTGTTGAAATAGGTGATAAACGTCTGGGCAGCTGTCTGATAATCTTTCTGATTATAGTAACTCATACCCAACATATACAGAGACTCCTCCGCTTTATCGGTTCCCTTAAGGATTGTAATCAATTCGTTCAGCAAGGTAGCTGAGCGGTTATACTGCCCTTTAGCAAAATAGTTTTTGGCGGCCTCGTACTTGTATTCGTAATCGGTACTTTTCAGCAACTTATTGTACTCTCCACACGATGTCAGAGAGGCTGCTGCGAGCAAAGTTATAATGATATTTTTCTTCATCCTTTTAAAAAATATTGCGCAAAGTTACTTATTCGCGGGGAATTAACCAATTAATCTATGTTTTTTAATACATAAAAGGCGTTAAACATCGACGAAAAGAGAAAAAACGACGTCGAACTGGAAGCTATAAACAGTCAATAATAAACAGTGAACGATCAACAAGCGCGCTATGTCATTGGTATACCAGCGCTACCGTTCTTCGTTCACCGTTCGCTTATGGTCCGCCGTCCGGTTACAGCTTGTACAAATCACTTGCCGCCAACAGGTCGACTTTCTTTTCTTTCAGTACTTCAATACATTTATCCATATTACTAGGACGAATCACGACGTTTGCCACGTTATTATTGGCAAACGAATACATATACTCAATAAAGACTCCTTCTGCCGACAAGAATCCCAGCACTTTTGCCAAAGCTCCCGGCACATTCGGACAGCTAATGCCGACCACATCTGTTATATTCACGGCAAAATGATTATCTTTCAATGCTTTATATGCTTTATCCGGATCGGATACAATTCCACGCAAAATGCCAAAATCAGCATTTTCGGCGATGCACAAGGCAGAAAGATTGATGTTTTCTTTTGCCAGCACTTCAGTCACTTCCGTCAAACGGCCGGACTTGTTTTCCAAAAAGATAGAAAGTTGTTTTGCTACCATTATCGTAAAGTTTTAAGTATTAGGTATTAAGTAATAAGTATTAGGTAATAGGTAATAGCCACATGGATTCTATGTTGCAGCTACAATAATACCTAATACTTATTACTTATTACCTATTTTAAATTTTTCTGTTATCAATCACTCGTTTAGCTTTGCCCACGCTGCGTTCAATGCTACGCGGTTCTACCAGTTTCACATTGACTCCCAGTCCAAGTACGCTTTGCAGACGACCTGCCAACTTCTTCTTCAACGCCAACATGCGGTTAATCTCATCCGAATAGAAATCCGGGCGCACTTCTACCTGAAGTTCCATCGTATCGGTATTGTTTTCACGACCCACTATCAACAAATAATGTGGTTCGAATTCTTCCATCTCAAGAATGACGGACTCGATCTGAGTCGGGAATACATTGACACCACGGATAATCAGCATATCGTCACTACGTCCCAGGATGCGGTCCATACGAACCAATGTACGCCCGCAGGAGCATTTATCATAATGCAAGGCCGTCAAGTCACGCGTACGATAACGAAGCAATGGCATTCCTTCCTTCGTCAGGTGCGTAAATACCAGCTCGCCCGTCTGTCCGGGTTCTACCGGCTGCAATGTATTCGGATCAATAATTTCCGGGAAATAATGATCCTCATTCAAGTGCGTACCATGCTGACATTCACATTCGTAACCTACACCCGGTCCGGCAATTTCACTCAGTCCGTAGATATCATATGCTTTAATACCGAGTTTTTCTTCGATTTCATGACGCATATTCTCCGTCCAGGGCTCCGCACCCAAGGCTCCCACTTTCAGTTGGAATTCCTCCCGCGGATAGCCGGAATCTTTAATGGCATCCGCCAGATAAAGTGCATACGAAGGAGTACAGCAAAGAACCGTTGATCCAAAATCATGCATCAATGTAATCTGCTTTTCTGTATTGCCACTGGACATCGGAATCACAGAGGCACCGATATTCTCAGCTCCGGCGTGTGCTCCCAGACCACCCGTAAAAAGTCCGTAGCCATAGGAAACCTGAAATATATCTGAGCGTCCTGCTCCATAAGCAGTAAAAGCACGCGATATACATTCTGCCCACGAAGCAAGGTCTTTGCGGGTATATCCCACTACCGTCGGCTTTCCGGTCGTTCCGGAAGAGGCATGAATACGCACGATCTGGCTCATCGGCACGGCACAAAGTCCGAAAGGATAATTATCTCTTAAATCATGTTTCGTAGTAAACGGCAGTTTCACGATATCGTCAATCGTATTGATATCATCGGGGGTGATACCCATTTCCTGCATTTTCTTCCGGTAAAAAGGCGTGTTGTGATAAACGTAATCCACAATTTTCTTGAGTCGTATGCTTTGAATCTTGCGAAGACTTTCGCGGTCCATACACTCAATGGTCTCATTCCAAATCATGTTCTCTTGGTATTATTAGTTGTATGAATCTGTTTCATGATATTAATATGTTGCAAAGTAAAGGATTTATTTGGAAAAATGATTTGTTATCTCAATTATTTTGCCGAATATTGCTCCACTTTTTAGGATTTAACTATGAATTTTGAACTAACATCAGCTTACAAACCTACCGGGGATCAACCGGAAGCGATCGCCCAGCTTACTGAGGGGGTACTTCAAGGAGTTCCCGCACAGACTTTATTGGGGGTTACCGGATCGGGAAAAACGTTCACCATCGCCAATGTAATCGCCAACATCAACAAGCCTACGTTGATATTGAGCCACAACAAGACATTGGCTGCGCAGCTATACAGCGAGTTCAAGGGATTCTTCCCCAATAACGCCGTAGAATATTACGTTTCATATTACGACTACTATCAGCCGGAAGCCTATCTGCCAAATTCAGATACCTATATAGAAAAGGATCTCGCCATCAATGACGAGATTGACAAGTTACGTCTCGCCGCTACCTCCTCCCTGCTTTCAGGCCGGAAAGATGTGGTAGTCGTTTCCTCAGTCTCCTGTATTTACGGTATGGGGAACCCGTCGGATTTCTATAAAAATGTAATCGAAATTGAACGGGGGCGGATGCTTGACCGTAATGTTTTCCTGCGTCGTCTTGTGGACAGCCTGTATGTCCGTAATGATATCGATTTGAATCGTGGCAATTTCCGCGTTAAAGGAGATACGGTCGACATTTTCCTTGCGTACTCGGACACTCTGCTTCGTGTCACTTTCTGGGGAGACGAGATTGATGGTATAGAAGAAGTGGACCCGATTACCGGTGTGACTACCGCTCCTTTCGAAGCCTATAAGATCTATCCCGCCAATTTATTTATGACCACCAAGGAAGCCACTCTTCGTGCCATCCACGAAATAGAGGACGACTTGACCAAACAAGTAGCGTTCTTCGAATCTATCGGCAAAGAATATGAAGCGAAACGATTGTACGAGCGGGTTACGTATGACATGGAAATGATCCGGGAATTAGGGCACTGTTCCGGCATTGAGAATTATTCCCGTTATTTCGACGGTCGCGCTGCCGGCACCCGTCCTTATTGCCTTCTCGATTTCTTCCCGGATGACTTTTTGCTGGTTATTGACGAAAGTCATGTAAGCGTGCCGCAGGTTCGCGCCATGTATGGAGGCGACCGTGCCCGTAAAATCAATCTGGTAGAATATGGGTTCCGACTGCCTGCCGCAATGGACAACCGCCCTCTGAAATTTGAAGAATTTGAGGAGATGACAAAACAAGTGATTTACGTCAGTGCTACCCCGGCAGAATATGAGCTGATACAATCGGAAGGGATCGTTGTAGAACAAGTGATCCGCCCTACCGGTCTGCTTGATCCTGTTATTGAAGTACGCCCGAGTCTCAATCAAATTGACGACCTGATGGAAGAAATTCAGCTGCGCATCGAAAAAGAAGAACGGGTACTTGTCACGACACTTACGAAACGTATGGCGGAAGAGCTGGCAGAATACCTTCTCAACAATAATGTGAGATGTAACTATATTCATAGCGATGTGGATACATTAGAGCGTGTGAAGATCATGGATGACTTGAGACAAGGCGTTTATGACGTACTCATCGGTGTCAATCTGCTTCGTGAAGGTCTTGACCTTCCGGAAGTATCCCTTGTCGCTATTCTCGATGCCGATAAAGAAGGATTCCTCCGTTCGCATCGCTCATTGACCCAGACTGCAGGCCGTGCTGCCCGTAATGTAAACGGAAAAGTAATCATGTATGCAGATAAAATAACAGACAGTATGCGGCTTACGATCGATGAAACGAACCGTCGACGCGAGAAACAGCTCGCTTACAATGAAGCGAACGGCATCACCCCACAACAAATCAAGAAGGCGAGAAACTTATCTGTATTTGGCAGTCCAAGTTCCGAAGCCGATGAGTTGCTGAAAGAAAAACACGCTTATGTGGAACCTTCTTCACCTAACATCGCAGCCGACCCAATCGTACAATACATGAGCAAAGCTCAAATGGAAAAGAGCATAGAGCGTACCCGCAAATTAATGCAGGAGGCCGCCAAAAAGCTGGAATTTATCGAAGCCGCCCAATATCGGAACGAGCTGCTGAAACTGGAAGATTTGATGAAAGAAAAGTGGGGATAAACGGCTTATAAACATCAATAAATCTATAAGAAACCCGTACTTTTGCTAATTAGTATTATAAAAACACCTATTTAAGAGAAATAATTTGCAGATTTCGCAAAAGCCCGTATCTTTGCACTGTGTTTTTCATAGTATTAGATTTAAGGTTAACAAAGGTTGGAGCAAGGCGTTGCTCCTTTTTTTTATGCCCATATCCCATCTTAGCATCTTCCGATTCTACAAAAATACCCCTTGAAATCTTATCAAAGGGCATTTTTTATCTACACTCTATCTATAATTAAAGCGCTTTTTCAATAGCCTGTTTAATGAGTGCTTCCATAATATCATATCCTTCTCCTGTAGGATGTACCCCATCTTTCGTATATTGAGGATTCAAGGCCTTGTTATCGCCCACCACCATTGGCTGATAATAATTCACAAACGGAATTTTATTAGCTTTGGCGTAAGCTTCTATGCGGGCATTCAATGACTGAATCTTTTGAGGAGCATCTTTAATCTCCCGTCTCCACGGAAATTCAGCTGCCGGCAATACTGAAGTCAGAATCACTTTGATTTTATTTGCCTTCGCCAGTTCTGCCATAGATGCAATATTTCCGAATGTATAATCTTCATTATAAGCACCTGTATTTTCGGCTACATCATTTGTTCCTGCATTAATGACAACCAATGCCGGAGAAAGATTGATCACATCTTCCCTAAAACGAAGCAAGAACTGATAGGACGTCTGGCCACTAATACCACGACCGATATATCCATTCGTTTTGAAGAAATCAGGATGTGTCCTCACCCATCCTTCCGTAATGGAATTGCCCATAAAGACCACTCTTTTTTCCTTCTTTACAGGTTGTGCAAGTGCTGCATTCTCTGTCGCATAACGCTTGTAATTAGCGAACTCATGTTTCTGTGCATAGGTCTCTCCTACTGAGAAACTCAAACAAACGATGGCCAATAACATCCATTGACCCAGTCTTTTCTTTTTCATATACGTAGTATAAAGATTAGTAATTCAAATTGGTTGCAAAGATAAAAAAACTCTTTATATGAACGATCAAATACCGAATATCCGTTAAGCGGAAAGGGAAAATTCTTAATCTATGTTATATAACATAAGATTTTCCTTGGTTAATTTGCTAAGTTCACAGAAGTCCGTATCTTTGCAATGTGTTTTTCATAGTATTAGATTTAAGGTTAACAAAGGTTGGAGCAAGGCGTTGCTCCTTTTTTTATGCCTATACGCTTGGTTTCCTAAAAAAGAATGGTATTTTTGTGAATCATAATACCCTAAAAAAACACTGTCATGAAAAAGCTCATTACCCTTTTCTTTATAAGCATACTTAGCCTTCAGGTTTATTGTTCCGCACAAGAAATATTAAAAGTGGATTATCCGGCCATCAAAGAGTATGTGACTAATCACAACACGGAGTTCCAAAAGCTCATGCAACGTTTTGAAGAAAATGATACTTTACTCACCCGGCAAGATCATGCCATGCTATATTACGGGTATTCATTCACACCAGCTTACAAAGGAAGTATGGATGATTTTCAGGATTTCCGAAAGTTGATTAAAGAAGAAAAGTATGAAGATGCTTATAATATCGGCAAAGAACTACTAAAAAAGAATCCGGTGTCTCTCCAATTACTATATAATATGTACGGAATAGCCGGTTTGCTCCAGAAAGACATCCGGGAAATAAAACACTATTCAAAGAGATACGCAGCCTTGCTTACTATGATTGCGCTTACAGGTGACGGTACAAGCGAAGAGACAGCATTTAAGGTTATCTGCGTAAATGACGAATACCAACTGCTGAATATGTTATTCAAGATGGAGAACATGAAAGGTCAATCGCTAGTCAATAAATGTGATCTGATAGAGTTTGATAAATGCCAGTACTATGAAGGAAATCAAATGTATTTCGACATTAGCCGTTCCCTTGATTATATGAGTGAATTATTCGGAAAATGAAAAAAAAGCTATTCTATATCACACTGATAATTGCCATACTTTGTGTTATCAGTATCTTTATCTGCGACTGGACCATCAAGAAGAATGCAGTCTCCTGCATCTATACTGAAATCAGTGATATTCCTGCAAACAATGTAGGTCTGCTTCTCGGCACCTCTCCCAAGCTAAAAAGCGGGAATAACAATTTATATTTTGACTATCGCATTGATGCGGCGGTTGAATTGTACAAGGCAGGCAAAATTAATTATATTCTTATCAGTGGAGATAATCGCAAAGAAGAGTATAACGAACCGGAAGAAATGAAGAAAGCGCTTATGCAAAAAGGTGTTCCTGAAAAGTCTATCTATTTAGATTATGCCGGTTTTCGTACCCTTGACTCTGTTGTGCGTGCTAAAGAAGTATTCGGTCAGACCCGTCTGACCATCATTTCTCAACGATTTCACAATGAGCGGGCTATTTATCTTGCCGAAAAGAATGGGATTACCGCCATCGGTTTTAATGCCAGGGATGTAGACGTCTATGCAGGATTGAAAACCAATATCAGAGAATTATTTGCAAGGGTCAAGATGTTTATCGATTTAGCGATAGATAAGCAACCGCATTTCCTGGGAGAAAAGTACAAACTGCCATCCGGCAAATAAGAAAATATCAAAGACAAAAAGTTATTGAAAAATTTATGGAACAACAACCTCAACTCAATGATCACAACAAACAGGAGTACCCTCCTATGCATATAGTCGAAATGAACACATCCTTAATTAATCAACTATAATACAGAGCATTAAATCATATACTAAAAAATCATAATTGCGCACTTATCTTACGCAAATCAATTTACGCACTCTTTTACGCACTTGTTTTACGCAACTCGCTTAGAAAATATAAGCCAATAAAGGAAATAAGGTCAGTATTATCAACACCTATTAGGAAGTTAATATTCACAAATATACAATATACTATAAAAGTGAATGCCTGCAAATTACGTTTTCACACAGAGCCCCTATAAACAACTAATAATCAGCAATCTGCATACATTCTTAATATTCATTTCTATTCTTTGTGAATATTGATATACAAATCACATTCATTACTTTGATGGCTAATAACCTAAAAAAAATAGTTTTCTATTTTTGAATAGGCTTTTCCGCGTAAGTGCTTTTTAAATCATCAATAGATAAATGATTCGCATCTAATAACTTTTGAATTTCCACATGAGATAAACCGTTAATGTCTAATTCTCGTATCCCTTTAAAAAACAGTCTTGTATTATCTATCAGACTATGCAATTGCTTCTTTTTCATAATAGCTAATTGGGCTTTATGAAATCCGCCTGCCGAAGTCACTTTATTTGTGGGGGCAATTAATATAGGAATATATTCTGCATGATATACTCTTTCAAACCATAAGCAAGAATTATTTATTTGCCCCATCTCAGTTTTATTAATTTCCCCCCTTTGTTCTTTAACTTCATTTTTACATTCAAAAAGTATATAATCATTATCCCTCACACACCATAAGTTATCAGGTCCCTCACCACGTTGTTTATCAGGTCTCTCTACTATAAAACCAAGAATGTGCCCTAATTCATTCAAAGACCTTTCAAAAGTGTCCGCTTTAATTCCAAATTGGAGATTTCCGAGAGTCTCCTCTAATTGTATCATCAATAAATCATGATTATCAAACTGCCTTACCCAAGAAATAATATTATTTATTCGATTCTGATTCACAAAGCTAATGTTAACTAAATCCATCCCCTCACGCGGCTTCAACAAATAATTATTCAACTTGTGAGCAATAATCTGCTTCTTGTTTGAATCTACTTTGTTTTTTGAATATAAATAGCGTGCCATTTCTTGCATATACCATCCTTTTTCGCTATTATCGTTAATATATGTGTCTATAAGTCTTTGAATTATATCAACAGCCTTTTGACACTCTCCATACTTATACTGTAACTCAGCTTCCTTCTCTAATTGTAGTATATTCAAAACTCTTTCTTCTTTAGATACAACTGGTGCATCATTCACTCTACTTATATAAAAATACTTCCAACCTTCATCTCTATTTATACATTGCATTATTAAGCTGTTCAACAGTTTCATTTTATCATCTAATGAAGCATCTTCTTTAGAGTACTTTGTTATATCCAATCCTATTTGAATCTGAGTTTGGGTTTGGGATGAAAAGAAACTCCTAGTTCGCTTGTTTTGAATAATGTTAATTAGCTCTGCACCAGTAAGGATAATGACACAATAATCCCTTTCTCCTCTTACTCCTCTTCCCAATCCTTGTTCTATTTTTTGTGCAATTTTAATAAGAATAGCTTCACTATCAACACGTGTCATCTCTTGATATCTGTCAGAAAGACTTTCTGCATATGGCTTTGAATCAATAATCAAAATACGACAATTATTATCAGCTAAATCAATCCCATCATATCTATTAACTAATACATTTGTAAAGTCATAATTTCCACTTTTCAAAACACTTATATCTTCATCTATAGTCAGCGCTGTAGATATTCTCGCATTATGAGCTTTCCAAGATTCTGAATGTGCAAAACTTGGAACTAAAGATATGACACCATACTTTCTATTTTTCAAAGGTCGTGCAAACTCTTCTATTATTCTAGAACGAGTTAAGGATTCATCAAACATCGAAGGAATTAATATCATTTTTTCACCAGACCATGCTTCCTTATGGTATTGCAGTGGAGCTTTTATCGCATCTTTATCAAGTCCTAATCCTTTAATAAAAAAGGAATCATCATTAGTAGTAGCAGACATTAATACCCGATGAGCAGCTCTTGAAAATGTTCCAAATTGTTCTATTGGATTACAATAAGGAGATATTTCGATATGGCTTCCTGAAATGTAACATTGGCAATCTTTTACTATATCTTTGATAAGATTCCAAGCAAATTTCACATTCAAATTCTCTTGTAAACCAGCTAAAAGCCTAACCATCTCACCTACTTTCTCTTGCCAAGCCCAATAGGGAACCAACAAAAAAGAATCATGATTTCCTAACCTAATATCTTCCAAAGTCCCTAATCCTTGTTTCTCTAGCTCGTTTTCAAAAATAGAAAGAACTTTTTCATAACCATCTTCATCTTTTTTTATAATAATCGTAAAAGCCTTTTGAATAGCATCAATACATGCATGAGAATCATCTAGAACAATACTACCTACCGATTCAGAGCGATTACGTAAGCCAAATTTTGTTAATCCATTAAATAATTTGTGCACTGAAGTTATTAAAATAGATTTTGAATCATAAAAATCCATTGGAATATTTTTATCTGCTCCAATAGTACAATATTTGATACCAAATTGTGTAGCTTGTTCACATGTTTGTGTTACCAAATTATACGTTGGACATAAGTAAAGAACTGGTCCTTGGTTTAAGTTTAACTTAGACTGCAAAATAAGCAACCCAAGCAATGTTTTCCCTTGTCCTGTATGTAATTTTAATATAACATCTTTTTTATCTTTATAATTATTCCACCAGTCTTCTAATACAGCTAATTGCGCTGGCCGCAATGCATTCTTATCACTTGCACGGTCAAGAGTATCATATATTTCAATAGGGTTAGTTTTGACAATTGCAGTACCGACTGCTATTTTCTTTCTAAAATCAATCATATGCATATTTTTTTATAATCAAAAACAATATGCAAAACTAATCATTCCCAATCAATAATTTTCTTTTCTGAAGAGATTTTTTGCTTCTCAAAGAAATATACCCTAAATCATATCAGATATCAAATGTAATCCAACAAAATTCACTATCAAGATTTGTGAATATAAGCATAAGATTGTACTAGCATTTATTACTCGTCATTCAATGGAGCATTGGGTAAAAAGTCTTTCGGAGAACAACTAAACACTTTAGCCAATACATTCAAATGATTGAGATTGTATTTTGCCCTTCGTTTGGGGTTTTCAATATCTGCAATAAAACTAGGGGAAAGATTCATGTAATCTGCCAATTCTACTTGTGACCACTTTCTTTCCATCCTCATTGCCTTTACCTTTTGTATTACAAATTCTTCTATATTAGTCATATATGCTAATTATTTAAATTTGTAAAGGAAAGATTATTGCAGAAATATTTTGAGCGTACATGTACGTGTATTATCTTTGCAGTCTCAATTATACAAGAAGTGTTTAACTAAAAAAAAGAAAAATGAAAAAGAAAACCATTTTTTTATTGACCATTTTATTAATGGCAATTTTCGTAACAAGCTGTTCAAGCGATGATGATAATGAAAAAACAGAATTCACATCAACACTAACAGTAAATGGAAGTGCTGTCAAGATTACAAATCTCGAAGGTAAAGCAATAGCGAATAGTATGTTTGAATTTTGGGTAAATGATGCAACATCCGATTTTTATATTCAAGGTAACATTGACTATCGTGAAGAGCTAACAACGGGGAAAGATGTAACCAAGGGTTGCAAAATGTCAATTGCTTTAGTAAAACTTGAAGAATGGTATTCCTCTGAAAAAGAGTATGTTTCTGGTACTGTTACAATTGAAAAATGGGATTTGGAAAATTTCAGAGTTACACTTGTATTTAAGGATTATAAATGCAAATCGGGTTCAAAGAGTATTGTTTTGAACGGTAGTGTTACCTTTCCAACATCCATAAATATTTAATCAATAGAATAAACAACTTTAAATTGAGTAGTTACACACAAGTATAACTATTAAATGCGGCTTCATTATTCCTATGAATAAAATTGCACTTGCACTTATTTTATTAATATTACCATTCTCTTTAGTCTACACATCACCACGAAAAAAGGTAGGTATCGTTTTAAGTGGTGGTGGTGCTAAAGGGGTTGCGCATATTGGAGTAATAAAGGCTCTTGAAGAATTAAATATACCTATTGATTATATTGCAGGAACAAGCATCGGAGCTATTATTGGCGGATTATATTCTATAGGTTATACATCCGAACAATTAGAAACAATAGTGAAACAAACAGACTGGATAGACCTACTTACCGATAAAGTTTCACGCAAAGAAATTCCTTTTCCGTTTAAATCCGATGACAGTAAATACCTTATATCATTTCCTATCAACAATAGTGGAAAGAATGGAGGTATAATAAAAGGGAAGAACATATCACAGTTATTACATCAACTTACAGAAGGCTATCAAAATGTAACTAATTTCGATAGCCTTCCAATTCCTTTTGCATGTATTGCCACAGATATGGTAAAAAATCAAAAAGAGGTCATCCGCTTTGGCAAACTTTCAGAGGCAATGCGTGCAAGTATGGCTGTTCCCGTTGTTTTTTCACCGATATATTCAGGACAAAAAGTTTTAATTGACGGAGGATTTAAAGACAATCTACCAATTGATGTTGTCAAAGCTATGGGAGCAGATATTATTATTGGCATTGATGTACAATCTGAATTATCAGATGCGGATAACTTGCATTCCATTGCAGGGATAGCCAATCAGCTTATGTTAATGATTTGTCAATCATCGCTTGATGAAAGTACTAAGGATATAGATGCTTATATAAAAGTTGATGTAGAAAACTATAATGCTGCAAGTTTTACAAAAGCCGCAATAGACACTCTCATTATAAGAGGAGAAAATGCCGCAAAAGCCAATTACAACACATTATTATCAATCAAGAATAGGGTAGGCATAGTAAATAATAAAAAAAACAATAAAACCAAATTCCCCTTGTTTTATCCGCAATATGCTCCAAGCAATGATAATCAACTAAGAATTGGACTAAGATTCGATAGCGAGGATATTGCAGCAGTGATTCTTAATATCAATTTGAATAAACAGAAAATCGGGAAAGCCGAAATAGTGGCAAGAGGAGGAAAACAATCTTTTCTCAGAACCCAATATCATCTTCCTATATCAAAACCACAATGGATAACACTTTCAAATCAAATTGGTTACAATGATATATTTTTATACAGTCATGGACACAAAATATCTAATCCAACCTTTATACGGAATACTAGCAGTCTGATTTACTCTATTATACCTTCAAGAAATCTTCAAATGGAAGTTGGAGCTTCATTAGATTACCATCGGTATTATAGAACATTGGTAAGTGAAGATGCAACACTAATGAAACGAAAGAATTTATTTCTTAATTATCATACAAAATTGAAATATGAAACTTTAGACAAAAGATATTTTCCTACTAAAGGTTTGAAAACTAATATTTCTTATACAATATATACCAATTTGCATACTAACACTGCATACTCATCACTTGCTGCCCAAGTCACCAAGATATTTCCAATCACACTAAATACATTTATTATACCGACAATATACGGAAGATTTATTTTCAATGATGGTATTCCGTTTATGTACAGCAATGTTATCGGTGGAGAAGGATATAATCCACATTACGAGCAACAAATACCTTTTTCAGGGCTGACTCATACAGAATCCACCCTAAAATTATTGGGAAATGCACAAATCCAAGTAAGACATAAATTTCACGAAAAGCAATACCTTACCTTATCAGGAAATTATGCCATCCATCAAAATCAGTTTTCCAATTTCCTTCAAGGCAAAAAAATATATGGGACAAGTATTGGATATGGCTACGATAGTCCATTGGGACCTATAGAGGGATTTATATGTTACTCCAATAGGACTAACAAACTGGGATTTTATCTTAATATCGGATTTGGATTTTAAAAAATACAGATTTAAAAACTGAGCATATCATACGTTTCTAACAACTCTTCTGTTCTTAATCCTAAATAACGCCTTGTCGTTTGAATATCGGCATGATTAAATAATTCCGATAGTTTGATAAGAGCAAATTCCGAGTTTTCCCCAGCGGTCTCTACAACCTTCCTACCAAATGTTTTTCTCATCGAGTGGGTGGAAAAATGTTCTATCTTCAATCCATATTTAATTTTTATTGATTTAAATAACACATTAATTCGTTGCGTACTATACACTGTTTTTTTTCGACTAACAAAACATTTTTCATCTTTATCTACTATATCCAAAGCCTTGAAACAGTCTGCAATATGCTTTTGGAAATTGGAATTGACTTTTATTTCCCGTCTCTTACCTGTCTTCTTTTCAATGATAACAAACTTTTCATCATCTAATAACATAGACCATGTAAGAGCGAGAATGTCTGATATACGTAACCCAAAGAAGCTACCACAGCCTATTAACAATGACAAACGATATTCCTTATCCCTATATAGTTTGTGAACTAGCGATAACATTGAATCCCATTCCATATAGTCAGAAGTAACATAACTATTTTTTAAGCTCATAATATTCTTTTTTAATTGAAATCTATTGTTTTTGAATCTAACACGAACCCATTTATTATTAAAGCATTGACAATCAACTTATATTAAAAAGTTATATTAGTGAATATTAAAAAACTCTTTTAATTAGTCACCACAATAGAAATTGTTACCTCTTCCATATCCCATTGCATAAGAAAGAGTTTCTGAATCAATTCCTTTAT
>ERZ773155.1252-NODE-1252-length-21835-cov-16.185216_pt1 | contig 21835 bp, 18 predicted proteins | sample MGYA00511262_ERZ773155 | MGnify/ENA primary metagenome ERZ773155 (study PRJEB29015, sample SAMEA2737828) | human gut metagenome | biome: human gut; feature: human-associated habitat; material: faeces | place: China | collected 2012 ... | reverse complement strand
TGGTTAAGGTTTCCGGAAGAACTATTTCTTGTAAATTTTCACAATCATAAAAACAACATTCGCCTATCGTATTTAATTGCTGCGGCAATACGATTTTTCTTAATTTTTTACAACAATTAAATGCATGTTCATCTATTGATAATACGCTGTTTGGCAGTATTATTTCTTCAAAATCTAATTTTGAAAAAGCCTCCGAACCTATATGAATGTATCCGTCAGGAATTATAAGTGTTTGAATACCGTCCGGAACAATCCGACTAATATCTCCAACGGCAATGCGTCCATTTTGTGAAAGAGGAAAAACGAATTTTTTTGATGTGTCGGTTATATCTCTATAAAATTCGTTATAATAGGTGTCAGCGTCATCAGCTGCTAAATCTGATTTTTTACTATCCATAAAATAACCCTCTGTTAAATTGTCCTTTTCTTGTTATTTGTATTAGCTTGCATTTTAAAAAACATCTTTGGTATGTTTTGAAACGCCTTGGCTGTTTTGGCATATTATCTTATTGACCCAACGGGTTGAATAAGAGTATTTTTTTGAAATTTCAGCCGTGCTTTTCCCGTTGCTGTATTCCTTCATAATCTGCTTTGTTATGTATTCTTTAGAAAACAGCCTTTGAGGAAATGACACCTGCTGCCCCTTGTACGCCGAATAAATTTGCAATACATTTTCAAGACCGACAATGCTGCACAGCTCGGCATAAACACTTTGCAGCTGTTCGGGCTTTATTTCATCCATTTTAATTACCTCGTTCATTCCCAATTTACTCCTAATTATAATTTCTCGTATGGGAATATGCAAAAGAACAATTCCTTTTAAAATTCTTGCATTTTAAAAGTGTGACGGGCGCCCTATTTTGCGTACAGAAATACGCCGCACGCCGCAAAGCGTGCAGCGCGTATTTCGACAGTTTTAACTGTTACGCAAAATTTGGCGCCCGTCATTCTTGATGATTTCTAAAACAAAAATTCCACGACCCTTAAGCCGTGGAACCTATAATTTTAATATGTAATTTTGCAAATTCTCTATGAACCGATATTTTTATATACGGAAATGCTAATACACTTTCGGCACGGAAGCGAATATGGCAACGGTTAATGCCTTACCCCGTTTTTTAAAAGCAGGCTTGTCCGAATAATCAAAATCGTTTTCCGTACCGTATCGGCTTACTTTATCCCGCGTTTTTATTGTAGATATAGGAAACCCTAAAAACTGCGGTTTATAAATATTTCGGTTCATTTTTGAAACAGAGGTAGGAACCGAGGAATTGGCCCATTTAGAAATGGTTGGTGCATTGGTGTACCAATTAACGCGCAATCTAACCATTGAGGAAATTAAAAAATCGGGCTTTGACACCTATTTTGTAGACCACACAACCGGCATTTTCCCGGCTTCGGCCTCCGGCTACCCCTACTCAGCAGCGCAAATGCAATCCAAGGGCGACTTGTTAGCCGACCTGCACGAGGACTTGGCAGCAGATGGTACGACCACCAAAGAACAACCCACTATTTCGAAGAGCTGAAAGCCTTTGGTATTACTGGGTTTTCGGCACTTTGAAGGTTTTCGCAAAAATGGCATACCTGCAACCGCATAAGAACAACTTGACCATAGAACATAATAATTTTTAAAAATTCACGATAGGACAAGCTGTTTTCAAAACACAAAAAACACCCCTAATACTGCCAAGTTCTCACTTAGGACAAGCAATATCAGAGGGGTGTTTTATGTGTTAAGATTCAGAGAGTAATTTCTTTCTAATAATGTCTAAACTCTTTTGTTCGTTCTCTTCGGCGGTAAAGCCAGCTACTATTTCATCCATAATTTCCGTACTCCAAAAAATCTTAAGTTTTTTCTTTGCACGGGTTATTGCTGTGTAGAAAATGCCATGCGTAATTTTTTCGGAGTTACTTCTTGGGATGATCACTTTAACGGAATCGTATTCTAAGCCTTGTGCTTTGTGAATTGAAACTGCATAGGCAAGCTGGAACGGTACGACAGAAAGCATGCGGGCGTTTTCACCAACATTTTCAGAAGATTCATTGTACGCATAAACGCTAAATCTAATACGAGTTGAATCCTCCTGAGCTGAAATAAACTCAATATCATTCTTTTCACAAAGATCTTTTGTTAAGTTTAAGAATACATCAATAGTGAATGATATTTCATCGAAACTTTTTTCAATGTTTACAATTATACCTTTTAAATTATTGTAAAGGATCGGAAAACGCTGCGAATCATTAAATAAAATATGATCTCCGATTTTATAAGTCCATTCTTGCCAAGAAATTGGTTTTCCTTTTGAATTATCATTCTGGAAATAGTTGTTCATATTGTTAAGTCCGAATTTTCCGTCATAATTCAAGCACAGAATAACTTCATCATCTTGTTTTTCGGCAAAAATATTTTCACCAATCTCATCAGAAAAAGGACCATCCATAGCTAATTTTTCGGTTATTAAATCACCTTTATTTCGCACATCTGCCCACAGACTAACAATATCCGGGTCTTTTGTTCTCCAAGTATTTAGAAGTTCAATATTAGAACCGTAGGTTGTGATAAGGTCTTTAGCATAGAAAAACCAATTTCCAAAATCGATAGATTCAATCTGATGAATATCCCCCGCAAGTACTAAAAAAGTGTTTTTATTTATTTTTTCAAGGAATTCGCACATCGTTCTATTATCGATAGTACTGCATTCATCAACAAAAATTATATCATAATCAGGCAGATTTACTTTTTTGGTAAAACTATCAATACTTACAAATTCCGATTCAGTTCCTGGGTTATCAATACGTCTTTGTAAATTTTGCTTTGCGGTATGTGTTTTTGTAAGGAATAACTTCTTTTGTTTTGACATCAAATTGGATATATAATTAATCAGTAATGTTTTTCCTGTTCCTGCTGCACCATAAATCAAAAGAACATGCGAATTAACAAATACATTCTGTAATGCAAGTTTTTTTAATTCATCCTCAAAAAGAATACCGCAATTTTTTAAGTACGCTTGGTTGAATTCTTTTTGTCCTTGATTACCCAACTTTGAGAGTTCCAACAGTTTACTCAAAATTTTTAAAGTTGTTTGCTCATATGAATCAATTGATACAAGTCCATCAAAAATATTGATTTTATAGCCTTTACTACGTTCCCACGCATCTAAAGAATCATTATAAGTTTCAATTTCTTCTTCATTAGCAACTGATGTAATATCGAAAAATATCTCTCCGGTTTGCTTAATTAGATTCTGAATTTTAAGATAAGGACGAACAATCTCCAAATCGGTCTCACCGGCAACATCAACAAGGTTTTTGAAATTATTTTCGTTACTTGTGTTGCTGCCAAACAGGTTTGAAACGAACGGATTTTTTTCAAATGGATAACACTTTGTCGACAGGTACAAATCAGGCGAAAGAGTCTTTCTTGTTCCCGACCAAGGCAGCACACTTTCTATTGTTTCCTCACGCAGATTTATCAGCAGATATCTTAATGTGTTTTTTCCAAATATATTGGAGTCTTTTGAGTATCTGGCATTTAATTTGAGCAAAATTTCTTTAAAATAAGAGGTACTTATCCCGCTGTAAATTGAATCAACTACCCGAAGAAAAGAAACTTCCTTAAGGTCAATTAAATCGAGTAGATTAATACCTGACTTAGTTAAGAACGACATAAGAGCACTATATTCTCGGTATTGAGAAGAAATCTTAGTGCGCATTTGCAATACTTTGGATAGTTTATTCAGTACGGTTGGATCTATAGATACCCCCCAATTAGTGATAACTTTAATTTTTGAATCAATACCCCACAGCTTTATATTTGTCTCGATATAGGCAATCTGCACAGAATAATTCGTGGTAATATTTTCCTTTGTATAAGCAGTAACCCGATTGTATTTCGTCGCATATATACCGGCAAGTTGAAGCGTTATTTCATAGTATCTCTCCTTGCCAACAAAAAACGGGGTTTTCTTAATGATATAAAACCTAGATCCATGCAATTCTTTTGGGGTAATATTGATTGTATTAACCGCATTTGCTACAATTTGATAATATTCCTCGTCGAGTTTATCCGTATTAAGCGGAAATTTCTCTAAGTTTTGTAATACAGATATTCCATATTCCTTTTGTAGGAAATCTCTGATTTGCCATAAGAAATTATAGTATTTAAGCATCAGCCTTTCTGATTGCCCCTTATCTGGCTCTTTATCTTCGATGTATTTTAACCCTTTCAAGAAAGTTGCGAGATATTTTGTCTCGATTTTCAGCATAGCTTGTTCCCATGCCAATTGTAGATTTGTGTGTTTATTCCCTGATTTTAAAGAATTCAGCAACAATGCTGACCTACACATATCATACAAGCGCGGTAAAATAAAATACGAAACATCGTCACGAGTGTACCCCGGATCATTTAAAAGATTGATACCAAATGTTATATATTTATCACAGGCGGAAATAATTTTATCAATTTCACTTTTACAAAGTTCTTTTTCGCTCAATTTGTTTACAAAAGAATGCTGTAAAACTATTGATTCAAGTTTTCTACAGAACAAAATAACGCTCTCTTCTGTATCGAATATTTCTTCATCTGCAGTAAAGCTTATTGTAGCACTGTTCTTGTTAAAATCAATTGAGTTGATAAAATCAACGGACACATACCTCCAAAACACTCTCTTTTGACCTTTAACATCAGGATTGAGTACGACGAAAAGAATGCCGGGATCAGATGTTGTGTTTGTTGCAATAAATGCAGGAAAAGCGAGGCTTTGTAACGAATATTTCACTATTCCGTCTTTTTCGGTATAATTGTGCGTTCCTTTTATCTGTACAAAAAATGTTTGTACAGGACGCCTACTCAACCCCGGTTCTGGAACAAGTTCAAAAATGCCATCCGTATTTGGCCACTTATCGCGTTTTGAAAAAGCGCAATTGATTCTTCCATCAAAGTCAAGAAAAGTTTCCAGCGTATTAACAGCCGATGCATCTTCTGCCGAACGCTGTGTATGGGTCTTAACATGTCTTTCAATAATTTCTTTTGATTGTATTAACATAAATTTCCTCCTTATAAACAATCAGAATGAAAGAATTCTATGTATCGTTGCAATACAAAGCAAAACTCCTCAAGCTTTCCAGAATAGCCCTTATATCCTAAAGCGAGATAAATAAGTTGTGATAGCTTGTTGCACTTCTTTAATTAAATTATTTGTTTCAACAATTCCACTGCGCTCTCCTCGCTTGGGTCATTCGTACCCAGTTCACCGCGAAAGGCACGGGCGAGAATGGATTTTTTCATCAGGTCAATCCGGTCAAGGACTGCTTCAGCGGCTTCTTTAGTCTGTTGTTCTCTGGCAAAGCTCTTATCAAGAATGCGAACAATTTCTTGCTGTTCATTGACCTTAGGCAAGTTCAACTTATATGTTTCAAGATACCTTTTGGGTACACGCTGCTGCCCAACAGCTCCTGTCATAACAGCCGTTGCCTTATCCCTAAATGACTTATCGCGCACCAAATGATATAAAAAGCGATTATATAGTCTTTCCGAACAGCGAAGGACAAAAAATTCTGTAGTGCCGAAGCCGATATCATTTACCAACTTGCCGATAACCGCAGATTTACCATTTTCCATACAGGGTGTAATTTTTGCAAATACAACATCACCTTCAGAGAAATTTGTAAATCCACTGCGCACTTCCTTTAATAGCCTTGTTTGTGAATCTGTGATCTCACCATAAATTTCAGATAGCGCTGGCATCGGAAAGAAAGACACTTCAAGTTCGTCGGGCAAATCTTTGGTATCCGCTTTCTTTGGATTTACCGTACAAACATCAGAAAGAGAGCATTGCTCCCAACTCTCCATCCCCACACCGTGCTCTTCCCGCCATTTTGCAGTCAGTTCCCCGGTGAAGGCCTTATGGAGAATAGCGGCTTTACGGGTTTCAAAGCTATCCACCACGGCCTGTGCCTTTTCTTTGGCTTCATCCAGCTTGGCAAACAGGCTTTCAATGCGGTCAACAATGCGGTGCTGCTCGGCGAACGGTGGTAATGGAATTGAGAATTTGTTAAAAAGAGGAAAGTGCCTGCGATACCCCAAATTGGGAATGTTGACGGACTGGAGTGCATAATAAAATGCTTTCGGCAAATAAAATGGCTTCGGGCTTAACACTTTTACTCCGTCAGCGCCTTGAACAAACGGAAAATCGACAAACTTGATGCGCCGTGTGTGATCACCAAAAACAACTATTGGGAGCTCCCCTGAATAGCTCTTTTCCACATCATTTGTATAGCCACCAATTAGCTCTTGACCCTGATCAACAACAGCAATTTTCCCTTTCGCTAAATAATCTTTCTGTTGAACTTTTTTCTTGCTATCTGTATGATTGTCTAATGACTCAACAAGTTTCACCCAGCACCAATTCTCCGGCAATTTATATGGCCACTCCCAATCCGGCACCAGGGCCGCCTGTAAACGCTCTTCGGGCGTGAGGGCGGCTTCTTTTTTGGCTCTTGCCATCACTTTTCCTCCGTCAGAGCACGAAGCTCACGCACAACACTTTTCAGCAGATCGACCGCTTCCTCCAAATTTGCAATCGCTTCCTCGCCGCTTTCCACCGGGTCAGGGAGATCGTCATAATCCACGATGGAGTCGTCGCGGATCAAGCCAAGGTCAAGACTATCGTCATATTTGGTTTCAATTTCTTCACGAGTAAACTTACTCCAACGCTCTCCGACACGTTTAGTTGAATCATTATAGCCTTCAACAAACTCATCAAAATCGCTGTGACGAAGAGGACGTGTTTTACCAAAACCTTCCATGTTGGTACGGAGATCGTAGAAAGCAACCTCTTTAGTATTGCCTTTTTCGGTTATGCCACGTGTGAAGAACAGAACATTGGTCTTCACTCCTTGTGCATAGAAAATGCCGGTAGGCAAGCGCAGAATGGTATGCAGATTGCAGAAATTCATCAGTTCCCGGCGCACGCTGGCACCGTCACCGGCAGCAAACAACACATTATCCGGCAGCACCACGGCGCAGCGGGCCTTGCCGTCCGCCTTCAGGCTGCGATAGATCATCTGCAAGAAGTTCAGCTGCTTGTTGTAGGTCTGGAAAGAGATGTCATCCCGTGTGGCACGCTCACCGCCCTTTTTTGTGCCAAAGGGCGGATTGGTCAGAATGACATCAAAATCTTTCAATCCCTTGGCGCTTTGCGCGAGGGAATCCCCCAATGTGATGTTAGCATTCATATTGTGCAGATAGGCGTTCATCAATGCCAAGCGATGGGTTTCATGCACCAGCTCCACACCGTTGAACGCTTTGTTCTGCTGGAAATCTGCCTGACGGTCAGAAAGCGCATACATATCGTTATGCGCATTGACATAGCGGTTGGCTGCAATCATAAATCCAAATGTGCCGCAAGCCGGGTCAAAGCACTTGTCGCCCAGCTGGGGTTTGATGAGCTCCGTCATCACATCGATCAGCACACGAGGGGTGAAGTACTGACCGGCACCGGACTTCTTCTCATTGGCGTTTTTCTCCAGAAGGCCTTCATACAGGTCGCCCAGGCCTTCCTCTTTGGCCTCATACCAGTCCAGCTTATCGATCTCCGTGATGATTTTTTCGAGGTTTTTGGGCTCCACGATGCTGGAGGATGCGTTGGCGTAAATTTGTGCCACACGGCCAACGGATTCTTCGCCCAGCTTGCTGAGCAGCGTATAGTAGTGCTTTTTCAGGTCAATGCCGGAACGGCTGGTCAGAGAGCCCCAACGATATGCTTCGGGAATATCCTTATCTGCACCGGTCTCATCGGCCATTTTCAAAAACAGAATGTAGGTCAGCTCTGTCACATACTGGTGATAAGTAATACCGTCATCCCGCAGCACATTGCAGAGGTTCCAAAGTTTCTGTACAATATCTTGCGTGCTCATTTAAGCTGCTCCTTCGTAAATATAAGTGTTGATCTCGCGGATGATCTCCGCAAGCTGCCCGCCAAACTTCTTGTTAAAGCGTGCGAAACCGCCATCCATCTTGAACGCCGGTGCCTCAAAGGTCTCGGTATTGAGGATGCTCTCGTGAAGCATATATACCTTGATCTTTTCCAGCAGATCCAGCTGCATTTTGTTAAAGTGATGCGCCGAAATCAGTTTAGAAAAGGCCATTTTCACGCGGTCATCGTGGTTCACCAGCGGCGTTTTAAGTACAGCCCGACGAACAAAGGCGATAATGTCTGCCACGATCCGTTCATTGCTCACCGCGCTGGCCGCTTCATTCAAGCTGCTCTCGGTGAAATTCTCCTTATCCAGCTCCAGCTTTAACTCCCGAAGCTGCGCCCGGGTCATATCGCTGGGGCGGGTGCAGGCTATGCGGATCGCTTCGATACGGTCTTTGTTCTCATTGACATAGGCCACAAAAGAGTCCAGATAGTCCTGCGGTTTTTCCGTGTCACCATAGCCGCGGGTCGTTTCCAAAAGAGTATCTTCCTTTTCGGAATAGTAATGTCCGCGCTTTTTGCCCTTCAGGTTGTCAAACCAAAGCAGGAAATCCTTATCCTCCCGGCAGCGTCGCACAAAAGCTTCCTCTGTACAGCTTTTCAATTCCTTCGAATATTCCCGAATTGTTTTTCCGCCTAAACGCTCGGATACATCATACTTTTGCTCTTCTGTCAGATTGTTGCTCTTGCGCTGTAATCTTGCCAAAATGCGATCTTTGACAGGCTGCTTGCTGGCCTCACCCGGACGGAACAAATCCTCCAACAATTCAGCCATTGATTTGCTGACGGAGACTGACTTCATATTGGAAGTGTCGTCCAAGTCCTCGTACACGCGAACTGCATCGAAGATATTGAAGTGCGTCTTTCCGATTTCCGGGCAAAGGCGAGTAGCGCGTCCCAGCATCTGCTCAAAGAGGATCCGGCTGTTGATCTTGCGCATAAACACCAAATTACAAATGGCCGGCACATCGATTCCGGTAGTCAGCAGGTCGACTGTTACGGCAATGTTGGGGTACTGGTTGTTCTTGAACTGCTTGATCACCTGCAAAATCTTCTTTTTGTTGCCGCCGGCAGTTTTGCCCGTGATTTTCATAATGGCATCATTGGAAATGCCATAGGGCTTGTAAATCTCTCGGAGCGTATCCACAATACGGTCAGCGTGTGCATCATTTACTGCGAAAATCAGCGTCTTTTCTCCGCTTTCCGGATTCAGGTAGGTCGAAACTTCTTCCAGCACCTTGCGAGTATGATCCGGCAGAACAATTTTGCGGTTGAACTCCGACACATCGAAATCCATTTCATCGTCCAAAACTGCACCGTTCAAAAGTTCATTGGTGTTGGGGTCATATTGCGCCAAGGTTTCACCCTTCTTGAACTGTGCGTCATTTTCAATGAAATCCGTATTAATCAGATACGGAGGATCGTGATCCACCAGCCAGCCATCGATAACCGCCTCACGATAACTGTAAGTATAGACCGGCTCCCCGAAAATCTCGGTCGTGTGCAGGGCAGGCGTAGCAGTCAAGGCAACTTTCACCGCATCGAAATACTCGATAACCTGCTTGTACTTGCTCATATAATCATCCTGATTATCGTAGAGGATTTCTTCTTCCGTCATTTCACGGTCAAGAATGTAGCCTCGGTGGGCTTCGTCCACAATAATCAAATCAAATGCACCGGGCATCAAATCCGGTTCTTCTGCCAGAATCGTGCGTTTCAAAAGCCCCTGCACCGTTGAAATGCTGACCTTGGTTTCCAGATTGATGATGTTGTCATCGATCGCTTTGATCTCATATATTTTGTCCAGCGTCAGCAGTTCCTTCAGCTTGACATCTTTGAAGGTGTCCATTGCCTGCTCACCGAGGGACACTCGATCCACAAGGAAAAGAATACGACGGAAACGCTTGGATTCCAGCATCTTATAGATAAGTCCCAGAACAGTACGGGTTTTGCCCGTTCCGGTGGCCATTGCAAGCAAGGCCGTTCTCTTGCCGTCAACGATTGCCTCTGTTGCCTTATCAATGGCCTTGATCTGGTAGTCGCGCAGATTTAACCCATTAGGATCTGTCATAAACGAATTATCTGCTGCAGCCAGCGCTTGATTGGCCGCCGCTGTATTCTGACCAAGTTTCTCCATCAGGTCACTTGGGCTAAACCAGTTCCGAATAGGATACGGTTGATTTTCCTGTTCCCGGACATCCAAAAACCAAATACCGGACTTCGTCCGCAGCTGCTCTAAATATGCCCTGCCATTTGAAGCGAAGAGGAAGGGAACCTGATAACCATTCCAGTTTCCAACCGTATGTGGAATATCCTCCGGCTTAATATGTGCAGCATAGTCCTTTACCTGCACATCGATGGTAGATGCCACATCTTCCGACATCTTTTTTGCATCCATCAATGCTACGAGCTTCTCGCCAACGAAGAATGCATAATCCGCATACCCGTTTTTGTAAAAGGCCGAATTGGTAGGCCATTCGCTGATGGCAATATTTCTTCCCTTTACAGGGCGCGTTCCTTTGCTGTAGCGCAGATTCTGCGTGTCAGCCTCCCAACCAGAAAGGCGAAGCTGTTCGTCAATCAAGCATCTGGTCTGCGCCTCATTCCAGTTCATCATTGCGGAGACAGATTCCGACCGCTTTGCGCGCTCCTTCTGCGTTTTGCCCGAAGCTGCGGTCGTGACCACAGCCAGTTGCTTCGTCAATTCCTCGATTTTCCTTTCCTGTTCGGCAATAACGGATTCCAAATCTTCGTGCGTGGTCTCACTCGGCATAACGAACTCAGGCGCAATATATCCCCAGTCTCCATAGGTCTCCATAAACCAAACAGCAAGATTGTATGTCAAGGACAGCAATGTCTTTGCTTCGTCCACGGAGTCCGTACCTATATGTACTGCCGAGTTTCTTGTCTTGCGAAGAACATATAGCGTGTTGTCAATTTCGTGCGGCAATAAACCGGCTCGCTTCAAAATGCGAATTCGATTTGCGTGGGTGTTGTCAACAGTTGGCTCCGCAATGTGTTCAAAAGTAAGGATTTCCTGCACTAAGCGCTCGGCAAACATTCCGAGTTTATAGATGCAGGCATTGGGATCAGAATAGACATAGGTTTCTGCGTTTGCGCCGATCTGCGCCAGTGCAGGCCAGTATCGATTCAGAAAATCAAAATTTGATTTCATAAACAGCCTCCTTAATTTTTTATAAAACTCATCAAGAAGTTAGAAGTGATTAATAGCACTTAATTACCAAAGATAAACTTAATGATTCTATTACTTGCTTTATTGGTAGCATCGATAATATCATTCTTTTTCCAATAAGGCTTATTAGTGTCACGGTATTTATCCACCAGTGCTTGAGCAATTGGATATTCGCTATTGATATATCCTGTCTTATTTTCAAGCTCCGTTGATACTTTGGTTCGAAACCATTCGTTCCCGATTGCACGGTTGATTTTTTCTTCAAGAAGAATCTTGTTTCCTAATTTATTTACTATTTCATAAAATTCATCTTCACTATCAATTTCTGCGTCTTTTCGGATCTCTTGTAAGTTATACCCGCTATAAGGCATGATGTGCTCAATATCATATTTACTTCCAAGATTAAAAGCACTCCCTTTTTCTCTTGCAAAGAGATATTCATTTAAATAAACAAGCACATTTCCATCGTAGTCATGCAATGCTGTTTCAACGCTTTCTAAATCCCAGTTAGACACAATATGCTCACTGAAATCTTTGATAATTTCATCAATAGTAACACTCGTGTTTACAAATTTAGCTTCTTCTCCAAACAAAAATGTTTTGAAATATTTACTGGAATAGCCGACATCAACGAGTTCGAGAAGTGCAAACAATCGAAGCATACATTCAAAGATGGGATATATAATATCTTCAGTGATATCATCTTCATTGAATCTGTAAAAATAGCTTGCTAAAAATAGTTTAGTGTTCTCGTTGAATTTCTGCAAGATTTTCATTTGAGAATAGCCGGAAACCTTTTTCCATATCTTAGCTAATCTAATCATATCAGAACACATTGTGATAGGATCGGAAATTGGTATTTTATTAATCTCAGTAAAATATCGTCTTAAACCAGGAGTCGTAACATTAATTGCACCGGTATCGCTGACCGTTTCCTTATTGATAGTACGTATGTAATACATATACTGCATCAAAATAGAATTGATATCGGCAATATGAATGCTTTCTAATTCATTAATGATATCATTTAACTCTTTCCATAAATTTGCAAATTGTTTTTCTTCACCTCTTTTTTCCGCGGCTGCATATAACTTTGCAGAAATAATATCCGAATCATACAGTGGGAGACCATCAGAGTTAAGCGAGTTAAACATTGTTATTGCTTGTTCTACTTGCCAACTCTTAATTTCGATTACTTCGCAGTTATCTGTAACTGCTTTAGCGATGCTGTTCAATTGTGAATCTGACAATTCGCAGATTTTATTATAGAAGAACTTGAAGTTTCTAAAAAAATTAGTGTATCTATTGTCTTTTTGCTTGTATTTGATTTTAGTGACTCTTGCTTCTGCTGAATCAAAATCGGTTGCCTGAAGAATTGTCGCTAACTCGGTTTTATATTGTTCGTTAATTGAATAGTTTTCAAGAATAATCTCACGACGACAGATTTCGGCGTCTTTTGCAGCTTCAGGCTTATCTGAAACATCTTCTGTTTCAGCTTTATACAGAATTCTCATAATTCTACGTCTGCGTTCTTGTAAGCCACGACACAAACTGACGGAATCATCGTCACTAGCAGTTCTATTAATTGAAACATTAATTCTGACAAGTAATGCTTTCAACAGCAACAAGAAAGTAGTCGTTCTCTGCTGACCATCAATAAGCCCGTACTTTGTATCATTATCCTGACAGTTAATTATAATTGTTCCGAAGAAGTATCTATCCTTGCTTTCGCTTTCAACAAAATCATTAATGTCTTGCCACAGTTTATCGCAATTATCAATGCCCCAAGAATACGCACGTTGGTATTCAGGTATAGTGAAAACAGTGTCTTCTTCAAGTTTTAAATAATCACCTATTTTCTTGAGCTTAGGTTCAATATTCTTAGCCATAATAATTCCTCCGCATATTTGATTGCTGATTTTGACGCTGAATATCAGCCAATCTCAAATTTTATCATTAGCCGTATTGTTTCCCGCTTTTACGATACTGGTAACACTCTAAAGTATCATCTATACCGACAAAATCCGTATAGATGCAGTATCTCCGTTCGGCATCCATTGTTTTTGTGATGTTGTACGGCTTCATTTTATCATAAATCTTCCGTCTTGAATGTTGTATATCCCTCGTAGTAGTAGCTGTGGTCAATTCCTTTCATATAGACCTCGCGGCTGTGTATATCATCGGTCAGGGCGGCTTTCAGGATATGCTTGATCTCGATATCCTTAATCGGGCTGCGCTCCATAGCAAGTAAATAATCTTCTTTGTCAACCTTACTCCAATCGACGACCTTGCCGATCTCTTTCTTAAAAATACAGTCAAGCCAAATTCGTGTGCTTCTGCCGTTGCCTTCACGGAAGGGATGGGCGATATTCATTTCAACATACTTCTCTACAATTTCGTCAAAAGTAGACTGGGGCATTTTGTCAATGTTAACAAGTGCCGCTTCCAGATACATAAGCGGGGCAAAACGGAAGTTTCCCTTGGAGATATTCACTGTTCGAAGCTTACCGGCAAAATCGTATATCTCGTCAAAGAGATATTTATGAATCGCTTTTAGTGAAGCGAATGTACCGACCTCTAAGTTATCCAACAGACCGTTTTCAAACAGCTCTGCCGCTTTTTTCTTGCTGATACGCTCCTCGGCTTCTGCAAGCTCCGGAGAATTAGTGATGCCAAGTTTGTTTTTAAGTGTCATCTTATTTATCCTCTTTCACTTTGTCGGGGACAAACTCCATAATGTCGTCCACGTTGCAACCGAGTGCAGCACAAATCTTGCCCAGGGTGTCCACCTGAACAGATTCGTTTCTTCCCATCTTCGCCATAGCATTGGAAGTAATGCCCGACAGTTTTACAAGTTCGGTTTTTTTAAGTCCTCTGTCAATAAGTAACTTCCACAATTTGTTATAACTGATAGCCATAGGAAACCTCCTAAGATTAGTGTGCAAGTGTATTGTACCATAAATTGCGGATATTTTCAATGATTTTCAAAATTTAATTGAATTTTTCAAGTTGGCGCAAATCCACTCCGTTGTCCGTTGCTTATTCATATCAGCTACGGCTATGTTTGCTGTTTCACTACTCTCACAACTGTTTTAGGCAGTCTATCGTAGTGCTGATATGATTCCCAAGTTTTAGGCGAACTCAGATCTGGTGTGCTTCTGCAGCGCGCGGGTGCCGTTGTAATCCTAACGGGAACATTAGCAAATACTGTACACTTACAGATGAAAAATCGCCCTCATTCCGAAATGAAAATCATCCTCATTTGAGAATGAAAAAATAATCTTCATTCGAAAAGCCTTGTAGATTTATTTTCGATTTATGGCGGATTTATCCGCATCATTTTAATATGACATCGAACCCGTTCTTTCAGTATGTTTGAATGACCTCTTTTCGGAATGATGGGGCGTTTCGATATGACTATCCCTGTTTCTTCATTTCGGAATCAGGGGGGATTTACCTCTTGTCATAACGAAAATATGTATCATTTTCCTTATCATAAAATAAGGGGAAAGGATAAGCATAAAAAGCGGAAAATCATCTCAATATCATTCCGAAATTTTATCATTACGAAGAGCAAAATCATCTTCTAAGACTTTTGATAGAAAAGTCATAAATCAGCGTAAATCATATGTGAACTTCGTTTTTTTCGGGCTGAATCACGTTTTTTGCTGAGTGTATGCCCCATTTACCTACCCACGACACCGGTTTTTTGAAAAAAGTTTCTATCATAAATCCTAAAGGGGAAGCGTTTTTAAAAATTCAAATGTAGAATTGGTGCAATTCGTTTTTGCACTTTTTCAGCTCTAAACCGTCTGATTTTTGCCTGATATTTTGAATTTATACAGTCATCATTTTACACCGATTTTTGCACCAATTTCAGGCTGTTAAAATGCGCTCTCAAACACCGATTGTTTAAATTACAAGTAGATTATCCTTATTAAAAGGTACGCTTTATTTTTACTTGCCAAAAAGAACCTCTCTTTTCATCTTGTTGATACACACTCACGGAATAGCGGACTTGCCGCTTTTCATATAGTGTAGTACCAACCCGAAAGGAGTAGACTATGGCAGAAAACATAAAATCTACAACCGTAACAAGTGTTTTCAAAAGCGGCGAAAACACTACCACAGAGCAAGCATTCACCGCCAAGTGGATTGAGCTTGTCAATACTTTGGAGAAAGGCAAAAGTGCAAACTTTTGCGAAAAAGCGTGACTATAGACCCCGCTTATGGTATAATAAATTCGAAAACAGCTTGTTCTATCTCCAAAGGAGATGAAAAATTGAAAGTAGCTATTTATTGCCGCTTATCCGAAGAAGATAGAAACAAGCAAACTGAAACTGACGATTCGGGCAGCATACAGAATCAAAAGGCGATGCTGGTCGGATACGCTCTTGAACAGGGGTGGGAAATTTACTGTATTTACAGCGATGACGATTATGCAGGCGCAGACAGACGCCGGCCGGAATTTAACCGTTTGCTTGGGGATGCGGAAGCAAAAAAATTTGATATAGTCCTGTGCAAAACACAATCCCGTTTTACTCGTGAGCTGGAGCTGGTGGAAAAGTACATTCACGGTCTGTTTCCAATTTGGGGTATTCGCTTTATCAGTATTGTTGACAACGCAGATACCGCCAATAAGGGTAACAAAAAGTCCCGCCAGATCAACGGGCTTGTAAATGAGTGGTACTTGGAGGATATGTCCGACAATATCCGAAGCGTTCTGAAAAACAGGCGTGAAAACGGATTTCACATCGGTGCGTTTGCTCTTTACGGGTACAAAAAAGACCCCGGGCAAAAGGGGCATTTGATTATCGACGAGGAGGCCGCCGCCGTTGTGCGTGAGGTGTTTACGCTTTTTTCCCAAGGCTACGGCAAAACTGCGATTGCCCGTATGCTCAATGACAGGGGCATACCCAATCCAACCGAATATAAGCGCTTGAAAGGGCTGCGCTACAAGCAACCTAAAGCCAAAAACAGTACCTTATGGAAGTACTTTGCGATTTCCGATATGTTGACAAACGAAATGTACATCGGCAATATGGTGCAGGGTAAATACGGAAGCATTTCCTACAAAACCAAGCAGAACAAGCCGCGCCCTAAAGACAAATGGTACATTGTCGAGGGGACGCACGAACCTATCATTGACCGTGAACTGTGGGGCAGAGTGCAGAAAATGATTGCCGAACGCGCCAAGCCTTTTGAAGTTGGTACTATCGGTCTGTTTGCAGGGAAGGCTCGCTGTGCAAACTGCGGATATGTAATGCGTTCATCCAAAAATCGGGGCAAGCATTATTTGCAATGTTCCAACCGTCATATAGCAAAAGACGCCTGCATCGGCTCGTTTATCTCAGTTGATAAATTGGAGCAGATGGTGATTGACGAGCTGAACCGTCTTTCCAAAGAATATTTGAACAAGGACGATTTAGAAAAGAAAATCGAGTTTTCGGGCAATCTGCAAATACAGAAAGAGAGTATACTCAAAAACATAGCCTCTTATGAAAAGCGCGTTCGGGAACTATCCAAAGGTATTCGGGAGCTGTATATGGATAAGGTGAAAGGGTTGATCTCTGACGCAGATTATGCGGAAATGTCAAAGGATTTTACGGGTGACCGTGACCGTCTTGAAGAACTAATTTCCGACGGGCGCAGGCAGATTGAAGAAATCGAGGGTAAAATCAAAGCCGGAGACAATCGTCGGGAAATCATCGAGCGTTACACAAACCTTAAACACCTTAATCGTGAGATGGTGGAGGTCCTCATTGACTACATTTCCGTTGGCAAGAGAATCCCCGGAACACGGAGTGTTCCCATCGAAATTCACTGGAATTTCTGAAAAGTTTATTCTTATATGATCGCAGCAGAGCAAAAGGCCAGGGCAACCTACGACAACATTTTGCGGCTGTGCGACGACCCGGATGTGCGCGATGTGATTAAATTTTTACGCCAGCGCGAGGTTGTGCATTACCAGCGCTTTGGCGAGGGGCTGCGGCTTGCAACCGACCGCCTGAACAGCAAAAACTTTTACGCCTTTAACCCGGAATTTGACCGGTAAACACACGGGCCCCCAATGCGGCTTTTGGCCGCACCGGGGGCCTACACGGCTTTTAACGGCAAAGCTGCCTGCAAGCCGCAGCCTTTTTGTTGTTTGCCAAATTATTTACCGCTGCAATGCAAGCAGTTTTTTGCAGCTTAGATTTATTTCAAGTGCACCCAACGGCGCGGTAATAAGAACGCCCAGCACCAACCGAAAGCACAATGCCCCGCAGGAAAGCGCGCCCCGCCGGCGGGTCTTTTGGTTTTAAAGCTTGGCTAATAAATCGGCCTTTTTGACGTTAAATTCCTCCTCGGAAAGAATGCCGGCCTCTTTTAATTTGTTCAGCTTTTCAAGCTGCGCAAGGGGGTCGTCGGCCGCCGGTGCGGCTTGCTGCACCACAACGGGGTTTTTATCTTTTTCCTTTATGCTGCGTCTACATTCGCGGTAAACCTTAACGGCCTTTTCGGCCTCGTAGGTGTAAAGGGTCTTTAGCGTTTCCTTGGCGCCGGCAACCGAAATTTCAAGGTCGCAAAGGCTTAAGGCGGCCGTTAACGCTAAATCTAACAGCCCGTTGGTGTTTTGCAGCGTTGCCATAGAGGTAACATCCTCGTAATAAAACTGCTTAACATTTTTGGTTAGCCCAAAGGCCTCGCGGTCTAACACCACCATTTGTTTGTCGGTGCAAACAACAAAGTCTTTCGCGGTTAACGAATCGCAGCCCCAGGCAAAATAAAGCAGCAGCTCATCCTCGTAAGCGTATTCCCGAACAATGGCCAAAATTTTATCGCCGATTTTATTTTTAATCAGCGCGTCGATCTGCTCGTTGGTAATGGTAAAATCGCGGTTTTTAATGCGCGCAAAATAATCGGTAAACGCCTCAATATCCAGCTCAAACCCGTACTTAGTGTTTAACAGTTCCACACCGTTGCATTTAAAAATGTAGCTTTCGTTGCTATTTTCGTAGGTTAGGGTTTCAATTTTTTCAATAGGAACAGCGCCTATGCTAAAAAAGCCGCTTTCTTCATTGTAAGCTTTTTTAAAATAAAGCGCCTTGGTAGAAAGAAAAACCTTTTGCTGACCCTTGCCCAATATCATAAAAACCGGCGTTGTAATTGGCAAAATCCTTTTGCGCATACTTGTTCAATTTTTTATCCAGCGGATGATAAATTAATTTACTGGCGGAAACGCTGTGTGCCGGCAGGTAAAGCTTATCGTAATAATCGGCGGTAAAGGTTAAAAGCTCGCGGCTTTCAAAAGCAAATGCGCCGCCCCCGGCCGCTGCAATGCTTTGGGCGATCTCATTGGCTTTAGCATCGGCCTTGGCCTGGTTTTCGGCCCGCAGACGCTCCTTTTCTGCCTTGTCGCTATCCAGCTGCTGCTTTTTTTCACTGTACTTAGTTTTGGCTGCCTCGGCAGCGTTTTTGGCGCTGCTTGCCGCGTTGGCTGCCGTTTCCTTAGCTTTTTTTAAAAAGTCGTTGAATGCCATTTTTCTGCTCCTCTTTTAATAAAATATTGCAATAATAATTAGCCCTAAAATTGCTACCACCGAAATAGAACTGCCAAAGTGCTCTCTAAAAGCGTCTTTTACAAAGTCCTCAAAAATCGGCTTTTCTTTGCCGTAGAACTGAATCAGGTCTATTGCCCCTATTACGGCTCCGACAATTAAAATTGCAAACGGCAGTACCGTTAAATCAAAAATAAAGAAAAGCAGGTAGCTTACAACAGTACAAATAAGCGCAATTAAGCTCATTTAAAACACCCCCTTATTACCGTAAATTTTTGCCCTTTTAGCCGGGCCGGCCGCGTGCTACGGGTTGTTGGGCTTAAAGTTAAGCCCGCATTTGCCGGCCGGGCGCACAAAACAGTTTAACCGTTTAATTAGCCGGCGGAATATACACGCCGTCGGTAAAAAAGTAATTAGCCGGCAGCGTTATAACCGCGGCAGTGTAAGGGTTTACAATAAAGAACAATACCGATTCGTAATTTTCTACAATATCGGTTAAATACATATACTCGTTTGAAACCGAGCGCAGCCCTGTAACGGTTGGGTAATGGTTTTGAATGAGGGCCTCGTTTACCTTGTAAACGGCTGCCTCCTTAGAAATGGCTACCGTATCGGCCCGGGCGGCCGCCGAAATTTGGTTGTAATAGGGGTAAACCAACGCGTCAATGCCATTGCTAATGCGAATGCGCGAGGTTTTATTTACATAGTTTTCCTGTAAATATTGGAACGTAAAAGGATAACTACACCCGCTGGTGTTGGGGTACTTTTTTTGGAACATTGCCAAATAATTTTGCGCCAGCCAATATTCGCGCTTTTGAATTAGTTTTGGCACCTTTTCTTTTATCCCGGCCACCACGCTGGCGTTAAATTTTTGAATAGCCGCCTCCCTTTTTCCGGTGGCAAACAGGGTTTCAATCTCGCCTAAATCGTTTAAGTATTGGTAGGTGGTGTACTCCTGCTCGTACCACGAAGGCTTTTCGTTAGCCTCCTCCACGCCCGAATTTGCTGCGCTGCTTTCGGCCGTTGCCGGCTGCTGCAACGAGGCCGCCGCTTTTATTTGGTTGTACTTGCTTTCCGAAATCCGGGTTAGTTCGGTGCCGGAGCTGTTGTACACCTTGCCGGCCTTATTAATTTCTACCACAATTCGCGGGTAAGCATCCCGGTAAAAAATAAAGCTGAGCTTGGCCTTCGAGTCCTCCAGCAGTTCTAATTCGGTGTCAATAATCTCCCCCTCCCGCAGTACTTCGCCGGTGGTTTTGTTTTTTTCCTCGCAGCTTTTTTCGCCAATTTTAAGGTACGAATCGGCTGTTTCGTAATAGCCGCACGCTGCGGCAATGTAATCGTCCCGCGTTTTTTCTTTACAGCTGCAAAGCAGCAGCGGGGTTACAACCGCAATACAAAGTGCAAGGCAAACTTGTTTTTTCATTTTTACTCCTCTTTATCAATATGCTCTTTTAAAATTTTTCGGATCCACTTTTCGGTGTAGCCGTATTTGGTAGCCAGCTGCCGAATGTTGTGCCCGTTGTATTCCTCAACAATTTGGCTTAAAATAAAATCACGACTAAACAGCTCAACCGGCAAAAACATGGTTGTTCCGCGGTATTTTGAGTGAATTTTAAGTACAGCCTCAATGCCAATTATGCTGGCCAGCTCGCTGTATGCGCCGTTTAAATATTCACCCCTTATTTTTGCCTTGTCAATTGTCGGCATTTTTTCACCTCGCATTTTTTCGCCCCTTTATAGTCATTATATCACTGCATTTTGGAACTGTATAGAGGCGCAACGCCCGGGAACTCTTTCTACTAAAATTCGCCAAATTCTGCCTGCTGCATAAGTGCTTTTCTTTTAAAAAAGTCACAAAAGGGCAAACACACAAAAAATACGCCGCCGGTGGTAGACTTTTAAAAAAATATATGTTACAATGGTTATAGTTACTAATTAAACTAAATTTTTTGGGGATGATTGCGTGAAAACCGTTACTTTTTGCAAAGAACCGGGGCGCCTGAACGACTTATTTTTTCTGTTTATTGTACATTACAACAAAGTTTACTGTCTAAACGAGTTTACAATTCCCACTAAAAATCCAGAGGACACCGCCTATTTTAAAAACCTATTATCGGATTTTTCGCCCATGTCGGAAAATTTACGCATTTATTTTGATTTAAGCACCCGAAAGCTAAGCTTTATGACGCATTATTACCACAACCCGTTTGTGGTGCGCTGCTTTGACGGCGACTACCGGTTTCAGGAGCTGCAGCAGGAAATTTCTAACAGTGATCAGGTTAGCAAAAATTTAGCCGACTACTATTTTAGAGACGACGCTCCGCGCATTTTTGAAAACGGCAAGGTGAGCTTGGAAAAGCTGAACGAGGTGATGCAGACCGCCGATTTAAGCGACGCCATTAAAAACGGGCTGTTCTCGTTTTACATTAACCCGGAGGAAAGCTTAAACAACCTGCTGTACGAGCTGATTACCAAAAATGTTGAACTGAACATGAAGTACGAGGAGCAAAAAAAGACCCTAACCCTGCTGGAGCAGAATTTTGATTTGGATTATGTAACCGAAAACTTGAAAAAATGTAAGGATTCCAGCGTGGATATGACGGATTTTGAGAACATTCGGGTATCGTTTGCGCTTTTTTCGAAAAACCTAATTAAGTTTAAGTTTTTAGAAAATACCTGTGAAATTATGCTGGGCCGTGATTACATCGATTGCATGGACTTTTTAATAAAACAAAGCAAAGCCCCGGATTTAGAAAGCTTTGGCTCGGCGGTTTCGGAGCCAAACCGGGTAAAAATTTTAAATTATATTTTAGAATACGGTGAGGTTACAATTCGCGAGGTGGAGCAAAAATTCGGCTTTTCCGGCACCAACACCTACTACCATCTTTCCTTAATGATCAAGTCCGGCATTTTAAAAACGCGCAACCGGGGCCGCATTGTTTTGTACAGCGTAAACACCAATTACTTTACGGCACTGCGCTCGGCTTTATTAAAGTACGCCGAGCCCAAACGGCATTTGTAAAATTAAAAGGTTTTTAAAATAGGTAACCTTTAAAAACGGCGCAATCAAAACCACCGGTTCAACCGGTGGTTTGCTCCACCCCTATAAGGGGTGATTA
>ERZ773155.1242-NODE-1242-length-21933-cov-17.143020_pt1 | contig 21933 bp, 18 predicted proteins | sample MGYA00511262_ERZ773155 | MGnify/ENA primary metagenome ERZ773155 (study PRJEB29015, sample SAMEA2737828) | human gut metagenome | biome: human gut; feature: human-associated habitat; material: faeces | place: China | collected 2012 ... | reverse complement strand
TAAAGTAGCAGACTTTGCGTTTCAAATAACTCCTCAATGTAAAGTTCGCAATTTTTCATACGAATATGCCCTGCAAAGAAAGCAAAAAACAGATATGCTTAAATTTGCTTATCCTTTAATAATCATTCTGTTAATTTCATTTGCAGACAGCGAAATCTCAACGGCTATATATCCGTTATCATACGCAAATTCCGCATTTTTCTCCTTAGGTTTTGAAACCTCTTTTAGAAGTTCTATCTGTTGCGGCGTCGGCATTTGCGGACAACCCATTTTTTCCATAATGCGTACAAATTTGAAAATCCCAAATCAATTACATACTGTGTAATTGATTTGGGGTTTTCCGCTTTAATTTTCAGTGTGATGCTTTCCGCCTTATCCGTTTCATCAAAATCAAGTAGGGATGCGATAATATGAATTTCACCGTCTTTATTGAACACGGCAACATCCGCATTCCCCGTGTTTGAAATATCATAGCAACGGTTTCCGGCATATTAGTGCGTAGAAACAAAATCAACAGGCGTATTGCCTTTACTTCATAAATAATCCCCCGTTATTGACTGAGTTTTTAAGTATCAATCTGATTTCATAACAGACAAATGAAAAATTCCTGTCAAGCATTTTATTCAAATCATTCGCAATTTCGGAATAATACAACAATCCGGATTACTATATTATGTCGGCTGTAAAATTGACAAAAATTTAACTAAATATCTATTGACACACATTTTACTTTACAATATAATGAAGGCAAATATACCATTTATAAGGGAAGTGACTTAATGACGAAAAAAATAACAGCAATATTGTTGGCACTGTGCATGGCAATTTCCGTTTTGCCGATAACCGTTCAGGCGGCATCAAAGCCCGATATTAAAGTAGGCGATTATGTTAAAATGGGCACATATAACAATGCCTCGATTCTTTGGCGATGTGTAAGCATTGACGATAACGGTCCGCTTATGCTTGCGGATAAAATTGTTGACACTCTTGCATATGATGCCAAAACAAATGACAACAGCAATTCAAAATCCCACAGCAGAAGCTATAAGCGTGATGATTACGGTTCTAACTATTGGAAAGACAGCAATATGCGCTCGTGGCTTAATTCGACCGCATCGGCGGGTAATGTCGATTGGCTTTGCGGCAACCCGCCAAAGGATGGCTATGTAAGCGGCGTGGGTGCGTACAACCAAAAAGCGGGTTTTCTCAACGCTTTTTCAAAATCTGAAATTGCTGCTATGAAAACCGTGACTCAGCGTTCTCTCGTTTCTCATCCCGAATACAACAAGGGCATAGTTGATGGAGACGCAAATTCGGATTTGTTATATTATACCGGTATTTCGGAAGCAGTAGCAAATTACGACAGTTCGTATTTTGAAACCACAACCGAAAAGGTTTTTCTTCTTGATGTAAAGCAGGCTAATGCCGTGTGGAAAAATCTTAAAGGTTATTATATTGCTTACAATAGCAACGGAATGGCTTGGCCTTATTGGCTTCGCACCCCCGTTACCGATTGCAATCACGATATGCGATACATCAGCTCAAGCGGTGAAGTTGGCAGATACGCTCCGTGGTATTCCGATTTGGGCGTAAGACCCGCATTTTATCTTGATTCCGAATATTTTGTTGCAACTTCCGGAAGCGGCTCACAAAGTAATCCTTATATCGGCTCTGCTCCAAATAAGCAAGAGGCCGATTATACAATTTCGGAACCTGCCGAGGAGGCTAATCCCGACTGGAATGTCAGCACGGAGCAAAGCATTCAGCTTACCTTGGGGCCGTGGTATTCAGGTGACGGAAAATACGCTAACCCCACCATTCCGGTATACACTATTCAAAAAACACGAAGCGACACGGAAAATATGGTTGTTGTTGTTTGCGGCGAGGGATATACAAAAAGCCAGCAAGGCAAATTCATCAACGATGTAAAACGGCTTTGGCAGGATGCTATGAAATATGAGCCTTATCGCAGTTATGCCGACAGATTTAATGTTTACGCTCTTTGTACGGCTTCCGAATCAAGTTTTGACAATGGCGGAAGCACCTTCTTTGATGTTATAATCGACAAATATAATTCACCTGTTATTTCTAATAATCTCCACGGAAGTCAATGGAAAAATCATATTTTTGAGAGATGTATCGGTCCTGAATTTATCGAGAAAATTCACGATGCTCATATTAAAAAAACAACTGACCCGAATACAATTCCGTCCGATTCGGAATATAAGCCGTATTATTATGTTCACGATTATATTGCCCAGTTCGCTATGGTTGTAAATACAACAAATGATTTCGGCGGTGCTTATAATAACCGTGAATACGGTTTCCATTATTTCATTTCGCCATCAGACAGCTATCGTGCATCAAAAACTTTTGCACACGAGTTTGGACACGGTTTGCTCGGTCTCGGTGATGAATACAGCGGCGGATATTTGCTTGACGATAAGGAGCTTAAATCACTCAATCTTTCCTCGGTTGAAGACCCTGAAAAGATAAAATGGAGACAACTTTTAGGATTTAGAAACACCTATACCTGCCGCAATGCTTACGGCTCAAAAATGCTTGTTTCAAGCTATGAGTGTATAATGAGAGACACTAATTATCAATTTTGTGAGGTTTGCCGCTTGCAGGGCTTCAAGCGAATGTCTCAGCTTGTTAATGATATAGATCTCTATGTTGCGCCTCCCGAAGTTAAGGAGTACACGGGCGCTTATTCAAGCCCCTCCGATTTCACAGATCTTGAAACAAGCGCATACTATAATTATACATATAATCGCAGCGACCGGCTTTTAAGCGGCAACAGCAAAAGCAGATTTAATACCGATATGAAGGGCAAAAAAATCGAGCTTAGAACCGTTATTCAAAATATTTCGGATAAGAAAACCCGTCAGCTTAAATTCAAAATGTGGATTAAGCATTCCGACGGAAGCGTTGCAACAGATTCTTCGGGAAATCCGCTTCAAACAGTGCAAACCTTTGATATTCCGACTTGGAACGATAAAGCGAATTTTTGGCCGATCGGCGCTTTGGATCATATCAAAAGCGACTTTAATTCGGGCCTGAAAAGCTGCTCGCTTATTTATCAAATTCCGTCTGATGCACAGCTTAAGAACGGCGATACCGTGGCATTTCAGGTGCTCGATGAAAACGGAAATGTGCTTGCAGACGACAATACGGAAACACAGCGCTACACAACCGTTTCAATTCAGTATAAATTTGAGGACGGCTCTGAAATTCCAAACACTGCCGGCGGAACATTTACCGTGCCATACGGCACAAAGCTTGATTTAGTCCCTGCAAAATCGCTCTATGGCTACGAATTTGTAAAGGCAGACGGCTTAAATAAGCCTATTGTTTCGGACGGAACGGTTGTTACATATTATTACAAAAATAAAAACGAAGAACACACTCACACATGGTCTGCTTGGAAATACAATAATGATGCTGTTTATAATTCATCAAGTGATTATAAAGACGGCACGCAGACTCGTACTTGCTCCGCTTGTGGTGAAAGTGAAACAAAAGAGGCACCGAATACGGCTCTTCTTCGTCGCAGAGGTAATGCATTGTCGCTTGAAAGCAGTATCACCCTTGCAACTTACATTACCAAAGATGTAGTCGATTATTATGACGAAGTGTATGCCGAGTTTACCCGAAACGGTAAAACCGAAAAAGTGTATCCGTCGGGTAAAACATTAACTTCAAATTCAATCGTTTATTGCATATTTGAATATACGGGTATTTCACCACAGGCTTTAGGTGATGATGTAAGTATTACATTCTATGGTGTCAAAGACGGTGTAACATATAACGGTAATGCTTATAAATACAGTGCAACCGACTATATTAAGTCAACGCTGAATAAGCCGACATCTTCTGCAAAGCTTAAAACTTTGCTGGTTGATTTGGTTTATTATGGCGAGGCTTGTCAGGTATATCAAAACTATAAAACCGATAATTTACTTACCGATATACTTACCGATGAGCAAAAAGCACTTCGCAGCACGGCTGATTTGAATTTAACGAATATCAAGAATGCAAGCTACGAAACCTGCGAAAACAGGCTTGTAAAGTTTGGTACGGCATTAAGGCTGAATAATTCGGTTGAAATTGCAATACCGCTGAATATGACCAATGTTACTCTTGATGACCTTTCATTCAAAGTAAAAATAGGTTCAAGAACATTGACATATACCTATGCCGAAAATCCGGATAATTTTGAAAAAGGCAAAGACGGTTATTGGTATTTCTATTTTGACGGTGTTTATGCAAATCAAATGAGTGATGAAGTATTTATCACTGCATACAAAGGCGATGAGCAAGTCAGCTATACGCTTAAGTACAGTGTGGAATCTTATGCCGCAACTGTTACTGATGCAAAGTTAAAAGCAGTTACAGACGCAATGATGCGTTACGGCAATTCCGCAAAAGCCTATGCAGGCAAATAATCGGCATATCAGTTTTAATTTTAGATATGAAATAATTAAGGAGGTATTAAGATGAAGGAAAAGTATATCAAACCTGATTCAGACATTCAAAAGTTTGCTGCCGTTGATGTAATTACGACATCCGGTGGCGGCGATGAACCGATTGTCACTCCACCTGATTGGAACGACTAAAGAGTAAAGGAGTCAAGATTTTATGTCTTGACTCCTTTTGACTGCTTAGCAATTGATGAACCCCCCGGTTCTACCGGTGGAATCTTTTCTGAAGAGATAAAAACAAACGACAGATGATTTCTCATCTGCCGTTTCAATGTTATCGGGATTCTTTTTTATCCTTGCTTTCTGCTTTTTTCTTTGGCCTTTTGCGGATTTTCTTTGCATACAACAGCGATTTGCATCTGGTGGTTTTTAACGCTTAAAACCTTTATCACAAGCCCTGCAGCAACACAATGCTTTTCAGCGTTGAATCATATGCCCGTTTGGTAAGGGACAATTACAAGGACAAACCGCTTGATAAAATGACGACTGCAATGATGCTTTACGGAAACAGCGCAAAAGCATACGGAGCATAAGAAAGGAGAAGAAAATGAAAGAATATGTAAAACCACAGGTGGAAATACAACAGTTTACAATTTGCGATGTTGTTACAACTTCCGGTGTTAACAACAGAGAGCCTATTGAAACACCGGATTTATAAAAAATTATAACAGCTTTAAAAAAGCAGCTTTGAGGGGGCACACTCCGCAAAACTGCTCTTTTTCTTTTTATTCTGCATACGTGGAATTACACCTGAAATTTGCAAATTACCACACAAACATTGTGCTTATTGAAAAGAACGGAAAAAAGCTACTTGAAACGGAGGTTAACGGAGAAAACGAAGAAGGACTTACAGACCGCTCTTTATTGGATATGGAAAACATTTGGAATTTTATAAACACGGCAGACATTGCAGATATTTATAAAGTGCTTTCCCGCCAAATAAAATACAACACGGCAATTTCAGAGTAGGTAGATGCAGGAATCCTTGGATATAATATGTATATACGAGGCCGGCAATTCCGTGACGGAGACGGAATTGTTACAAAGAGCGCCGATGCAACAATGTGCAACATCGGAAGGCTTGGAAAAGACGGCATGAAAGAAACAAACGATGAAATCATCATCATTATGGTTGGCAATTGCTGATTCAAAAGCAAGCGCATAAATCAGCAAAGCATTTTATCCCACATTCCGTTTAAAATTTTATATCAGCAGAAAAAGAGGGCTTTAAGTTTTGTTGCTTAAAGCCCTCTTTTTAGTTTGTCATTTTATATTCAAAAGCAGCAGAAAACGCAATTATCTGCTTATATATTTTTCAATAAAGCTCTCAACCGTGTTCCAATAAAGCTTGGGTGCAACAGAAGACGAAAGTGCATGCCCTGCTCCTTCAACAGTAAGAACTTCTTTTTCGCAGGCTGCCGCAGAATATAAATCACCGAGCATGCTGTATGGCACAAGCTCATCATCCGAGCCGTGAATAAAAAGAGTTGGTATGCGGCTCTTTTTAACCTGCTCAAGAGCGCTTGCCTGCCTGAAATCATATCCGTCACGAATCTTTGAAAGTTCCGATGCGGCATTAAGCACGGGAAACCACGGAATATGCATGACCTCTGCCTCACGCTTAAACTCATCCCACTCCGATGTGTAACCGCAATCTGCAATTACTGCTTTAACATTCGGCGGCAGCTCCTCACCGGATGCCATAAGCACCGTTGCCGCTCCCATGGACACACCGTGAAGAATAATTTGCGCATCGGGCTCCCAAGCAATGATCTTTTTAACCCATTTTATAATATCCAAACGCTCAGGCCAACCCATTCCGATTTTTGTTCCGCAGCTTTCGCCGTGTGCCCTTGCATCCACAGCCAAAACACTATAGCCAAGTGAGTAAAATTTATTTACAAAGCCTGCCATATGCTTTGCTTTACTTGTGTATCCGTGGCAAACAAGGGCATATTTGGTGCCGCTGTTTTTAAAAAGCTTTCCGTGCAAACGAAGTGAATCCGACATAATATAAACATCCTTGCCGTTTGCACAATACCACTCTTTCATTTCCGGCGTGCCCGTTAATCCGCTGTATTTTGCACTTGCCTCTTCATCATTGCCGGCAGTATTCGTGGCCTTTTGAACCAAGTTGTTGAGCTTGCTCATATGTATGGGTGATTTTGTGTTTATGGCAAAATCATAAAATATTTCTGCCGACATTGCAGTTAAAGCTGTCAGCCCGCAAAGAGCACCGAAAACAGCACCTGCGCCTTTTCTGTTCATAAAACCCCTCCTGCCTTTTTAGATCATATCAAAACCGCAAAAATAATTCATTTTGCTTTATGAAGATGATTCTTGTTTTATAAGATTATCTTATTTTTTGCACATATACATAAGATGAGAACTTAAAAAGAAAACATCTTGCTTATATAAAATCATATTTTTGGCGAAAAGTCAACAAATCACCCGAAAAGAAACGGTTTTAAGCAGTGCTTGACTTTTGATTGCTGATTCAAACTTGACTGTACAACGGCTTTTGCCGTCACATTTTTTTCCGTGTCAACACTTATTTAAACCAAATAAAATACACACCTGCCGCACAGGTGTGTATTTTGCATAAATGATAATTCAGTTCTGTTTCCACACTTCATCTGCAATTTCTTTTACGAGTTTCAGCTTTGCCCATTGCTCATCCTCGGTAAGCTTATTTCCGATTTCGCAGGAAGCAAATCCGCACTGCGGACTGAGGCAAAGCCTTTCAAGAGGAATATATTTTGCAGCCTCGTTAATTCTTGCGATAATTTCTTCCTTGCTTTCAAGCTTTGGTGATTTTGTTGTTACCAATCCCAAAACAACGATTTTATCATCCGACACCTTTGCAAGCGGCTCAAATCCGCCGGAGCGTTCATCATCATATTCCAAGAGAAGTGCATCAACATTTTCGTTTGCAAAAACCCAATTTGCAACGGGAGTGTAAGCACCGCTTGAAAAATAGGTTGAATGATAATTGCCGCGGCAAATATGTGAGGTTATTACCATATCCTCCGGCTTGCCCTCAAGTGCAAGATTATTTACCTTAAGAAGTCTGTTTTTATATTCATCCGCACTTATGCCGAAAATCTCTGTTCCGTTTTCCGTAAGAGCAGAGCCCCAAGAACAATCGTCAAGCTGAAGATTTCGGCAGCCGGCTTCATAAAACTGCGCAATAACATTTTGATAAGCAGATGCAATATCATTGATAAGCTCATCATCCGTTGCATAAAATTTTCTTGTTTGCTCAATATTTCCCGGAACGGTGAGCTGCAAATAAGTTTGTGCCGGTGCGGGAATTGTGTATTTGGCAACCGTGTTCTCATCCTCAAACTGCTTTAAGAATTTGAAATACTCAACAAACGGATGTGCCTTTGCTTTAAATTTTCCAACCAGGTAAGTATCATCCAGCACAGCAAGCTCGCCGTTAAACGGAACTCCGCCGCCCGTTGCCTTATGCTCAACGCCATTAAATCCCCACATAAAATCAAGATGCCAAAATGTGCGCCTGAATTCGCCGTCTGTGATTGCGTGATAGCCAAGCTCCTTTTGCTTTGCAACAAGCTTTGTAATTTCATTGTTTACAATGCCGTCGTATTCCTCTTTTGTGATTTCGTTATTTTCAAATTTGATTTTCGCATTTTTCAATGCCTGCGGCCTTAAAAAGCTGCCCACAAAATCATATCTAAACGGTGTTTTCAATTTGCTCATATCTAAACTGTCCTTCCAATTTGTTATGAGCACAGTTTATCACAAAAAAAACATTTTGAAAAATACATATAATTTGCGGTTTACCATAGTTTTAATCTATGGGCAAATGCTTTTTCAGCGCCTGAATATAGGTATCAGCATAACGAGAAAGCATAATATTTTTCTTTTTTATAATACCTATGTGCATAGAGCAGTCCATATTCAAAGGCCTTGCAACAATATCCTCGCCGTTCAATTTGCTGTCAATAACGCCCGAGCTGACTGTAAATCCGTTTAATCCGATTGCAAGATTGAAAAGCGTTGCACGGTCGCGCACTTCAATACTTTTCGGCATATCAAGCACGCTCAAAAATTCCTCGCTGAAATAAAATGAATTTCTCTCCCCCTGCTCATAAACCAAATACGGATAGGGCTTTAATTCCTCAAGATTTATTCTTTCTTTTTCGGCAAGAGGGTGATTTTTGCTTATAAAAACATGCGGAGAGGCTTCAAACATTTCTTCAAAAACAAGGTCGTTTTTCTTAAACAGCTTTTGCAAAACTTCCTCGTTGCTTTCGCTCAAATACAAAATGCCAAGTTCGCTGTTGCCGCTTGCAACATCATCTATAATTTCGCCGGTTTGCGTTTCACGCAGGGTAAAATTATATTCCGATGCATCATATTTTTGCACCACATCCACAAAGGCGTTTACGGCAAAGGAATAATGCTGGCACGATACGCAAAATTTAGGCTTTCTGTTTGTGCCCGTGCAGAACTTATCCTTCATAATATCCGCCTGCTCAAGCAAATTGCGTGCATAAGAAAGAAGTTCCTCGCCTTCCTTTGTAACGGTCATACCCTTGTTTGAACGCACAAATGCGGTAACGTTCATTTCTTTTTCAAGGTTGTGAACGGAAGCGCTGAGGCTCGGCTGAGAAATATACAGTTTTTCTGCCGCAAGTGTAATGTTTTTGCATTCGGCAACCGTTACAAAATATTTAAGCTGTTGCAGAGTCATGATTCTATATCCCTTCAATTTTCACATTCTTAAATCGGTTAGTTATCACAAATACAGTTTGATTATAATATCATGGCACAATGATGTCAATGCACCGCAAAAGCAGAATTTATGATGCGGTTATGTCCACGGCCGGATTTTCAACATGCGCACATTGCTAAAGCCGAATTTATATGAAAGCGGGAAAAGGAACAGACATTGAATTGCTTTTAAAAGAAAGCGGCTTGATTAAATAATTTTGCGCCTGCAACCCAATGTAAAAATCGGTGCGGCATTTAGACTGCTTTGCAAAACAAAATGCTTTCAGATTAAAGAATTACACAAAACCCCGAAGCTTTGTGCTTCAGGGTTTTTGTGCTTTTTCTGCCGCAACTTTCGGTTGCAATACTTTTATTGCACGCCCATCCATTCATCCAAAAACAAACAAAAAAGCGGCAGCCATTACAGCCGCCGCTATGAGAAGATGTAAATGCATGCAACATTTACTTTTACACAATAACATATTTTTTCACAATTTCAATACTTTTTTAAATATTTTTATGTTTTGTTTATATTTTTATTCACTATTGAAACTAACTGCTATATAATTTAGTCTTTGAAATCAAATTTATACATATGGTTCGTAACACAAGTGTGATCATTCATTATTTCAATATATGCAAGCGCTTGTTTAAAAAGAATTAAAATATTAAATAAAATACACACAGATATAAAGGACTGATATTTTATCAGTCCTTTTCATTAAAAATATTTGTTACCTACCGTATGATTTTAAGCGGTTCACAACAGGTTGAAAAACAAGAAAAAAACCCACATAGCCTTGTTCTATGTGGGTTTCTAATAATTGGTGGAGATGGCGGTAATCGCTCGGCTCGCATCTGCGCTCGCCGACACGCCGCGCCTAAAAACAGTCCACCGGACTGTTTTCTTAACGGCTGTTTCGATTACTTTCCACAGCATAAACAAAAGAGCACCACAAGGGTACTCTTTTATTTTTGGTGGAGATGGCGGTAATCGAAACCGCGTCCGAAATCATCTTGCCAAGGGCTCTACGAGTGTAGTTTATTATTTAGGATTCCCCCAACCGATCGGCAACAAACAGCCTATCGGCATCGGTAGCCTTTTATACCTGACGGAAGCCAAGGCGCTCTTCCGTTCATGTTCGCCACTAAATCGACGCTCTGTTCGGAGCCGTGGCACTCTCCGGCAGAACGCAAGCCGCTAATTAAGCAGCAAGAGCTACTGATCTGTTATTGTCAGTTAATTTTAAAGTGTTACTTTTAAAGCGGTGCAACTCCGCTACTCGCTGACCAAGGTTTAACAACCCCGTCGAAATCCTTTCATCCCCATATTAAATTTTAATATCTGCTGCGTTCCTTTAGCGCACGCTCTATACTGCGATTTGCCTCTTTTTCTGCGGCAACATTGCGCTTATCATGCAGTTTTTTGCCCTTGCAAAGCCCGATTTCAAGCTTTGCACGGCCTTTTTTTATATAAAGTTTAAGCGGAATTATGCTTAAGCCCTGTTGTTGATTTTGAGTGAAAAGCTTTATTATTTCTTTTTTATGCATCAAAAGCTTTTTTTTGCGCATGGGATCACGATTGAAAATATTTCCATGCTCATAAGGCGATATATGCATTCCGATAACAAACATTTCGCCGTTATCAACACTGCAAAATGAATCCTTAAGATTAACCTTACCGTTGCGAATTGATTTAATTTCTGTGCCGTAAAGCTCTATGCCGGCCTCATACGTTTCAAGCACAAAATAATCGTGATATGCTTTTCTGTTTGAAGCTATGGGCAGAAAGCCGCTGTTTTGTTTTTCCACTGCCTTGCTCCTTTTCTAAATAAGGCTGCGACCTTCCAGCGCACGAGACAATGTAACCTCATCCGCATATTCAAGATCCGCACCTACCGGCACACCGTAAGCAAGCCTTGAAACGGTGATACCCATAGGCTTCAGCAGCCTGCCTATATACATTGCCGTTGCCTCGCCCTCAACGGTTGGGTTGGTTGCCATTATAACCTCCTCAACCACGCCGTCATTAAGGCGGGCAAGCAGTTCTTTGATTTTAATTTGATCAGGGCCGATATTATTCATCGGCGAAATTGCACCGTGAAGCACGTGATAAGTGCCGTTATATTCATGGGTGCGCTCAATTGCGGCAACATCACGAGGATCTTCCACAACGCAAATCACGCTTTTATCACGAGTTTCGCTTTTGCAGATAGGGCAAAGCTCATCATCCGCCAAATCACAGCATATTTTGCACTGCCTGATCTTTGTGTGTGCATCGGTGATTGCCTGTGCAAAGCGTTTGGCATCCTCGTTGCTTAAATCAAGCACATAAAAAGCCATTCGCTGGGCTGTTTTATGCCCAATGCCCTGCATGCGCTCAAACTGCTCTATTAAATTTTGAAGCGGCGCAAGATTATATGCCATTGTTAACACCTTATAACTTAAATTATTGCCTAACTTTTCTGATTTTATAAGCCGCTGTGCGGCAAGAAATTAAAGTCCGGGAATATTGAGGCCACCCGTTACGGAGGAGAGTTCTCTTTCCTCTTCTTCATCAATCTTTCTCATTGCTTCATTAAGGGCCGCAATCAAAAGATCCTCAAGCATTTCAACATCTTCGGGATCAACAACCTCAGGATTGATGCCGATTGCCTTAACCTCTCTTTTACCGGTTACCGTTACCTCTATCATGCCGCCTCCTGAAGAAACAACATATTCTTTTTCTTCAAGCTCGGCTTTTTTTGTTTCTATGTCTGCCTGCATCTGCTGCGCTTGCTTAAGCATTGCCTGCATATTTTGCGGGCCGCCGCCCATTCCCTTTGGAAGTCTTGCTTTCATAATTATGCCTTTCCTGCCACAATAGATTTTATTTTTGCGCATTCTGCCGTGGCTGCATTAAGCGCTTAAACAAGCAATTGAATGCCTGCCGATGTTATTTTTAATCCACTTCTATATTAACATTGCCGCTCGCCTTGGAAATCAAATCCTCAAGAGGGTCTCTTTTTACCTTCGTTTCGGCATTGCTCTTTATCAAGCCCAATTTATAATTGATTCCCGTAACATCATAAAGAGCCTGCTTAATTGCTTTTGAATGTGTTGGGATTTTTATAAACTGCCTTAGCGTTGGGTTTTTACCGTCTATCAAGAAATATTCGCCCCTCACATATCCGCGAGAGCCGTTAAGCACACCATAAATTGCGATATCCTTTTTATAGATTTCATCCATAAATTCCGCCCATCCGTCAAACAAAACCTGTTCGCCGTTTTGCGGCTCCGGATTGCCGGATGCTGCCCTGCCCGAGGCTTGATTCAAAGCGGGAGACTCCTGCGCAAACTGATGCTTTTGCGAATTATGTTCTTGATTTACTTTTGATTTTTCATTTTCATTTGCCGAAACAGAATCAAAGCCTTTGTCTGCTGCATTTGCTTTTTCGGCAAGCGGAGCCGGAGCAGTTTCTGTTTTCCATGGCAAATCATCAGACGGATTTTCCTGCTTGGGAGCAGAATTTTCAGGCTGCTTTTCTTTTTCGGCAGCCGGCTGCGGTTTAGCCTGCGAAACGCCTGCTTCAGCACCCGACGAAGCCGGCACTGCGGTAATTCCGCGGCGAACGGCATTTTCAACCTGCGAAAGCCTTGAAAGGATTGACTCAACGGAAGAATCAAGCTTTGGCTCGCAAAGCTTAATAAAGCTCATTTCCATTTCTATCCTTGAATTTGCACCGCCCTTAATTTTAACAAGCGTGTCTTGAAAAAGATCAAGCGCATTTATAACCTGTGGCAAAGTGTAATCCTGCGCACCTGTTACAATTGAATTATATTCATCATCGGTGCAGATAATCAATCCTCTGTTTTTATTAACCGTTTTAACAATAAGAAAGTTGCGATAATGATTTATCATTTCAACGCAAAGGCGCTCCATATCATAGCTGTTTGCATGAAGCTTTGCTATAATATCAAGTGCAGCGCCGCTGTTTTTTGCGGCAACCGCCTGCGAAAGCTCATACAGTGCTTCCCTGCCCGCAATGCCTGCAACCTCCGAAACGAGTTTTTCATCTATATCCTTACTTCTGCCTGCGCATTGATCAAGGATTGAGAGAGCATCACGCATACCGCCGTCTGCAATTCTGGCAATAAGCACGGCAGCTTCATCCGAAAGCCTCATATTTTCAAAACCTGCAACCTGCTTTAAGCGGATTGCCATTGTTTCGGGCTGAATTCGCTTAAAATCAAATCGTTGGCATCGGGAAAGGATTGTTGCCGGAAGCTTGTGGACTTCTGTTGTGGCAAGGATGAAAATAACATGCTCCGGCGGCTCTTCAAGCGTTTTAAGCAATGCATTGAAAGCGCCCGTTGAAAGCATATGCACCTCATCAATTATGAAAACGCGGTATTTGCCTCTTGACGGAGTATAATTTGCTTCTTCACGCAGATCTCTGATATTATCAACGCCGTTGTTGGACGCGGCATCAATTTCAACAACATCATAAATGGTGCCGTCATCAAGCCCTTTGCAAATTTCACATTCGTTGCACGGCTCGCCGGTTTCATTATGCTCGCAATTAACGGCCTTTGCCAGAATTTTGGCGCAAGTGGTTTTACCCGTTCCTCTTGAGCCTGTAAAAAGATAAGCGTGGGAAACGCGCCCCTCTTTAATTTCGTTTATAAGGGTGGATGTTATATGCTCTTGGCCGTAAACATCCGCAAAAACCTTTGGCCTGTATTTTCTGTATAACACTTGATACATATAACGCACCCTCCTTTAAAAAAATAAAAAACGGTTACACTCTCGGCGTAGCGTACAGACTTGTCTGCGGCGCACAGAATAATCCACTTATTGCTGCTCGGTTCCCCGCCTGACAAGGTTCGTAGCATCCCGTCGCACAGGGCCCATACGCTACGCCGAAAATGCAACCGCCTGTTTACCGGCGCACGGCGTTTTACTTCGCCGACTTAATTGCCTATATATTATATACTAAAATTATTCTGAAATCAATACCTTTTCTATTTCTCCGAAATAGATATAATGCATATTATGATCAGAATACCATTTTTTCATAATATTTTCATCAAGAAAACTGTCTTCTCCAAGGAATGTTTTTGCCTTTTTACGGCAAATAAGCACAATTTCAGCCTCTTTAAAATAAGGAGCGTTTTCCGAATAAACGGGTGTTAATCCGGTTTCCTTAACCTTGTTGCAATCTCTGCCGCTTTTTGAGCCGCAAAACGACAGTGCTTCCTTTTGCTTGCCGCCGAAAAAGCAAAGAGAAAAATAATCTTCATTATCAAGAAGAGTTTTTGTGTATCTGCTTTCACGCACATAAATCGTTGCCATATCGGCGCCCCAAAGCTCGCCTACTCCACCCCACGAAACCGTCATGGGATTGCAAGAGCCTTTTTCGGCATCTTTAACGGTAAGCAACGCCCAATCCTCGCTGATAAGCTTAACGGGATTTTCTTTTAATTCTTTGATTGTTATCTCTTTCATAATATCACCGAATTTTATCTATTTTATATTAAAGAGTATATCATTCAAAGGCTGCATATGCAAGAGAAGCATTTGATTTTTTATTTTTTATGTTATAAAAAACGAGAAGAGCAAAAGCCGCGAATAAAAAAGCCGCCGCACATTTCTGCACGGCGGAAAATATTCAGTAATAAATCAATTGAGCACTTTGAAATCAACCTTGCCTACTTTTGTGCGCGGCAATTCATCTATATAAACAATTTCTCTTGGGAGAGACCATTTAGAAAGATTTTGCTTCCCGAACTGCTTGATTTTTTCGGTGAGAGCAGCCTCATCATCTTTTGCAAATTTCTTATTTTTAACAACAAAGAGCTTAAGCATTGTTTTGCCGCCGTCTTCCTTACCGATTACGCAGCAATCATAAATTTCTGCCATTGATCTGTAAGTTTCTTCAATGAATGAAGGATAAACAAGATAACCGCTGATTTTATAAACTCTCTTGAGGCGCTGACGATAATAGATATCGCCTTTTTCGTCAATATAACACATATCGCCGCTGTGAAGCCAAACCTTACCGTCTTCATGCTTAACAAGTACCTTGGCGGTTTCCTCGGGATCGTTCCAATAGCCCTGCATAATTGTGGGGCCATAGATGCAAAGCTCGCCGTCCTCGCCCTTACACTCCTCTGTTGTGCCGGGTTTAACCGTCATTACCTGAATATTATAGGTCGGCACGCCGATGCAGCCCTGAGGAGCTTCACGACGTGGATCCGTAAACGAACAAACCGTTACACATTCCGTTAAGCCATAGCCTGAAACGAAATGGCATTTTGCGCCGTTTTCCTTAAGAAGTCTATCCATTTTTTCGGTGAGAGAATAAGGCACAACATCACCGCCGGAACCGATGAGTTTCATATTGCTCATATCAATTCCTTCAAGATAGCCTGCCTTGAACACCTTTTCAAAAAAATCCGGCACACCAAACACATAATTGAGGTGATATTTCTTGATTGCCTGTGAGCACATTTTTGCATCAAATGCCGGGAACAAAGATTGAGCCATGCCTACGCACATTGAAACATGCATGCAAAGAGCAAAGCCGAAGCCGTGGAAAACGGGAAGTGCGGTAAGCATTCCGTCGTTATCCTTATCGATAGCCATTCCGAGAGTGTCCTCAACAACATCAACAAGCTCATAAGAAAGGTTGTTGATATTTTCGGAAGAAAGCATAACACCCTTTGGATTGCCCGTTGTGCCGCCGGTCATCATAATAGCTGCCGTTGCGGCATAATCCGTTTCGGTTTCCGGAACGCCGTGCTCTGCTATATATTTGCCGCCCTCTTTCATAAAATCGGCCCAATCTATAAGCTTTTTAACATTTTCTGCGGGGCCGGTTTTACCCTTGATTTTCTTTTTATACATCATATTTGCGGCAAGGCCGTAAAAAGTTTTCGGAAAATACTGAGCCGTTCTGCACATAACAACGGTGAGATCGGGATGATTTTTAAAAGACTTTTCGGAAACATCAAAGCAAAATGCAAACTTTGCGCCAACAAGATCAATTGCATAATCCGCCTCTGTTTTAACGGAAAGCGGGTGAAGCATTGAGGCGATTGCTCCGATTTTGTTGATTGCATAAACCGCCGCAACGCACTGCGGCATATTCGGCAGGCAAACGATAACTCTGTCGCCCTTTTTAACGCCGTTTGCAACAAGCGCAGCCGCACATTTATCAACAAGCTCAGATGTTTCATTCCAGCTGAGCGTGTTGTTATAATAGTAAAGGCAAGGATTTGTTGTTCTTTCTGTTGCAGAATTTTCAAACTGCTGATACATTGTGGTTCTTACATTATACTTTGAAGTGTATTCCATGTGTATGTATATCCCTCGTTTCTTAATCGCTAAAACGCATTATACCAAATGCAAATGCCGTGTTTCAATAAATTCGGCTTTTTTTTATTCTTTGTTAAGAACTTTAAAGATTTATTAAACAGGCGTAACAAATTATTCACAATATTGGGTTTGACTTTTGTGCGCCGCAGTTTTATTATATTGTTGTTTATTATTATGAAAAAGGGCTGGTAAGATGGCTTATAAAATAAAAAAACTGTCTGTTAAATCCGTGCCGAAGGCTCAGCTTGCATTTTGGATTGTAACAAGAATTGCGTTGCTTTGCTGCTCCGCCTATTCTTTTATAAGCGGCGATCTTGTTATGGGCTTTGAATCGGTTTTCTGCTTTATATTCACTCATCTTTGGGATATGTTTCAAACCTTCGGAAACGGATCGTTTATTGAAGATGTGCCTCCGCTTTCGCAAACACTGCTTAACACAATCATTTTCATCGGCATTGTTTTCGGCTCATACATGGGATTGTTTGACAGAATTTCTTGGTTTGATAATTTCATGCATGTTCTTTCGGGCTTTGTTTGCGCTGCTTTCGGTTATGATTTTGCCTGCATTATTCAGCGCAAAAAAGGCAAGTGCGCAGCCACGCTTGCAGCAATGTTTGGGCTTATGTTTGCGCTTTCCATTGCGGTTGGCTGGGAATTTTACGAATTTTCGATGGACACCCTGCACGGCACTAACCTGCAGCTTGCAAAAGAAGGCCCTGAAACCGCAATGTTTGATTTGGCAAAATACCACGGCGAATACGGTTATATCGGCTTGGTGGACACAATGATTGATATGATGATGAATGCCGTTGGCGGCGTTATCGGAATGATATTTATGATTATTTTAAGAAACAAAAAGAAAAAATCAAAATAACCCACCCGCCAACAAGCAGAGGTTTATTATAAATTATATCGCCGGCAAGCTTTTTGAAATATATTTCAGCATCCGGCCGCAATAAATTTCTGCATTCATAATACTGTTAAAACACTTAAACAGCCTGTGCCTAAAGACACAGGCTGTTTTTTACTCTGAACCGCCAAAATCAAGAGTTTGATAAAACAAAAAACGGTAAACCTTAATTTATGACAAAGTTTTCCTTTCACTTATATTATACTTTCAGCGAATGTAAAATATAAACGGAAGTGTAAATATGAAAACAAAAGCAGCGGATAAAATAAAAAAGCAAAGCCGCAAAAAAATAAGTGAGGCAAAGCAGGTGTTTTCCATGCCGGCGGTGCAAAAGGGTGCCGAAGCGGCATTTTTCTTTGCCGCAGCTCTTTTGCTGGCCAAAAGCAAAGTGTTGCAAGGCGTTTCGCCGTTCGGAGTGGCTTTAATATCCGTTTCAAGGCGCAAGAACTATTTTTACAGTGCCGCAGGCGCAGCACTCGGATATCTGCTGTTTATGCCGCAACACTTTGCGAAATATGCAGCAGCGGCAGTTATTGTGTTTTTGGGAACGCTTGCGCTTGATCTGGCAGGCACAAAGACCAAACCGTTGCCGCCGATGGCAATAACATTTTTTGCATTGCTTGCAACCGGCATTGTTACAGACATAAAAACAGGCGGCGGTGCAGCTGATTTTTCGCTTACTGCGGCAGAGAGTATTTTGGGTGCGGGAGGCGCATTTTTCTTTTTCCGCACGCTCAACTGCAATTTAAACAGGCTTCGATTTAAAGCCTTACCGATTTCCGACATTGTGTGCATAATCATTTCATCGGCATTGCTTCTGATGAGCCTTTCGCAAATTGAAATATTAGGATTATCGCCGGCAAGAGCACTTGCCGCAGCAGCCGTTCTTATTATAGTGCGCTATGATTCCGAACTTTTTGGGCTGATGCTTGCGCTTTCAATAGGATTTGCGCTTTCGCTTCAAAGCGGCGACACATTATTTTTAACCGGTGCATATGGATTTTCTGCTCTTTTGGGCTGCCTTTTTTGCCAATTCGGCACAGTGGCATGCGCAATTTCCTTTTCGCTTTCCTTTGCTCTTTTTACAGTGGCATTTGAAGCTGATTTTTCTTACTTTGCAGAAGCCGCAACAGGCTGCATTGCCGTTTCTTTGCTGCCGCACTTTGTGAGCAACAAAATTCAAAATTTCTTTCACGACGGAGCAGACATAACACCGGACGGCTCGCTGCGCCAAAGCCTTGTTATGCGGCTGCGATTTGCATCCGGTGCAATGAGCTGCATAAGCGAAAGCGTTAACGAGGTTCGGGAGCGTATAAACGACATAAACATTCAATCACCGCAGGCAAACGGCAGTGAATTAAGCAAAGAGGAATATAGGGCAAAGGAAATAATAAACGAAAAAACAAACGAGATACGCCGTGTGGCGGCAGACCAATTTTTTTCAATTTCCGATATGCTTTCCGATTTGGCAACGGAATTTGACGAGGCAGAGCATTTTGACAATATAGCCGCAGGAAAAATCCGCCGCATTTTAAGCGAATATGAAATTTACCCCCGCAACATTTCCGTTATTGAAGACAAATTCGGCAGAATAAGAATTGAAATTCTAACGGCAGGCGGCGAAAGCAAATTCAATGCCAAGAGCCTGCAAACCGAAATTTCAAAAGCGTGCGGCAGATATTTTTCAAAATGCCGCACAACACATTTCAGCGATAATTCAATGGTTACCTTCACCGAAAAGCCTAATTTCAGCCTTGAGATGGGCTTTGCACAGCACAGTGCTGAGGGAAAGCTGTGCGGCGACTGCATTAAGACGGTTAACGACGGAAAAGGGCGCAGCGTTCTTATAATCAGCGACGGGATGGGGAAAGGCGGTCGCGCCGCACTTGACGGTGCAATGGGTGCCGGATTGCTTTCCAGGCTTCTTACGGCAGGCTTCGGCTTTGACAGTGCGCTCAAAGTTGTTAATTCCGCATTGCTTGTTAAATCAAATGACGAAAGCCTTGCAACTCTTGATTGCTCGTGCATAGACCTCTTCACCGGCAAAACAGACATTTTTAAGGCGGGTGCACCACCTACATACATTGCAAAAGGCGGAAAAATAACAAAATGCGAACTTTCGTCAATGCCGGCAGGCATACTGAGAGGAATTGAATTTGCAAAACGAACGGCTGTTCTTTCTGAAGGCGATTTGCTGCTTATGGTGAGCGACGGAATAACCGACCCCGGAATAAATTGGCTTTCCGCTCTGCTTACCGGGTGCGAAGACATGACAGCACAGGAAACAGCCGATGCCGTGCTGCGTGAGGCGCTGAACATGACCAAGGATATTCGAGAAGACGATATGAGCGTTATTGCGGCAAAGCTGCACAGATTTTCGGAATGAAATAAAACATGAAAAAATTAAAATTATTTATTGACTTTTCTATTTTTCATAGCTATACTTAGGCTATATTGACATATTATATGACAATATTCACTTTCGGCATACTATATTAAAGAATTGGAGAATTTAAATATGTGCGGAATTATCGGTTACATAGGCGAAAGCGACGCAACGGGAATTTTGATTAAAGGGCTTAAAGGGCTTGAATACAGAGGCTATGACAGCGGCGGCATTGCAGTGCTTGATATGCACAAGCTTAACGTTGTTAAGGCAAAAGGTGAAATTAAAAACCTTGAGGCAAAAATCAAAAAGCAGCCTCCTTACGGAAAGCTCGGAATAGGCCACACAAGATGGGCAACTCACGGAAAAGCAAATGAAATCAACGCCCATCCGCATTGCAGCAAGCATTTTGCAGTGGTGCACAACGGAATCATTGAAAACTACAAAGAAATAAGAGAAAGCCTTGAAATGAGCGGTGTTTCTTTCACAAGCGAAACAGACACAGAGGTTGTGCCTAAGCTGCTTGAGTTAAACTATTCGGGAGATGTGCTTGAGGCAATCAAAAAAACGCTGCGCCTTTTGGAAGGTTCTTATGCGCTTGGAATAATCTGCACAGATGATGAAAACACGCTTTACTGCGCAAAGAACGGATCACCGCTGATCATAGGCAAGGGCAATGGCGAAAACTTTATTGCATCTGACATCAATCCCCTTTTGGCGCACACAAATAACGCAATTTATCTTGAAGACGGCGAAACCGCAAAAATCACAAAAGATTCAATCACCGTTTACGATAAAAACTTTGCGGAAACGGCAAAAGAAACAAAAACGATTGAATTGAGCAAAAGAGCTGCAAGCAAAGGCGATTATCCGCACTTTATGCTTAAAGAGATTTTTGAAGAGCCGGCAGTTGTGCGCGAAACGATAAGCTCTGTTACAAAAGACGGCGATGTGCAGCTTGAAAACATTCCCTTCTCAAATGAGGACATTAAGAACATTAACCGTATTTATATAGTGGGCTGCGGCTCTGCATACCATGTTGGGCTGATTGCAAAGTACAACTTTGAAAAAATTGCGCAAGTGCCCACCTTTGCCGAATACGCCGGCGAATTCAGATATGAAGACCCGGTTATAGACGAAAACTGCCTTGTTATAATAATGAGCCAAAGCGGCGAAACGGCAGACAGCCTTGCAGCTTTAAAACAGGCAAAAGAAAAAGGCGCAAAAACAATAAGCATTGTTAATGTGCCTGAAAGTTCAATTGCAAAAATGAGCGATTACAACCTGCTTACAAAAGCCGGTGCGGAAATTGCCGTTGCCACCACAAAAGCGTTTTCCTGCCAACTTGCCATGCTTAACATTCTTTGCCTTTATATTGCAAGGGAACGCAATGCCTGCACAGAGGTTTTCAGCGAAATTGCGGTAAACATGAGTTCATTATTACCCAAAAAAATCGAGCGCGTGCTTCAAAAAAGCGATTCGTTCAAGGCGCTTGCCTCGGAAATCAAAGACATGAAAAAGTGCTTTTTCCTTGGGCGCAATGCAGACTATGGCGTTTCGCTGGAGGGTGCGCTTAAATTAAAGGAAATAAGCTATATAGATTGTGTGGGCTGCCCCGCAAGTGAGCTAAAGCACGGCACAATAAGCCTTATTGAAAAAGGCACTGTTTGCTTTGGCCTGATAAGCAACAAGGATTTGCTTCCGAAAACGGTTTCAAATCTTATTGAGGTTATTGCAAGAGGCGCAAAGGTGATAGTTTTTGCACCTGAAAGCCTTAAAGAGAATTTGGCGCAGTTTGAAACGGTGATAACATACCCGGATTCAATTCCGTTTTTAACTCCGTTTATTGAGGTTATTCCGCTTCAGCTTTTGGCTTACTATGTGGCAGATGCAAACGGACTGCCGATAGACAAGCCACGCAATCTTGCAAAATCCGTTACCGTTGAATAACATAATTTTCAAATCAGCACGCAAAAGCGCACCCGAGGCAAATCCACGGGTGCGCTTGATTTTTATGTATTAAATTATTGAGACTGAAACAAAAGCCGAA
>ERZ773155.1237-NODE-1237-length-21991-cov-4.186634_pt1 | contig 21991 bp, 18 predicted proteins | sample MGYA00511262_ERZ773155 | MGnify/ENA primary metagenome ERZ773155 (study PRJEB29015, sample SAMEA2737828) | human gut metagenome | biome: human gut; feature: human-associated habitat; material: faeces | place: China | collected 2012 ... | reverse complement strand
AAAATCCGGATTTAGCGGATGCTCTGACCCCTGCCGGTCGAGGGTTCTTCCCGCCGGCGCGCAATTTGCCGTTGCGCAATCTTTCCGACCGTTTTCGACCGGCGGGTGCCGAAACTGCCCGAATTGTGCCGAATGCGGAAAATAAAGAAGGAACATTTTCGTTTTCGATCAGGAGGACCGCATTGTCGGCAGGCTCTTCCGGGTGCAGAAAACATCTCTTGTAAATAAACGGATTTAAAGCGATCGAGTAATTATGATTACAACCATGCTCATCCTGTTTGTCGTAGGCTATGCCTTCATCGCCTTCGAACACAAAACGGGAATCAATAAATCGGCCATCGCCCTGCTGATGTGCGGTATTCTTTGGAGTATTTTCAGTCTGGAATACCCCTCCGCCCTGCCCGGTCTCACCCAGACGACCGTGAGCGACGAGATCCTGCGGCATCTGGGGTCGACGTGCGAAATCCTCGTCTTCCTGATCGGAGCGATGACGATCGTCGACCTGATCGACTTCCACGGAGGGTTCGAGTTCATCACGCGGCGCATCACCACGCGGCGCAAGGTGCGTCTGTTGTGGCTGGTGGCGCTGCTCACCTTCTTCATGTCGGCGCTGCTCGACAACATGACCACGACGATCATCATGGTGATGCTGCTGCGCAAGATCGTCCCCACGACCAAGGAGCGGATGCTCTTCGCCTCGGTGATCGTCATTGCGGCCAACAGCGGCGGCGCGTGGTCGCCCATCGGCGACGTGACGACGATCATGCTCTGGATGAAGGGCAACGTCTCGTCGGCCAAACTCATCGAGAGCCTCCTGCTGCCCTGCCTCGTGGCGCTCGTCATCCCTCTGGTCATCGCTTCGCGCTGGCTCAAAGGGTCGCTTCCTGAAACCGATCCGGCCGATGCAGGGTCGTCGCAGCCCGATTATATCTCCGACGGCGAGAGCCGCGCGATCCTCTTCCTGGGCTGCGCCCTGCTGGTGGCCGTTCCGGTCTTCAAGAGCGTGACGCACCTGCCGCCCTACATGGGAATGGTCACGGCGCTGGGCATCATGTGGGTCTTCACCGAGCTGATGTACCGCCGCAAGCGCAACATCGAGGAGTCGATCAAATGCCGCGTGGCGAAGGTGCTCAAACACATCGACATGTCGACGATCCTCTTCTTCCTCGGTATCCTGATGGCCGTGGCGGCGCTCGAAAGCGCGGGCATCCTGTCGGGTTTCGCCACGGGACTCAACGAACACCTGCACAACGTCTACGCGATCAATACGCTGATCGGCATCCTTTCGTCGGTGGTCGACAACGTGCCGCTCGTGGCGGCGTCGATGGGCATGTATCCGATTCCCGATGCGGCGGCCGTGGCGGCGAGCGCCGATCCGACCTATGCCGCGATGTTCGTGCAGGACGGTGTTTTCTGGCATCTGCTGGCCTACTGCGCCGGCGTGGGCGGCAGCCTGCTCATCATCGGCTCGGCGGCCGGCGTGGTGGCGATGGGCCTGGAAAACATCAACTTCGTATGGTATTTCAAGAAGATTTCGCTGATGGCCTTCGTCGGTTATCTGGCCGGCATCGGAGTCTGTATGCTCGAAGTGTTTCTTTTCGGAATTTAGCCCGCATGAGCGGAGCGTATCGGGCGGACTTGCCGAAAAGTCCGCCCGATTTTCGTATCTTGCGGGGGAAAACGAACGAGTTTATGATACGGATTTACGAAGCGACCGAACCCTCCGACCTGTTGGCGGAGGCCTTTGCGCGGCTGCTGCCGCAGCTGTCGGAACGGATGACGGCACCCGACCGGGAGGCCGTTGCACGGATCGTCGCCTCGCCTGCGACCCGTCAGCTGGTCGCCGCAGCGGAGGACGGCCGGATCGTCGGGTTGCTCAGCGTGGCCCTTTACGACGTCCCTTCGGGGCGCAAGGCGTGGATCGAGGACGTGGTGGTGGATGCGGCGGCGCGCGGTCGCGGCATCGGCGAGGCGCTGGTACGCGAAGCGCTGGCGTTGGCGTGCCGCGAGGGCGTCGCACGAGTGATGCTCACCTCGAATGCGACGCGCAGGGCGGCCCACCGGCTCTATGAACGAATGGGGTTCGTACGCTACGAGACGGATTGTTTCCGGCTCGATCTATGATTCCTGCGGCAGATCGCTCAGGTCGAGCGTCTCGCCGGCGAAGGGTTCGCCGGTGAGCGGCAGCACCATGGCGCGGTCGTGCGCAGGGTCGCCCGTGCCGAAGTCGAAGTCGTCGTGCGTGCGGAAGCGCGCAGGGTAGTCCCCCGCGAAACCGAAGCCGGCATACCAGCGTCGCAGCTCCTCGCTGCCGGGGATGAGCGCGGCGTAGCGGAACCCTTCGGCGCGGCAGCGGTCGAGCGCTTCGCGCAGCAGTCCGCCGGCCAGTCCCTGCTGCCGGCAGTCGGGTGCCGTCGCCACGGCGTAGATGTAGGCCGTATCGCGGAACGGCACGATGTGGAGCATCGCCGCGATCCGCCCGTCGCGTCGTGCGACGAGGCATCGCCGTTCGTCGTAGCGGCTCAGCAGAAACTGTTCGACATCGTCCTGCGTGTCTTCGGGGAAGCAGGCGAGCCACAACGCGCGGAGCTGCAACTGCTCCTCGGTGAGCCGTTGCGCCGTGAGTTTCGGTTGCAGGAAAAGGGGGTGGTAGGAGAGTTTCGACTGCCGCAGCCCTTCCAGTCCCAGATCCTCCTCGCGGTCGATGAGGGTGTAGTGCGGCGGCAGGTGTTGCGCGAAGAGACGGTTTATCATCGTGAAGGCGCCGTCGTAGCGGGTGTCGGCCTTCTCGACGTGGATGCAGAAGGCTTCGTCGTTGATGGCCGATCCGATCGTGAAGGCCACGAGCTTCTCCCCGACGAAGAGCGCGCCTCCGCGCAGTTCCAGCTCCCCGAAGTGGTCGAATGCCCGTTGCATGGCGCGCTGTTCGGCCGTCAGTTCGGCCGCATGGCTGTCGTGGCCGGCGCGCCATTCACGTTCGAGGCGCATGCATTCGGGGGCGAGTGCAGGCGTCAGTTCCTCGTAACGGTAGTCGTAGGCAGCTTCGAACCGGTTGATATGGTTGCGTTTGGGCTGGTAGCGCCGTCCCGTGAGGTTGCGCAGGTCGTCGGCGCGGTAGACGTAATCCTCGTAGTCGCGGTTGCGCCAGATGCCGAATTCGGGATGGGCGCGGCGCACGGCTGCGGCCCCTTCGGGCGTAAGTCCCGAAATGCGCAACGGTTGTCCCGCGGCGCGGGCGTCGGCTTCGAGACGGGGGATGAGGTGCGTGAAATCGCCCTCGCCCAGCGGTTGCATGTAGCCGATGTGATGGCTACCGTCGATGTAGAAGCGGATCAGCAGAAAACCCTCCTCGACGCACCATGCGCTGCGGTAGGTGCCTTCCCAGCAGTACATGTTGGCGAAGGCCAGATCGCAGTTGCAGATGCCCGAAGGGCGGGTGAAGCGTTCGATGGCGGCCTTGTCTTCGAGCCGCACGGGTCGGAATTCCATAGGATTATTCGACGGTGAAATCTTTTTGTTCGAGGTGACGGTAATATTGCTGGACGAAGGCTTTGACGCGTCTTTCCAGCGCTGCCGCTTCGGGATCGTTTCCCAGATCGTGTTCGCGGCGCAGGTCGTCCGTGCGGTAGGAGCCGGTCGTGCGCCGCTCGTCGAAGAAGAGCAGGCGGTCGCCGCCGACGGCCTCGAATCCGCTGTCGTAAGCGAGGGCGAAGCCCCCTTCGGGGGTCTGTTCGCCGAAGAGGTCGCGCCCGAAAGCGAAGTAAGGCTCGCGGTTGCCCATGAGTCCGAGCAGCGTGGGCATGAGGTCGATTTGCGAGACGGCCTCGTCGCAGCGGCCGCGCAATGCGCCGTCGGGGGTGTACAGCAGGCCGATGATGTGGTGGTCGCCGGGAAAGACGCGCGTGGCGTCCGCGAATTTTTCACTCGATACATGATCGGCCACGAATACAAAAACCGTGCGACGGAACCACTCCTCGCCGGCGTAACGCGCGAAAAAGCGGCGGAAGGCGTTGTCGGTGTAGGCCACGCACTTGTGGTTGCGCGTAAGCCCTTCGGGCAGCAGGTCGCGGTAGGCGTCGGGAACGACGAAGGGGTGGTGCGACGAGAGGGTGAACAGCGCGGCGAAGAAGGGTTCGGGCAATGCGCTCATCTCCTCGCCGGCGTATTGCAGGAAGGGTTCGTCCCAGATGCCCCAGTAGCCGTCGAAATCGTCTCGGCCGTGCCTGGCCTCGTAATCCTCGCGGCTGTACAGGCGTTCGATGCCTGCCGAACGTGCATAGGCGCCGAAACCCATCGAGCCGGCCGCCGAGCCGCAGAAGAAGGCGGTGGCGTAGCCCTTGTCGCGCAGGATGCGCGGCAGCTGCCGCGTCGGCGCGAGCGCCTGCGGCATCAGCACGAAGGGGGTCTTGAACGAGGGGATCGATCCCAGTACGGCGGGCAGCGCCTGAATCGAACGGGTGCCGTTGGCGTACATGCGTTCGAAGCAGTAGCCCGCCTGCATGAGCGAATCCAGAAACGGCGTGTAGCCCTTGACCTGCCGGTCGGCGTAGAGTTCGGGATGGAGGAGGGCCGAGTGTTCGGCCGACATGCTCTCCATGACGAAGACCACCACGTTGCGTCCTTCGAGCGGTGCCGCGCCGACCGAGCCGGGACGGTGGACGGGCGTGTAGATACCGTCCAGTTCTTCCGGTGCGAAGTAGCGTTCGTAGCTGATCTTTCCGCCTGACCCCACGGTGCGCAGGATGCAGAAGGGGTTCGAGAGGATCAGGTTGGCGCGGGCGTTGTCGGAGGCGTAGAGCGTGGCGTTGGAGAGCGTGACGGGGCGCGTCATGCGCGTGACCCCCCCCCGCATTCCCGCTACGGAGAGCAGGGCGGCGACGACGAGCAGAACCGTACCGCCGCCATAGTAGCAGAGCGGACGACGGCAGAGCGGTTCGGGGCGCGCCTTGCGGCCGCCGGCCAGCGCCAGCAGAGCGATCAGGCCGATCCCTGCGAGCAGCAGGGGGATGTTCTCGGCCATGAATTTGCCGACGAGTTGCAGCGAATTGTCGTTGTCGGCGAAGAAGATCTCTTCGGCCGTGAAACGTTTCTGCGTATAGCGGAAATAGACCGCATCGCCGAGGTTGACCGCCACGACCAGCAGGGCGTTGACGACGACGTAATAGAAGTAGAGCATCCGCTGCCACCAGCGCCGTTCGCGCAGATGGAGCGGGATGAGCGAGAGCACGATGAGCAGGGCGTTGGCGTAGAGCACCGACACGGTGTCGAACAGCAGTGCACCCCTTGCGAGTGCCGGTAGTTCGGCGTCCGCGAGGGGGCCGATGCCCGCATAGTTGTAGCGCCAGAAGATCGCACGACAAATCGCCAGCACCGCATAGAGCAGCGCCAGCCGCCACGCCAGCAGGGCGATATGGCTTTTCAGCAGCCGTTTCATGATCTCTCTCGATCGGGGTGTTCGCACGCCTGCCGGCTCCTGCACCGGCGAGCGGTCACTGCCTGCGGCCTGCTACTCGCAGGCTTTGAGCGACATGTCGAGCGAACGGATCTGGTGCGTGAGCGCGCCCACAGAGATGAAGTCCACGCCCGTCTCGGCGTAGGTGCGCAGCGTATCGAGCGTGATGCCGCCGCTCGACTCGGTTTCGCAGCGTCCGGCGACCTTTTCGACCGCCTTGCGCGTCATCTCGGGCGAGAAATTGTCGAACATGATGCGGTCGACGCCGCCTGCCTCGAAGACGAGGTCGATATCTTCGAGCGTGCGGACTTCGCACTCGATCGGGATGTTCTTGTCGCGCTCGCGCAGGTATTGCTTCGCGCCGCGGATCGCGGGGACGATGCCGCCGGCGAAGTCGATGTGGTTGTCTTTGAGCAAGATCATGTCGAAGAGGCCCATGCGGTGGTTCTCGCCGCCGCCCAGTTTGACGGCCATTTTGTCCAGCACGCGCATGCCGGGCGTCGTCTTGCGGGTGTCGAGCACCTTGGTGTGCAGCCCTTCGAGCCGCGCCACGTAGACCGCCGTCTGCGTGGCTACGCCGCTCATGCGCTGCATGATGTTGAGCAGGATGCGTTCGGCCTGCAACAGCGAGCGCAGGCGTCCCGAGACGTAAAAGGCCACGTCGCCGGGCGCGACACGGTCGCCGTCGTGCAGGATCTGTTCGAATTTCATTTCGGGATCGAGGCGTTGCAGTACGAGTTGCGCGATTTCGATCCCGGCGATCGTGCCCTCCTGCTTGCACAGCAGGCGCATGCGTCCGTGTTCGTCGGCCGGGATGCACGAGAGCGACGTGTGGTCGCCGTCGCCGATGTCCTCCCTGATGCAGAGTTCGATCAATTCATCTACGAAAGGTTTGTATTCGGGTTTCATGGTTCGTGGATATTTATTCTTTGATAATCAGTCGTCCTTCGTATATTACCTGAAAAACGCCGGCGCAGGTGAAGCTGACCCGGCAGTCAACGCCGTCGATTGCGCCTGTGAGATTGGTGATTTTATAGCGTTCGACGGGCTGGTAGCTCGATCCTCCGCCTTCATTGTTCTCTTTGAGGGCGGAGGGAATGATCTCCTCCCTGACGAAGTTGAGCGACTTGTCGCCCTTCGGGGTATAGGTGACCGTTTGGAGCCGCATTTCCACGCCCGGCATGTTGGCCGCGAAGCGCGTTTTGTGCATGTAGAGGGAGAAACTCTCCGGACCGCCTGCGAATTCGAACCAGGCTTCCGGGTCCGTAAACGTTTTGCCTTTGGCGTCGGTCACGGTCGAGGTGCCGTAAAAATGCAGGTTGGCACCTTGCAGGTATCCGTTTTCGATGCCGTCATTGGTTGTGGCGTAACGGACTTTGGGTTCGCCGTCGTCGTCGTTGCAGGCAGCGAAAGCTGCGGCGGCGAAGAGGAGGAAGAGGATTTTTTTCATGTGTTGGTATTGTTAGATGTTTATATTCAGAGTGATGCCGAAGGTGCGGGGGCGTCCGCGCTGGACGAACTCGTTGCCGATCGACTTGAAATAGAAGACGTCGTAACGCGCTCCCCCGAGGTTGCGGCCCCAGATGTCGAGCGAATAGTGCTTGTGCTCGAACCGCACGGAGGCGTCTGCTAACGCATAAAAGGGCTGCGAAAGTGTGTTCTCCTCGTTCCACCAGATGCGCCCCGCGCAGCGGACTCCCGCTTGCAGGACCACGTCGCCGAGCCACTTGACGCCCGTGGGCAGGGTCCATGCCGCCTGGGCCGAGAGGGTGTGCTGCGGGGCGTAAGGGATGCGGTTGTCCTTGAAATCCTCGATGCCGTTGTCGTAACGCACGAAACGGGCGTCGGTGTATCCGTAGGCCGTGTTGATCTCCAGCGACCGCCACGGCGCGAATTGCAGGGCCGCTTCGGCTCCGACGCTGCGCGTGCGGCCCGCGTTGGTCATCATCCGGCCCGTGCTCTGTCCCTCCGGGAAGATCGTGAGCTGTTGGTCGCGGACATCAATGTAAAATACCGCGAAATCGCCCCGCACGGCGCCGTCCATGCACGAGAAGTGGCCGCCCAGTTCGTAGTTCCAGCTGTATTCCGGCTCGTAGGACATCAGGTCCGCTTCGTCGTACTGCGAACCGGCCATCCGCCATTTGAGCTTTTCGCTCAAGATGTCGGAGAACATCTGCGTGTTGAATCCCCCGGCCTTGTAGCCCTTGGCTACCGAAATATAGAGGTTGCGCACTTCGTCGAAAGCGTAGAGCAGCGAGACCTTCGGCAGCACTTCGCAGTAGGTGTGGGCGATGCGGTTCCCCTCGTCGATCGAGATGCGTTTCGGCGCGGGCGCGCTGCCCTCCTTGCTGACGAAATAATCCATGTCGGTCCGGCTGTGGTAGGCCAGCGACGTGTGTTCCACGTCGAAACGGATGCCGGCCGTGAGCCGCCAGCGGCCCAGCCGCAGGTTCGACTCGTGGTAAACGGCGCCTCCGTACACGGGCATACGGAAATCGGAGTAGAGCGGCAGTTCATCCGCGGAGATCGAGTATTCCTCGTTCCAGATCGCGCCCAGATGCTCGTTGGCGTTCTTGACGATCAGCTCCTCGATGCCCGTGCGTTTGAAGTGCACCGGGGCTTCCATCACGCCGTGGCGGTAGAAACCGAAGGCGCCCAGCAGCCAGCCGTAGCGCCGTCCGTCGTGCGAACGGAAAACGATGTCCTCGGTCAGGGCGTGTTCGCGCCGGGCCTGCCGGAGCGTGAACCAGGGTTCGGGCGTGAAGTCCTGGTCGAGCGTCATCTCGTCGTCGGAGTACTGGTACGAGGTGATCGACGAGACGGAATATTTCGCGGCGTCGTAGCGCACCGTGAGTCCGTCGCTGACCGTTGTGCGGCGGTAGGACGACGGGTCGTTATAGCTGATCTGGCCGTTGCGGATGACGGTCTTGCCGTCGCGCACGATGTCCTCGCCGGCGTAGGCGTAGGGATAACCTCCCTGGTCGAGCGCCGAGAACGAGAAGGTGTTGTCGATGCGCACTCCCCGGTTGTTGCGCCACTGCGTTTTCCAGCGTCCTCCGCCCAGACGCTCCCAGTCGCATTTCTCGCCCGTGCAGTCGTTGTCGAAGAAGCCGCCCGTGTGGGTGAAATAGCCCGTCACGGCCATTCCGAGGTCGGGCGAGAGCTTGTAGTAGGACGATGCCCGGAAGCGGTAGGAATCCCCGCTGCCGTATTCGGCCGTCAGCCGCACGCCCTCGTAGGTGAGCGGCGAGAGCGTGTAGACGTTCACCACGCCGCCCATCGTGTTGCGGCCGTAGAGCGTCGACTGGGGCCCGCGCAGGACCTCGATGCGTTCGGCGTCGGCCAGCTCCGTGTCGAAGTTGTCCTTGTTGAGCACCGGGACGTTGTCGATATTCAGCCCGATGACCGGCTGGTCGATGCGCGCGCCGAGGCCCCGCACGTAGATCGACGAGGTCATGCGCGAACCGTAGTCCGGAGCGTGGAAGTTGGGAACCGTTTGCGAGAGGTTTTTCACCGCCCCGATGCGTCCCCGTTCGATGGCGCGGCCGCCGACGATCGACGCCGCGACGGGCTGCGAACGCAGCACGAGGCCCTGTTTGATGGCCGTCACCTGCACCTTGTCCACCACGATCACCGTGTCGGCCGTCTCCGTGTCCGGCGCCGGGCCGTCGCCGCCCGCGGTGCGGGCCGCGGCCGCGGCGGCCAGCAGCAACAGGGGTATGACGAGCGATTTGCGGTGCATGTATCGGTTGCGGTTATCGGGAGTACAAAGTAACGGTTTTATTTCGGTCGGTGCAATCCTAATTTATGAGGAGGCGCGTCACATCCCGTCGGGATCGACGTAGCCCGCCGCCAGGGCGTAGACCACCAGCCCGGCGGCGGTGCGGATGCCGAGCTTCTCCATGATGTTGCGGCGGTGGGAGATCACGGTCGTCAGGCCGATTCCCAGCCGGTCGGCGACCTGCTTGTTGATCAGTCCGCCGGCGATGAGCGTCAGCACTTCGGCCTCGCGCTCCGTGAGCGGCTGCGCGGCCTGCGGCTGGACGGGCAGGGCGTGTTCCGGTCGGCGGACGCTGTGTTGCAGTCGCATGAGCGAGCGCACGAAACGCTCCTCGTCGGTCTGCACGTCGATGCAGTGCACCCCGGCGGGCGTCTGTCCGTTGGCGAGGAGGATGGTTCTGTGGCTGCGGGCGCGGAAGAAGGCGTTGTGCGCCGCGAAGAGCTGCGCCGTGACGAAATAATGGATGAACCGCTCCGGATCGGCCTCCGCAAATTCCTGAAAGTTGCCGAACAGTTCCACGTCGGCGGCCGGGGCCGCTTTTTCGAGGATGGAGCGCAGCCCCACGCCTACGAGAACGTTGGCGGTCAGGATGGCTATGACGGGGCGCTGCTGCATCATTCGTGGTGGTAGGGTTCGTTGTTGAGGATGGTGAAGGCCCGGTAGATCTGTTCGGCGAAGATGGCCCGCACGATCTGGTGGGAGAAGGTCATGCGCGAGAGCGACAGCCTGCCGTCGGCGCGTGCGTAAACTTCGTCCGAGAAGCCGTAGGGACCGCCGATGACCAGTACCAGGCGTTTCACGCCGCTGTTCAGCCGCTTTTGCAGCCACAGCGCGAACTCCACCGAACGGTATTCTTCGCCGCGCTCGTCGAGCAGCGTCACGTAGTCGCCGTCGGCAAGCTGGCGCAGGATGGCCTCGCCTTCGGCCGTGCGCTGCTGTCGGACGGTCATGCTTTTGGTGTTGCGCACGTCGGGCAGCGCGGTGACGGCGAACCGGCAATAGTGATTCACGCGCCGGGCATACAGTTCCACCAGCGCGGCGATCTCTTTCGAGTCGGTCTTTCCTATGACGATCAGCTCTATGGTCATTGCGTTCCGCCTGTGCGTCGGTCGGGCACAGTACGGCGCAAAGATAGCCTTTTTATTCGGTTCGGGCAAATCGTTTTTCCCGTCCGGAAACGGCGATGCCGCGCTTCGGGGCGCGGCATCGGGGCTTCGGGGCCGGGGGCGCTATCCGAACAGTTCGTTCAGCACACGGGCAAGACGGTATCCGGCATTGCGGATCTGGCGCTCGATCAGCGGCAAGGCCTCGTTCAGGAAATCCTGTCCCAGCCGCTGCCCGGGCTTCGCCCATTCGAACTGCGCCTCGCACACGACGGCGTTGTCGTGGAGCCAGTCGCGCGGCGTTCCGGCGGCTACGGCCTGCCTTTCGGCTTTCGGAAGGCGGTCCAGCTCATCGGCCCACTCGCTGACCGACCAGATGCGCGTGGTGGTGATGATCTCGTTGTCCCAGACGCTGTGGATGGGGAATTTGTGCGGCTTGTGGTACTTGTCCTCGAACAGCACGTCGTATTTCATGTCGTGCGTCGTGTACTTGATGTGCGCCGGGCAGTGCATGTCGCCCACCAGATGGATGATGTACTTGAGGTTGACCTCCACGGCCGAATCGGTGAGACTGCGGTAGTTCTTCAGGTTCTCGATGGCCTGCTCCAGTCCGTAGATGGCGTTGCCGTTCTTCGCGAGCATCGAATCCTCGTAACGCAGTTCGGCGTTCACGGGCGCGGTGTGCCAGTTGTTGGTGAACTTGTACTCGGGGGTGTGGCGGTATTCGTCCATCCACTTGGCGAAGTAGACGATCGAGTGGCCCCCGAGGTACTTCTCGATGCGCTTTTTGGCTTTTTTCGTCAGATTGCGTTCGGCGATCTTGGCGATCGTCTCGTGGCCTTCGCGTCCCCATCCGAAGACGCTCCCCGTGTTGAGCAGGCCGGCGAAGAGCAGTAGCAGCAGCAGTTTTTTCATTGGGTTATCGTATTTACAGGTCCGAATTCCACTCGCCGTCGGTGTCGGAGTAGATCACCGGACGGGACTTTTCGACCGATTTGAGCCACTGGTAGGCCTTGTACATATTGTAACCGTTGCCCGAAGGACCGCCCAGGGAGTAGGCGATGACGCAGGTGAAATTGCGCGAACGGTAGTACATCGCCTTCACGCGTTCGAGGTAGTCGCCGACAAGCCGAGGGTCGTTCGACGGCGTGCCTCCGACGGTGCGGTCGCCGCTCCGCTCCGGGGCGTTGATGTTGGCCCGGTCGATGACGTAAAGGCCCAGAGAGTCGCACAACTCGTAGAACCATGCGGGCTGCGGATAGTCCGGGCAGATGGTGTTCTTTCCCTTGGCCTTCAGGGCTTTCAGCTCCGCGAGCGTCGTCTTGCGGTCGGCGGCGGCGTTGTATCCGGCCTTGACGGGTTTTAGTTCCTTGCCCAGCCGCATGATGCGTCCGTCGACGAGTTCGGTCTTGCCGAAGCCGATCTTCAGGGGCATATACTCCTTGTAGACTCCGTTGCGGCGCGTGAAAAGCATCACCTTGTAGAGGGGCGGCGTTTTGCTTTCGGCCTCCCATTTGTTCTTGTAGGTGTGGTAGATGAACGGCGAGAAGCGCACCGTGTCGGTCGAGCGGCCCGGGATGGTGATTTCGGTCATGTTGAATTCGAGCAGCTTGCCCTGCGGCGAGTAGATGTCGTAGCCGACGGTGACGGGTTCCTCGTAGTTGTATGCGTTCTGCGTCACGATTTTAAGGTCGAGCATTCCGAAGTCGCGCCCCAGCGAGTCGGGCACCAGTCCGATTTCGAAATCGGCGATCGAGCGTTTGTTCTGGTAATAGAGGTAGCTGTTTTCGAAGGACTTGCGGACGACGGGGGCCGCGGCGTCGAGCTGCCGGGCGGGATTGTCGTTGCGCATCAGCAGTTTGAAGTCGTTGGCGCCCTCGCGGATGAAGGGGGTCAGGTCGAACTCCGCGGGCGTCAGCGGGTCGCTGACCTCGGCCACCTGGCGGTCGTTGAGCCAGAGCGAGTAGGCCGAACCGGGATTTTCCACGTGCAGGTAGACCATGCCGTCGGTCCAGGCGAACGGAATCTCGATCTCCTGTTCGAGAACGGCATGGAGAGGACCTTCGGTCGCAATCGTCACCTCGGGTTCGAAAGCCTTCCAGTAGCCTCCGGCTTCGCGGTTGCGGGCCTCGGCGTCGTGGCGCGCGTCGTAGGGGACGACCTCCGTACGGTAGACGCGGCCTCCTCCGGGCGTCATCGGGACCGGATTCCTCTCCTCCATGATCTGGGCCGTCGCAGAGAGCGCGCAGGCTGCCAGCGCAGCCGTCAATATCGTTCGTTTCATTGTTTACGGGGGTGTATAATCACGACAAAGGTACAAAAAAGTTGAATGGGTTCAAAACGGAATTGCATGCGGCCCGGTGAAACATTCCGACGCATGGAAGTGTCGTTACGGCACCAAAGGTACTTTTTTTTTGACAAATCGCAAATAATCGTTAACTTTGTCAATTCGGAAAAAACGACTGGAAACACAGACAAAATCGAGATATGAAAACGCAGAGAATCGTAGAAATCCTGAAATCGGACGCTGTCGATACCGACGTCGTCGTAAAAGGCTGGGTGCGCACCAAGCGCGGTAACAAGAACGTGGCGTTCATCGCCCTGAACGACGGGTCGTGCGTAGGTAATATACAGGTGGTGGTCGATCTGGCCAAAATCTCCGAGGAGCAGCTCAAGCCCGTGACCACGGGCGCCTGTCTCCGCGTCGACGGCCGTCTGGTGGCTTCGCCGGGCGCGGGGCAGGGCGTCGAGGTGCAGGCCGAAAAAATCGAGGTTTACGGTACGGCCGACCCCGAGAGCTATCCCCTGCAGAAGAAGGGGCATTCGCTGGAGTTTCTGCGCGAAATCGCCTACCTGCGTCCGCGCACCAACACGTTCGGTGCGGTGCTCCGCATCCGTCACGCCATGGCTTACGCCATCCACGAATATTTCAACAAACACGGATTCTACTATTTCCACACCCCGATCATCACGGCTTCGGACTGCGAAGGCGCCGGCGCGATGTTCCAGGTGACGACGCTCGATATGAACAACCTGCCCCGGACCGGGGAGGGGGCGGTCGACTACGCACAGGACTTCTTCGGCAAGGCGTGCAACCTCACGGTGTCGGGCCAGCTCGAAGGCGAGCTGGGCGCACTCTCGCTGGGCCGCATCTACACCTTCGGCCCCACGTTCCGTGCCGAGAATTCCAACACGCCGCGCCACCTCTCGGAGTTCTGGATGATCGAGCCGGAGATGGCCTTCTACGAGTTGGAGGACAACATGGAGCTGGCCGAGGAGTTCCTCAAATACCTGATCGGCTATGCCTTGGAGAACTGCCGCGAGGATCTGGAATTCATGTGCAAGATGTGGGACAAGGAGCTGATCGAACGGCTGGAATTCGTGCTGCACAACGATTTCAAGCGGCTCGACTACACCGAGGGCATCGAGATTCTGAAAGCTTCGGGCCGCAAGTTCGAGTTCCCGTGCGACTGGGGATGCGACCTGCAATCGGAGCACGAGCGCTACCTGGTGGAGGAGCACTTCAAGCGTCCGGTGATCCTCGTCAACTACCCCAAGGAGATCAAGGCCTTCTACATGAAGCAGAACGACGACGGGCGGACGGTACGCGCAATGGACGTATTATTCCCCAAAATCGGCGAAATCATCGGCGGATCGGAACGCGAAGCCGATTATGGCAAGCTTTGTGCCCGTATCAAGGAGTTGAACATGAACGAACGCGAGTTGTGGTGGTACCTCGACACCCGCCGCTGGGGATCGGCTCCCCACTCCGGTTTCGGACTCGGTTTCGAGCGTCTGCTCCTCTTCGTTACGGGCATGGGCAATATCCGTGACGTGATACCTTTCCCCCGCACCCCGCAGCACGCCGAATTTTAGGCGCAGCGGCCCGCCGACCGAAAATCGGGCATACGGGGTGTGCGGAGGGTGTGCGGCGGCTCCCTTCCTCGTGTGCATTGATTTTAACTTTATCGACCCATGGCTATTCATCAGAAACAGGTGATGACGCTTCAGCAGAAGCTTTCCCCGCAGCAGATCCAAATGATTAAATTGCTCGAACTGCCTACCGTGCAGCTCGAACAGCGCATCAAGCAGGAGATCGAGGAGAACATCGTGCTCGAAGAGGCCGAACAGCAGAACGAGGAGGAGGAACCCCAGCAAATATCGGTCGACGAATACCTGCGCGAAGACGACACGCCGGCCTACAAGATGCGGGCCAACAACTATTCGAAAGACGACAAGCCCCGTCAGATTCCCCTGTCGGGCGGCCGTTCGTTGCAGGAGTACCTGATCGAACAGCTCGGCTACCGCAACCTCTCGGAAGAGGAGATGCGGCTGGCGGTCTATCTGGTGGGAAGCATCGACGAAGACGGCTATCTGCGCCGCGATCTGGAATCGGTGGCCGACGACATCGCCTTTACGCTGGGCGAAGAGGTCTCGCCCGAACGGCTGGAAGCGATCTTGAAGGTCATCCACGACCTCGAACCCGCGGGTATCGGTGCGCGCAACCTGCGCGAATGTCTGCTGCTGCAACTCTCGCAACTGCCTATGACGACCCGTTCGCGGCGGCTGGCGCGCAAGATACTGACCTCCTATTTCGACGAATTCGCAAAAAAACACTACGAGAAGCTGATCTCGCGGTTGCAGGTCACCGAGGACGAGTTCCGCGCTGCCATCGCCGAGATCCGCCACCTCTCGCCCAAGCCCGCCAACGGCTACTCCGACGGCGGGTCGGACGCCGCGCCCTACGTGGTGCCCGATTTCATCCTGGACTATCACGACGGCCGTTTCGAACTGTCGCTCAACTCCTACAATGTTCCCGACGTGCGGATCAACCGCCGTTACGTGGAGATGATGCGCGACATGGTGTCGTCCGACGGCCGCGTGCAGGAGAAGAACCGCGAGGCGGTGCAGTTCGTCAAGAACAAGATCGATTCGGCCAAGTGGTTCATCTCGGCGATCAAGCAGCGGCGCGACACGCTGATGCGCACCATGCAGGAGATACTGGATTTCCAGCAGGAGTATTTCAAGACGGGCGACCAGTCGAAGCTCCGCCCGATGATCCTCAAGGATATCGCCGACCGCACGGGACTGGACGTTTCGACCATTTCGCGCGTGGTGAACAGCAAGTACGTGCAGACGCAGTTCGGGATCATCCTCCTGAAATCGCTCTTTTCGGAGGCGATGCAGACCGCATCGGGCGGGGAGGTTTCGAGTTACGAGATCAAGAACATCCTGCGTAGCTGCATCGACGACGAAGACAAGCGCCGTCCGCTGACGGACGAGACGCTGATGGATATACTCAACGACAAAGGTTACTGCATCGCGCGCCGCACGGTGGCCAAATACCGCGAAATGCTGGGCATTCCGGTGGCGCGTCTGCGAAAACAGATCTGATGGACGAATCCCGAATTGCCGATCCCTCTTCCGCACTGCGCCGTAGCGACCGCAGCCTGCCCACGCGCCTGTCCAGAGCGGTGTCGGTGGTGCTGCATCCGCTGGTGATGCCGCTCTACGTCATCTTGCTGCTGGTGGCGGGACCGACCCAGCTCTCCTATTTCCCCGCGTCGGTCAAGTTCTACCTGCTGTGGGTGACCGTGCTCTACACGGCCGTCATTCCGTTGCTCTCGGTGGGGCTGCTCCGCTCGGTGGGGCGTATTTCGTCGCTTGCGATCGACGACCGGCGCGAGCGGATTCTGCCGCTGGCGATCGGTATCGTCTGCTACCTGCTCTGCGCCGCTACGGTGGCGCGGATTCCTTCGGCGATGATCGTGCGCAAATTCATGCTGGCGGGCGCCTGTTGCGAACTGTTCTGTCTGGCGGTGACCTTCTACTGGAAAATAAGTCTTCATCTGGCTGCGCAGGGAGCCGCCGCGGCATTGCTCGTGTTGCTGACCTTCGGCAACGCAGGGAACCTGACCGGTGCGCTGGCCGTGGCCGTGCTGGCGGCGGGTGCGCTCGCCTCGGCACGTCTGTGGCTGGGATGCCACACGATCCGCCAGGTCGCCGCGGGTTATGTCGGCGGGTTCATCGTCGCGACGCTCGCCGTGCTGCTGTTGTAGGTGTGCGGCGAAAGGATTCTCTTCCGCTCGTTCCGCCGCTCGATCTTTTGCCGCTTTTGGCGCGATCCCGAAGCAGCGAAGGTTGGCCGTTGATTTCCGCACGGCGCGTACTGAATTTCGGCTGGCGGCAGTTCGATAAAAAAACAGCGAGGTAAACTGCCTCGCTGTTTTCTATTCCGGAATCGGGATCGGGTTCTCAACGTGCTGCGATACGGCAGTAACGGTCGTAGCGTTTCAGAACGTCGCGGACGTAGGCCCTCGTCTGGCTGCCGCCGGTGAACCGGCCGCAGCGTACCTCCTGCTGCTCGTAGTATTCGGGCAGCGCTTTGAGCGCCAGATAACGGGCCACGGTCTCCCATGAATCGGGATTCTCGCCATGGCTGCGCGCCAGCCGGCGTGCGTCGTTGACGTGGCCGATGCCGCCGTTGTATGCGGCCAGGATGATGCTCATCCGGTCGTCGTCCGGCGTGCCGGGCGCGAAATGCAGTCCGGCGTCGATCTTCGAGAGCACCTGTGCCGCCAGCCGGACGTTGGTCTCCGGATCGAGGAGCCGGTCGCCCGTCACGTTGAACTGGCGCGCCACGGCGGGCATGATCTGCATCAGTCCGGCGGCGCCCCGTTTCGAAACGATGTCGGGCGAGAAACGCGATTCGTGGTAGGCGATGGCGCTCATCAGACGCCAGTCGTAACCCTCCTCTTCGCTGACCGAACGGATCAGTTCGTCGTAAACCGAGATGGTGTGGGCGATCTCCGTCCTTTCGGCACTGCCGATGAAGCTGCCTGCCGTGCGGTTGCCGTAGGGGCCGAAATTGGCGTTCAGACCGTAGAAGGTAGTCAGCAATGTTAAGAACACGAACGTTAAAAATGTCTTTTTTAACATAAAGTTTTACGTTGCGGGCAGCTCTCTGCGTGCCGTACAGTACACCGATCGATCAGTCGTAGAATCCCCACGAAATACCCATCTTGAACATGCCGGGGTTGAGCGGGTAGCGGGCCACGGAAAAGTAGTCGCCGTTGCCGAACAGCCCCCTGTTGACATGCTGATATTTCAGAAAGATGCGCATTCGTTTCCACTTGCCCATGACGAAAACGTCGGTGTAGGGATAGTTCCCCACCTCGGTTTCGCGCTGGTTGTAGAACGCCGACAGGGCCGGATTGTAGCCCGGGGCGTAATACTTCGTGTTGTAGCGGCCGTCGAGACCGATTTGCAGCCTCAACACGTCGCGCACCACCCAGAACTCGTAATAGTACGAGAGGAAGGCGCTCACGAGCGGAACGGGTATGACCTCCTGATTTGTACTCCACTGCAACAATACCCTGTTGTCCAGATGGAGTCCGCCGATGCGGAAATCCTTGCGGGCATACAAACTCGTCAGGCTGACGTTGCCGTCGTGTTGCAGGACGCCTACGTTGGAGTCGCCGGGACCGACGGGGCCGTAATAGATCTTGTTCTTTACGACACCCTGCCATGCGGCGAGTTCCAGCGCGTAGTCCGGCACGCGGAACGAAGCCTCGATACGGGTTTCATTCTCCTTGGCCAAGGAGTTGGACCACACGTAGTGGTTCGAGAAGAGATTCTCCTGCCAGTAACCCGGCGAACGCTTCTCGTTCGAGAAACGTCCTTCGAGAATCAGGGCGTGACCGCGGAGATAGCCTTTGAGCGCGAGGTGTGCGCCCAGCGACATGTCTCCGCCTCTGTACCCCGACGGGTAGACCTTCATGTTGGCGTCCCAGTCGACGTATTTCTTGATTTTGCCGGCGATCGACCCGTAGGCGAAATAGCTGGTCTTTCGCGTGCGGCGGTATTTGCCGGTGATGTAGTCGCCGAGCGCGAACTGCGAGTAGGTGTGTATGTCGAACCCCACGCCGCCGTCGATGGTGCCGATCACGCCGTTGCGGTCCCACGGCTGCGCCTGTACGAACAGGCGGTTCGAAAGCCTCCGTTCGCAGAGCGTGTCGCGCGAGGCGTCGGGGTGGATGAACCAGTTGTCGTAATACTCGTGGCCCTCGGTGGCGACGAAGTTGCCGTTCTCGTCTTTCGACCCGCGTTCGTCGGTGTAGGTGCCGAAGATGTCGGTGTAGGTCTTGCTCCAAATGTCGTACTCGATCGAGTGGCCGATGAATACGGCCGAGAGGTCGGCCAGCGAAAAATCGTTTTCGGTGACGCGTTGCAGCGGAATGGCGTAGGACTGCGTGAGGAAGAAGGCGTGGTTGCGGTAGATGTTTTCGGCCTTGGCGTTCGTCAGCCGCATCGGTACGCCCGACGGCATCTCGAAGACCGTGTCGCGGATCGCCCATTCGCCCACCACGCCGCCGTTCTCCTGCGTCTCGATGTGGTTGTTGACGTAACCGGCATGTACGGAGTAGCGCTTGCCCGTGTGGGCGACCGTCACGGCGATGTTCTGATTCTTGGTACGCGACCATTCGTAGAGTCCCCGCGTGCCGCGCGACTTGTAGTCGATGCTGAAACTGGTCGAGGGAGAGATGTTCTGTGCGTGGCGGATCTCGAAATTGGTCTCGCGGTAGCGTTTCTGTCCCGATTCGATGTAGGTCATTTGCAGGAAGGGACGTTTACCGTTGTAGAACGGCGCGTTCCGCATGTCGTAAATATAGGAGTGGAACGGGGAGGCGAAACTGAAATCCTGCCACTGGGGCCGCTCGAAATAGTTGAGCGGAACCGATCCCTGGCCGAGCGCGCCGATCGGCGCATCACCCACGCCGTTGCGGTAGAAGGGGTAGTCGATTCGCCACGCCGTGAGCGTGGTGTCGAGCGGTTCGATCCGCACGCGGTTGTAATCCTGGGAGACGTTCCATTTGAAGTTGGGCAGCGCCCGGATCGAGTCGCTGAAAAAGTAGGATTCGAGCGGTTTTTTGATGCGCTTCTCCTTGGTCGAGTCGACGGGCTGCTGCGCCTGCCCCTCCTCGTCTTCGGGCGCGGGGTTCGGTACTCCGTAGAGGTTGGTGTTTTCGCCGCGTTGCTGGGCGCGCATGAGCGAACGGGCGTCGAGCTGGGCACAGACACGCCCCGGCAGCAGCGCCGCCAAGAGCAGCACTGCCGGGAGCAGATATGTTCCGAGCCGTTTCGACATGCGTTTTCTTTCTTAGGCTTCGGTCGCCCTGCGTCCTTGCAGGAGCCACCGGACGAGCGAGACTACGACATAGAGAACGAAAATCGCGGGAATTGCGTATGCGCCGAGCGTAAGAATAAGTACGACGCACGCCCCCAGAAAGAGATAGCGCAGCCGGTTGCCCGTCCAGCCGAAGCCGTGGAATTTAAGGGCGAACATCCTCACATTCGAGATCATCAGCAGTCCCACGACCACGGCAATGGCAGAAATCGCCTCGCGCGGAAGTTCCAGTCCGCTGGTCTCGAACAACAGCCCCAGCGAACCGCAGAGCATCGCCGCCGCCGGGCTGGGCAGTCCGCAGAACTCCGTGCGCTGCGTGTCGTCGATATTGAATTTCGCCAGCCGCAACGCGGCGCAGGCCGTAAAGACGAAAACGACCAGCCCCGGATACCCTTCGGGCAGCCAGATGCCGGGCATCCATTGATAGAGCGAATACATGATCGCCGCCGGGGCCAGTCCGAATGAGATGTCGTCGGCCAGCGAATCGAGTTGCAGCCCGATGGGCGAACTCTGGTTGAGCAGACGCGCTGCGAAGCCGTCGAAAAAGTCGAACACGGCGGCCAGAACCATCAGGCCGAAGGCCAGCTTCAGGTCGCCCCAAACCAGCGCCGAAACCACCGCCACCGAACCGCAGAACAGGTTCGACAGAGTCAGCAGATTGGGTATCGTGAAGAGTTTGATTTTCATTGCCGGGGCGAAAATTTAATTTTCCAATAGGCGGCAAAGTTACTAAAATATTTTTATCTTTGTCGAAGTTAACTCCATATAATAACTCATGTCAAGCAATAAATATTGTGTCATCATGGCGGGCGGCATCGGGACGCGCTTCTGGCCCAAGAGCCGGCAGTCGATGCCCAAGCAGTTCCTCGACATTCTCGGGACGGGCAAATCCTTCATCCGCCACACCTACGAACGCTTCGCAAAAATGGTTCCTGCGGAGAATTTCCTCGTGGTGACCAACGATAAATACAAAAGCCTGGTTCTCGAACACATCCCGGAAATCGGCGAAAAACAGGTGCTCTGCGAACCCGTGGGCCGCAACACGGCCCCCTGCGTGGCCTATGCGGCCTACACGCTGCTGAAACGCAATCCCGATGCCGAAATGATCGTCACCCCGGCGGATCACCTGATCCTCAACGAAGACGACTTCCGGGCGATCATCGCCGAGTGTCTCGACTTCGCCTCGGAGCACGACGCGCTGATGACCGTGGGCATCAAACCCACGCGTCCCGACACGGGCTACGGCTACATCCAGGTCTCGGACGACAAGCCCATCAGCAAGGTCAAGTGCTTCACCGAGAAGCCCGACATCGAACTGGCGCGGGTGTTCCTGCAATCCGGTGAGTTTTACTGGAATTCGGGCATCTTCGTGTGGAAGGTGCGCTCGATCGTCGAGGCCTTCGAGAAATACCTCCCCGAGCACCACGCGCTCTTCAGCGGCGTGATGCGCGCCATCGGAACCGACGCCGAGCGCAACGTCGTGGAAATCGCCTTTTCGGAGTGCCGCGCCATCTCGATCGACTACGGCATCATGGAGAAGGCCGACAACGTCTACGTCCGCTGCGGCGAGTTCGGCTGGAGCGACGTCGGGACATGGGGTTCGGTCTACCAGCATTCGCGCAAGGACCGCTATGCCAACGCCGTGCCCGAAGAGGGCTGTTACCTCTACGATACACGCAGTTCGATCGTTTCGCTCCCAAAGGACAAGATCGCCGTGATCAGCGGACTGAAGGAGTACATCGTCGTCGACACGGACGACGTGCTGATGGTCTGCCCCCGCTCCGAGGAGCAGAACATCAAAAAATTCATCGACGAAGTCAAGTTCCACAACGGCGACAAGCACATCTGATTCGTTGGATCAGATGTGCTTGATGAAATCATTCCAGACCTTATGATTTCCATCGCCCGTCACTGTGCATTCCAACGTTCGCATCCACGGCGTTCCGCCGTGTTTGCGAGTCTGCTCCTCCTCCAAATCCCCTCCCCGGAGGGGACTTATCGCATGTGACCGAATAATCTCAAAACAATACTTGCCAACATCTTCCATGAGCGAACTATACGAACTTTTCAGCCAGCACCCCCGTATCTCGACCGACACGCGCCGGATCGAGCCGGACTCCATCTTCTTCGCCCTGCGGGGCGATACCTTCGACGGCAACCGTTTCGTCGCCGAAGCGCTCGAAAAAGGCGCGGCCTACGCCGTCTCCGACGATCCGCAGGTCGCCGCTTCCGACGAGCGGCAGCGCATCGTGCTCGTCGACGACACGCTGAAAGCCTTGCAGGACCTTGCCCGCTGCCACCGCCGGGCGCTCGGAATCCCGATCCTCGCCATCTCGGGCAGCAACGGCAAAACCACCACGAAAGAGCTTGTCAGCCGCGTGCTGGCCGAGCGGTTCGAGGTCTACGCCACCCGCGGCAACCTCAACAACCACATCGGCGTGCCGCTGACGCTGCTCGCCATGACCCGC
>ERZ773155.1219-NODE-1219-length-22116-cov-8.711890_pt1 | contig 22116 bp, 10 predicted proteins | sample MGYA00511262_ERZ773155 | MGnify/ENA primary metagenome ERZ773155 (study PRJEB29015, sample SAMEA2737828) | human gut metagenome | biome: human gut; feature: human-associated habitat; material: faeces | place: China | collected 2012 ... | reverse complement strand
TATGAACGATATATCCCTTGCCGTTGTCATCGAAGAAGAAGCTAGGGTCGATGCCATCAATCTTCTTCAGATAGATAGGTTCGCTCCAGCCCTTGGATGGGTCCTTTGACTTGACGAAGAAGTTGCCGGCACCCACATTGGTGGTAATCATATAGAAGGTCTTGTTCTTCTTGTTATAGCTGATGGCTGGTGCGAAGATACCGCCTGATACATGCTGACCCTTCAGAGGCACCTGCGATTGGCGGGTGAGCACATGCCCGGCTGGAGTCCAGTTTACCAAATCCTTGCTGGTAGAGAGTGGCACACCAGGAAAGAAGGTGAAGGATGAATTCACCAGATAATAGGTGTCACCCGCACGACAGAGGGATGGGTCGGGATAGAATCCTGCCAATACAGGGTTGTAATACTGATGACTCTTGTCGATTGGCACATTGAATCGTGCATCGTTGCCGGCATACTTGAAGTAGTCGAACTGGGCATTCTGAGCCTGTGCTCCGGCAGCAAGCATCATCGAAAGCGATAAGATTGCTAATTTCTTCATTATATTCGTTGATTTTAAAGATTATACAATAAGATAAAAATGCAGCGGAAAACCTGGGAGGAGAATCCATACAGGTTTTTCCGCTGCAAAGTTACGGCTTTATTTGCAATCTTTCATTGTGAAATGTAACCAAGACTTTTTTCAAAGTTTCATAAAGCTTTGTTTTTGTTACATATTCTTTTTTCTATTGTGTATCATCTTTATTTCTTCATGGCATTCTGCATGTATTCTCTAGGAGAACAGCCATAGAGGTTCTTGAACATGGTGCTGAAACTTGCGGAATTGGAGAAGCCGCATGCGTACATCACTTCAGTGATGCTTTGCTTGCCATCCTTGAGCAATTTGGCTGCCTGCTGCAGTCGGATGTTGCGGATGAAGCTGTGTGGCGTCTGATTGGTCAGTTCCTTCATCTTGCGGTGCAGGTGTACACGACTGATGCCCACCTTCTGTGCTATCATGTCCACACTCAGGTCGGAATCGTTGATGTTTTCGTTGATAACCTCCATTATCCGTTGCATCAGGGAATTGTCAGGTGTCTGCATTTCTATCTGTTCTACCTGGTGATTCTGGCTTTCATTGCCCGTAAACTTATTGCGCAAAGTGCGGCGCACGGTGAGCAGGTTGATGATGTTGCGGTGCAGAATGTCCATGTTGAACGGCTTCAGAATGTAGGCATCGGCACCGGTCTGCAATCCTTCCAGCTGGTCTTCCTCACGGCTCTTGGCTGTGAGCAGGATGATAGGCACATCGTTGGTGTTGATGTTTGATTTCAGCTTGGCGCAGAGGGTGGTTCCGTCCATTTCCGGCATCATGATGTCGCAGATGACAAGGTCTGGCTTATTCTTCAGAATCTCGTTCAGTGCCACCTTTCCGTTAGGATATGTGCGAATCTTGAAGTCGCTGGAGAGCTGTGCTTTCAGGTATTCCTGAATATCCTCTTCGTCTTCCACAATCACGATTTCTGCCTTGGCTCCCTTGGCAGAGGTTGGGGTAGTATCGGAATTGTTCAAGGTTTCGGCTGGTTGGTCATTGTTTTCTGCCAGCTGTTCTTCCTGTTCTGCTTCAGCAAGTTCATTATTCTGATCTTTCTTCATCTCTTCTTCCTCGATGATCTCTTCTGGTTTGAGATGATCCTTGCCCAATGGAATGCGGATGATGAACTCGCTTCCGTGTTCAAACTTGCTTCCCTTCTCGCCCTCGTTGTTGCGGGCTGAGATGGTTCCGTAGTGCAGTTCCACGAGCGAGCGGGTGAGATCGAGACCGATGCCCGTACCGACGTTGCGGTCGTTAGGGTCGTCAGGGGTCTGGTAGAAGCGCTGGAAGATAGTTTCCAACTTATCCTTCGGGATGCCTATGCCGCTGTCCTTGATGCTGATGTAGGCATGGTGGTCGGTGTGGGTGAGCGAGAGGAGGATGTGGCCTGCCGTAGGGGTAAACTTGAAGGCATTCGAGAGGGTGTTAATTATCACCTTGTCGAAGTTGTTGCGGTCTATCCATACTGGAAGCTCTTCGCAGTCATGCTGGTATTCGAAGTCGATGCTCTTGGCAATGGCTTGCTGCTTGAAAAGGTCGTATTCTTCATTGATGAACGAAACCATATCGGTTTTGCACATACGCATTACCATCTGTCCCTTGTCAATCTTTCTGAGGTCCATCATCTGGTTGATGAGGTGAAGGATACGTTCCGAGTTCTTTCGGATAATCTCGTAGATGCCTTGACGGTGAGGCTCTTTGTCTTCCTTAATCAGGGAGAGCAATGGGGTGATAATCAGTGTCAATGGCGTACGGATTTCGTGACTGATGTTCATGAAGAACTTGATCTTCGCCTCGCCCATCTCTTCGGCGTGGATGTGCTGCTGCAGGATGAGCTGGTCTTCCATCTGGCGCTTGCGGTGGCGCAGGTAGAGCATGATGGCTGCTATGAGGAGCAGCAGATAGAAGAGTTTTGCCCAGATGCTGGCATACCAGGCTGGGTGAACGATGATGGTGAACTCCTTCACCGGTGTTTCGTAGCCGTTGCAGATGGCCTTGATGCGGTATTTGTAGCTGCCGGGAGCCATGTGCGAGAAGGCAAGTTCGTTCTGTCCGGCTGGCACGGTGCGCCAGGCATCGCCGTTGATGCTGTAGGCGTATCTTATCTGCTCCACATTATTATAGGTGAGGGTAGAGAGCTGCAGGGAGAAGGTGTTGTCATCGTGCGAGAGATTGAACTCCCGTGCCACCGTTACCCAGCTGTCTGTGATGGTATAGCTGCCCGACTCCATGCCTGGGGTCACTGCCTTGTTGTTGACCACGAAGCCCGAGATAACCACCTTTGCCTGCCATGGGTGCTGCTTTACCCGGTCGGCCTGGAACCAGTTGATTCCGCCAGAGCCACCCATCAGAATCACCTTCTTATCCTGGGTGGTGCATACGGAAGCATCGCTGAACTCGTTGCTCTGCAGTCCGCTTTCGGTATAAAACCTGATGATGCTGCCATCCTTGGGGTTCAGCATGTTGAGTCCGCTGTTTGTACCCAGCCATATTTTGCCCTTGTTGTCTTCCGTGATACTCGCCACACCGTTGTCGGTGAGTCCTTGGGCTGTGGAATAATGTTTAGGCTCTATTCCTTTTCTGAAGTCGAAGCAGAAGACTCCATCCTCGGTGCCATACCATACGTGGTCTTTGCTATCTACAAACACGCAGTGCGAAAAACTGTTCTTGTTCAGGCAGTTGATGCCCTTGAAGGTGGAAACCCAGCTGTTTCGCTTGCGGTCGAGGCACGCCAGTCCCACAGAGGTGGCTATATACACGTGGTTGCCATCCTTTGATAAGGCCATCTTGATGAGGTAATCGTTGGGCAGGCTGTTAGTCTTGAGGTTGTTGTCTGCACCATATTTAGCCTTGTAGTTCCTTCGGCTTCCGTCTTTCTGCAGGCAGAAGAGACCTTCGCCCATGGTGGCTATCCAGATGTTGCCCTGTGGGTCTTGCTTGATATCGAAGATGCCCACTGACTTGCTGATGCCCAAATCAACAGGGTGGAAGCTTCCGGCTGCATCCATATAGCCCAGACCGTCGGTATAGGTTCCCACCCAGGTTCTGCCCTGTTCGTCCTTACAGAGGGTGAGCACGGTGTGCTGGTTCAGGAAATGCCCCTCTACGCTGCGGGTTGCTATATTAAATAGGTATAGGCCATCCTTGTCGGTACCCACCCACACCTGGTTGCCCTGGTTGATGCTGAGGCTGGTAACGCAGTTTTCGCCAATCACGTTGCGGCTGCCCAGGCGGAAGCCCATGTAGTTGAAGTCGTTTTGTATGTTGCTCTGCATGAACACGCCTTTTTGCAGCATGCTCACCCAGATGTTTCCCTGATTGTCTTCTATGATGCTGGTTACCTTGCTCTTGGCCAGGTTCACCAGTCGGCTGAAGAGAGGGTTATCCTGCAGGAATCCGGTCTGAGGGTCATATACATAGATGCCCAGTCCGTCGCAGCCGATATAGAGCTTGTTATTGCGGCTGATATAGATGTTTTCGATGGGCAGGTTTCCGATGCTGCTGATTCGGGTAAAGACGTTGCTTCCTGCCCTGAGCAGATGTACGCCCTGGTTCTTGCTGGCGAGATAGAGGTTGCCCAGGACGTCCTGTTGGATATCCTGTGCGTCCACGCCTTCGGTACCGACAAAGTGGGAGGTGACTCTACCGTTTGTTTCCTTGCGGTAGAGTTTTCCGTCTTCGGTGATGATCCAGAGTCTGCCCCGTTTATCTTCCAGGAGTTTGTGGATATATTTCAGTTTTTCCACCTCTCCCTTCATGGCATGGCATTCCTGGGCATCTTTCTTCTTAATCATGATGCCATAACCGGATGTAGCCACGGCTACGTCTTTATTCTTTAGGGGATATACCTGCTTTACGTAGGTGGCGAGTTCTTCGCCTTTGGAGTCGAGCATGGGAATTTTGTGGAATTCGCTTCCTGTAAATTCCAATAAAGAATTATTGGTTCCCAATAAAATATGTTCCTTATCGTCTTGTGCTATGCTATTGATATAGTTGCTTTTAAGACCAAAAAAAATTGGACATATCTTTCTTCATTACGGTGATATGGTAACCATCGTAAGTATTCAAGCCATTACGGGTGGCTATCCAGATGAATCCGCTCTTGTCTTGAAAAACCTGCGTGGCGAGATTGCTTGAGAGTTGATTGTCTGTATTAAACAGTTTACCACTTTGTGCCCATGCCTGAATGGAGAAGAGACAAGCCATCAGCGTGATGATTAATTGGTTTAAAGATTTCATGCTTTGTTTATATTATAGTTTTATTATCTGTTTGCAAAAATACACTTTTTTGTTGGAATATCAGAATAAATCGGTAATTTTTTGGTTGCAAGTAACCATAATACACTCTTTTTTACCCTCATATTCGGACGATGTAATATGGCACAAAGTATATGTTACACGCATAAACTCTTTATGAAGTATCGGTTACGTAGGATAAAGCTTATTTGGGGATTTATTTATACCTTTGCACCATCAAATAATGAATAATTGTTTTGGTTTTAGGTTTAAGTTTGTTATGAAACGGTGGTTTTAGGTTATTAAATATTCTTTTGCTAGTTTTCTATAAATAGGTTTATAGCATTTGAGTTCAATTTAATATGAATATATTATGATTGAAGGATCATGATTAATTGGTTTTATGGAAATGGTGCGTAGGGATACGCGCCATTCTCTTTTTAGGGTACTAAAGATTGCTTCTAGGTATGATAAATAAATAACAATCAGAAAAAGTGATAAAATCTAAAAATATATATTATGAACAGAAAGAACTTTATAGCCTTCCTAGCTCTTGTGATGTTTGCATTGGTGGGGAATGCGGCTGGCAACCAGGCAGCTCTACAAGTTGATGGAATATTGCCGGCACTGCGTGTAGAGGGCAAGAATCTTGTTGATGCCAATGGTAAGATCGTAGTCTTGCATGGAGTAATGGATACGCCCAACCGATATTTCAACGGTTGGAGATGGCAACAGTGGAAAGCTGATTATTCAGAATCAGATATACAGCCTTGCTTGGAATATTTCTCCAAGCAGTTTTCGGCTATTACCGACAAGGAGCAGGGAGCTTACTGCACCGTGTTCCGTCTGCACATGGATCCTTGCTGGACCAACGATCCAACGAAGAAGGCAGAGAATGAGGCTGACATCTCGGCATTCAGCATGGCGCGCTATCGCCTCTATCTCCAGAAACTCTATATCCCATTAATTAAGGATGCCATTGCCCACGGACTCTACGTCATCGTGCGTCCACCGGGTGTATGTCCTGGCGACATCAGCGTAGGCGATAAGTACAACCGCTACCTGAAGTCGATATGGAAGGCCTTTGCTGCCGATGAGTATATCCGGCAGAATTCGGGTATTATCTCTATCGAACTAGCCAACGAGCCGGTGAGGGTTCATCTGAGTGATGGCTCTAATTCGGATAAAGCACTGCATGATTACTTCCAGCCGGTGGTTGACGAGATTCGCGCGCAGGGCTTCAAGGGAATCATCTGGGTGCCGGGTGCGGGCTATCAGAGCCAGTATCAGAACTACGCCAAGTATCCTATCACCGACAGTGAGGATAATTTCTCGTATGCCGTACATGTATATTCCGGCTGGTATGGCAACATGACCGACAAGAACTGCAATCACGATACCTTTATCCGCAACTTCAAGAGTCAGGTGCCTATGGTAGAGACGAAGCCTATCATGGTAACGGAGATAGACTGGAGTCCGGAAGATCCTGACAAGGTGAGCGAAGGTCACTACAACGAATGGGGTCAGTGGACTCAGCCTAACCTGGGCAGCTGGGCAACGGCATCCACCTCGAAATGGGGAATGGCATGGAAGGCAGTGCACGACCATTACGGCAACATCGGTATGACCCTTACCCATCCTCAGGAGTATTACGACATAGACGAGTATCTGAAGACCGGCAAGGTAATACCGGGCTTCCAGAATGCCAAGAAGCACAAACTCTTTGAAGAGTGCTGCGGCTATGCCTGCATGAACTGGTACAAGGAATGGTACATGAAACAGATGGATACGGGAATTGAGCAGAATGTGAACGATGAAGAAGTTATCGCCACCTATTATTATAATATAGCTGGTGTAAAAGTGAATAAACCTAAAAAAGGTATTTATGTAGTAAAACAATTGTTAAAGGGCGGAAAGACTCGTTCTTACAAAGTTTGTTATTAACGGCAAAGTATCTGTTACAAGAGACAAAGTGTATCTGAAATGAAACAAGTATCTTTGCACCCGTGAATAGACAATCATATAAAATATGTGAATGCATAAACTATAAAACATAAATCAAAAATGAATAGAACATGATTGAACAAGTGTTAACAATGAAACGGACAGCAGCCTTATGCTTGGTGGGAGCTTTCTGCAGCCTGAATGCTCAGGCACAGAAGATCCAGGTCAAGGGTAATCTTGTTGACGGTACAGGTGAGCCTCTGATAGGTGCCACTGTAAAAGTAAAGGGAAATCCCGGTGTCGGTGCTGTCACCGACTTAGATGGTAATTTCAGTATCAGTGTTCCTTCAGAGAATTCTATCCTCGTATTTACATACGTAGGTATGAAGACCAAGGAAGTAAAGATTGGTACGAAGAGAGAGTTCAAACTTACCCTCGAAGACGACAATGCCATCGGCGAAGTTGTAGTCGTTGGTTATGGTCAGCAGAAGAAGGCTTCTGTGGTGGGTGCCATTACCCAGACCACAGGTAAGGTGCTGGAACGCGCAGGTGGTGTATCTGATATCGGTTCTGCCCTGACAGGTAATCTGCCTGGTGTGATTACATCATCTTCATCAGGTATGCCTGGTGATGAGGATCCTAAGATTGTGATTCGTGGTGTGAGCTCCTGGAACTCTTCCGACCCTCTCATTCTTGTGGATGGTATCGAGCGCCCTATGTCGAGTGTGGATATCCATTCCGTACAGTCTATTTCTGTATTGAAGGATGCTTCTGCTACCGCCGTCTATGGTGTGAAGGGTGCGAATGGTGTTATCCTGATTACCACCAAGCGTGGTACGGAAGGCAAGGCCAAGATTTCTGCCAGTGCAAGCTCTGCTATCAAGCTGGTGTCTAAGTTGCCTGAGACCTACGGTTCTGCCGATGCGCTCTATTATGCGAACCAGGCAATCAAGCATGAGTTGGGACTCTCACCTTCAAGCTGGGGTGACATCCGCTCTACCGAATTCATCGACAAATACAATGCTCCAGCCGGCAGTATTGATCCGGAGACCGGATTCCTGATGAGCGAGCGTTATCCTGATGTAGATTGGCAGAAGGAACTCTTCAAGGACTACGCCATGTCTTACAATGCCAATGTGAACATCGCTGGTGGTACCAAGGCAGTGAAGTATTATGCAGCCATCGACTATCAGCACGAGGGTGACCTCTTCCGCGAGTGGAATAACAATCGTAGTTATACCAGTGGTTACGGATTCAACCGTATCAACGTTCGTTCCAATCTCGACTTCCAGCTCACCAAGACTACCACGCTGAAGGCAAACCTTTCGGGTAGCCATGGTATCCGCAAGTCACCTTATGGCTTGGAGAAAGGTTCATGGGCTGAGAGCCAGCTCTGGCAGGCAGCTTACTCTGCACCTCATGATACCTTCCTGCCACAGTATAGCGATGGTGTTTGGGGCTATTTCCCTAAAGATGATCAAGGCTCTCCTAACTCTGTGACCAATCTTGCACTTCATGGTGAGCAGTCAACCACCACTACCCGTATCAATACCGACTTTACGCTCGAGCAGGATCTTTCCTTTATTACAAAGGGTCTGAAGGCATCTGCCATCGTATCTTGGGATAACGTGTTTGTGGAGGCAAACCGAGGTGTCAATGACCTCAATAATGCAGCCCAGTATAAGTATATCGACCCTGTTACGGGTAAGGTGACCTATAAGGAGAAGCCTGCGGGACACAACAACTTCGATTTTGTGGAGACCATCGCATGGAAGACTGATGCAGGTGCGCTCAACAACGATCTTACCCAGCGTAACCTCTTCTATCAGGCACAGCTCTATTGGGGACGCAAGTTCGGCAAGCACGATGTAACAGCTATGGGCGTATTCAACCGCTCTGAGCGTGCTACGGGTTCTCAGTTTACCAACTACCGTGAGGACTGGGCATTCCGTACCACCTATAATTATGACGATCGCTACATGTTCGAGTATAACGGTGCCTACAACGGTTCGGAGAAGTTCTCCAAGGACAATCGTTTTGCCTTCTTCAATTCAGGTGCTATCGGTTGGAACGTAGCCAACGAGAAATGGTTCAAGCCAGTGACTGAGGCAAAGGTATTCGGCAGAAACCTGGTTGACATCCTCAAGTTCCGCTACTCTTATGGAGAGATTGGTGAGGATAATGTATGGGAACGCTGGCTCTACCAGACCACTTGGGCTTACGGTGGCAAGACCCATCTTGATTCAACCAACCCGAACAACGAGTCCATTTACACCTGGTATAAGGAATCGAAGGTAGGTAACCCAGATATCCATTGGGAGAAGGCCATCAAACAGAATTTCGGTATCGACTATGCTTTCCTCGGTGGTCTCGTAGCCGGTTCGCTTGAATTCTTCAATGAGAAGCGTTCCGACATCATGATTGCCGGCAGCAGCCGTTCGGTGCCTTCCTATTTCGGTGCTTCTGCTCCTTTCCTGAACAAGGGTAGAACCAAGACCACAGGTTATGAGCTTGAAGTTCGACTGAAGTATGATTTTGCCAACGGTATCCATGCCTATGCCAATATGAACATGACGCATGCAAAAAATGTTGTTACCGAGCATGACGACCCAGAGTTGCTTCCTGCATACCAGAAGAACATGGGATTCTCCATCGGACAGGGCAAGAGCTATCTCGACAATGGTACAGCACAGTCTTGGGATGATGTCATCGCCATGACTCCTCACAATACCAATGACAGCCAGAAGTTGCCAGGTCAGTATATCATCACCGACTTCAATGGTGACGGTGTGATTGATACCAATGATAGTGCGCCTTATGGCTTTACAGGTACTCCTCAGAACACCTACAATGCCACTATCGGTATTGACTACAAGGGATTCAGTATCTTTGCGCAGTTCTATGGCGTAAACAACGTGAGCCGCTATGTAGCATTCAACTCACTGCCTAAGCCATACCTTCACACGGTGTTCAAGGAGGGTGCTTACTGGTCAACATCAACTCCAGACGGTATTCCTTCACTCCGCATGAACTCTACTCCAAGTTACTATGAGGGTACCCGCTTCCTCTACGATGGTTCGTTCTGCCGCTTGAAGAACCTGGAGGTGGCTTATACCTGGAATGACGGATGGATCAAGAGTCTCGGTCTCTCGATGTTGAAGGTTTATGTAAATGGTAACAACCTCTTCCTCTGGACAGATATGCCTGACGACCGTGAGTCGAACTTCGCAGGTACAGGTCTTGCTTCTCAGGGTGCATACCCTACAATGAAGCGTATCAACTTCGGTATCAAGTTAGAGTTGTAAACAGCGTTAATATAACACATTATTTATTATGACAAGAATAATTTCTAAATATAAGTCTGCCTGCCTGGCGTTGGCATTGGGATGTTCTCTCGCCCTGACCACCAGCTGTACAGACTATCTTGACAAGTCACCAGAATCGGATGTATCTCCAGAGGCTGCTTTCAAGAATTTCAAGAATTTCCAGGGCTTTACAGAGGAGCTTTATCTCTGTATTCCTGACTTCTCCAAGAGTTACTGGACAACGTCCTGGAACTGGGGTGAGGATGATATCCAGGCTGTGGGTATCGACTTCCACATGAGCTACAAGGTTGACCAGGGTGACTTCTGGGGCTGGCAGCAGGAATATGACGGATGGGGCGCAAGCTTCATGGACCAGGGGTCAAGTTTTTTGGATCCAAACGATGCTGGTAATAATTATCGTTTTTCTCGTGGTCTTTGGAAGGCTTCATGGTATGGCATCCGTAAAGCAAATCTGGGTCTGGAGAATATGGACCTGATGACGGCTGCCACCCAGGAGGAGAAGAATGCCATCAAGGGTCAGTTGCTCTTCTTCCGTGGATGGCTTCATTTCCAGCTGATGCAGTATTTCGGTGGTCTGCCATATATTGATCATACCCTAGCTGCCGACCAGCCAATGACTCTTCCTCGTGAAACCTGTCAGGCATGTGCCGAGAAGGCTGCTAAAGACTTCCGTGAGGCTGCAGAGCTTCTGCCTATCGACTGGGATAAGTCTTCTGTTGGTCGCAATACATTAGGCAAGAATGGCTTCCGCATCAACAAGATTACCGCACTTGCCTATGAAGGCAAATCACTCTTGTGGGCAGCTTCTCCACTGGTGAAGAACTGCGATGCCAAGATGAATGTAAACGGCAATGCCAGCACCTACGATTACGATACCAACTATGCACAGAAGGCTGCCGAGGCACTTGGCGAACTCCTTACTCTTGTAGAGACAGGACAGACCCAGTACAAGCTCGTGGATTTTGCTGATTACTCAGATCTGTTCTATACCTGGAACAAGAACATGCTTCCTCCAGGTTCTACCGAGAATATTCTCCGTGATATTCCAGCCGATGCATGGCAGAACTCTCACTTCGGAGTGTTCACCGAGTTTGGCGGTCAGATTCTTACAGGTGGTCAGGCTTCCTCACAGCCTACAGCCAACTACGTAAACTATTATGGTATGGCGAATGGTCTTCCTCTCGATGACCCAGAGTCTGGTTTCGACCCAACCCATCCTTGGAAGAACCGTGACCCACGTTTCTATCACGACATCGTATATGATGGAGTAAAGGTGGTAGAGGGAGACATCAAACCGGATGCCAACCGATATGCCAACCTCTATACAGGTGGTACTTACCGTGACGATATCAACGAGAGCCGCACTGGTTACCTGCTCTATAAGTTCATTCCTATGATCGCCAACAACTATGATATGGGTGCTACTTATAACAAGTTGTACATTGATGTGCCTTACCTGCGTCTTGCCGATTGTTACCTGATGTATGCCGAGGCTTGTGCAGCCGTAGGTGGAGCCACCGCTTCAGCCAAGTGCTCACTCACAGCTCTCGATGCAGTGAACAAGATTCGCGAGCGTGCCGGAGTAGCAGACGTAGCAGCCAAGTTTACAGGCAACAAGGACAAGTTCATGGATGAGGTTCGCCGCGAGCGTGCCGTAGAGCTTGCTTTCGAAGGTCACCGTTTCAACGACCTGCGTCGCTGGTTGCTTCTCGACAAGGCACCTTACAACATCAAGACATCGCAGGAGTTTGTACGTGCAGGCAAGTTTGATCCAAAGAATCCACAGAACACCGAGGTTTCCGGTTTCAAGGAGAAGACCATTCTTACCCGTCACTTCACAAGCAAGCACTGGTGGATGCCTTTGAAGAAGAAAGACACCAGTATCTATCCTGAGATGTTCCAGAATCCAGGTTGGTAATAGAGTGTGAATCAAGAAAACAATTAAAAGAATAAAGAAGAAAAAATTATGAGCAACATAATTTCAAGATATAAAGCGATTCTTCCGGTTTCCCTCTTCGCTCTCTCTGCACAAGGAGTGATGGCACAGGATGCCACAGAAGCAGACACCATCAACGTGGCATTCCGCAAGGCGGATGCCCGTGATGTAATCACTCCTGTCAGCACGGTCAAGGTGAAGAATCTGCTGGAGAAGAACTACAATACCTATAGCCTCGACAACATGCAGGCTTTGACTGCAGGTTATAACGGGTCGCTGTGGAACCAGGGTGATGCACTCGTGCTGATTGACGGTGTGCCACGTGATGCAAACAATGTTTTGCCAACGGAGATTGAAGACATTACCTTCCTCAAGGGTGCTTCTGCCGTTGTTCTCTACGGTAGCCGTGCTGCAAAGGGTGTTATCCTCATCACAACAAAGCGTGGAAAGGTAGAACCTTTGAAGATAAGCGCCCGTGCCAACTATCAGATGAGTGTAGCGAAGTCTTTCCCTACCTACCTCGATGGTGCGCAGTATATGACGCTTTACAATCAGGCACTTGCCAACGATGGTCTTTCTGCTAAATATTCAGCTGAAGACATCTATAACACGGCTGCAGGTACCAATCCTTACCGTTATCCAAACCAGCAGTTCTATAATTCTGATTATCTCAAGAAGACCAAGTCTCGCTACGATGTGACGGCTGAATTCGAAGGTGGTGGTAAGTTTGCACAGTTCTATACCAACGTAAGCTACTACCGCGAGGGCGATTTCTTCAATTTCGGTGAAGGAAAGAACAACTATACCGACCGCCTGAACGTACGTGGTAACATCGACCTCCAGCTTGCTGACTGGGCTTCTGGTTGGGTGAATGCCAACGCTACCTATTATAACCAGCATGGTTCAAACAGCGAATTCTGGAAGGCAGCTTCTACATTGCGCCCTAACCGTGTGGCTCCATTCATCCCGCTGTCTTATCTTGACCCGATGGATGCCAATTCTCTGGCTCTCATCAATAACTCAAGAAATATCATCACCAATCCTGTGGGATTGCCAGCCGGACAGTATTTCCTGGGTGCTACACAGGAAGACCAGACCAATGCCTTTGCAGATATGTATGCTGCAGGCTACAACACCTGGACATCCCGCCAGATGCAGTTTGATACAGGTGTCAAGTTTGACCTGTCTTCTGTGCTCAAGGGATTGAGCTTCAAGACCATGTTTGCGGTTGACTATTCTACGTCATACACAACATCCTTGAACGACAGTTATGCAACCTTCGGTGTCAACTGGACACAGTTTGACGGCAAGCAGATTATCGGTTCCGTCACACAGTATGGTGAGGATAAGCATACGGGAACTCTGAACTCCAGCAACTCAGCAGAGCGCCAGACGCTTGCCTGGACCGGACAGTTTGACTACGTTAACTCCTTCGGCAATCACAATGTGAATGCCACCTTGCTCGCCAATGGTTATCAGCAGACTATCAGCGGTGAGTATCACAAGGTAAGCAATGCCAACCTGGGACTTCTCGTGTCATACAACTATGCACATAAGTACTATGCCGACTTGGCAGCCAATGTGGTACATTCGGCAAAGCTTCCTGAGGGCAACCGCAATGCCATCTCTCCATCGGCAACTCTCGGCTGGAGACTCTCTGAAGAGAATTTCCTGAAGGATGTAAACTGGCTCAATGACCTCCGTCTTACTGCAGGTTATACCGTCTTGAACCAGGATCTTGATATCAAAGAGTACTTCATGTATGAGAATATCTTCACGGCTACCGGTACATGGTGGGGATGGTCTGACGCCAACAACAGCATCCAGACTTCAGACTCGCAGCGTGGTGGTAACGACGAGCTGGGCTTCATCAAGCGCAAGGAGTTCAACGTAGGTTTGAATGGTGCCTTGTTCAGTAACCGACTCAGCTTTGCCGTAAACTACTACAACACGGTGACTGATGGCTTGCTCGCTCAGCCAGATTACATCTATCCAAGCTATATGCATACCTACTGGCCTGTATCTACATTCGTGCCATACATCAACTATGGTAAGAATCGCCGCACAGGTGTTGACTTCTCTCTCGGTTATAAAGACAAGGTGGGAGACTTCGAGTATGGTATCCAGGCATTCGGACAGACCAACAGTTCAAAGAACCTGAAGGTTGCAGAGAATGTAGAGTATGACTACATGCGTACAGAAGGCAAGCTCACTGATGCCCTTTGGGGATATGAGTGCTTAGGCTACTACAACAGTCAGGATGAAATTGACAATGATAAGGTCAAGAGCTCTTTCGGTACTTTGAAGCCAGGTGATCTGAGATACAAGGACCAGAATGGTGATAATGTCATCGACAGCAAGGACCGCGTGGTTATCGGTCGCTGGAGCGCCAAGTTCACCGGTGGTATGAATCTTACCTTGAAGTACAAGAACTTCACTCTCTTCGCCATGTTGACAGGTCAGTTTGGTGGCAATGCTATCAAGGACGATACCTACAACTGGGTTTACGGTGAGCGTAAGTACAGTGATGTGGTACTCGGTGCCTGGACAGAGAGTAAATTCAAGAACGGAGAGTCTATCACCTATCCTCGTCTGACAACACAGAGTGGTGACAACAACTTCAATGCTTCCGACTACTGGATGTATTCAACCGACCGCATCGACTTGAGCCGCGTGCAGCTTACCTACGACTTCAACAAGTCTCTCTTCGGAGACAACAGTTTGGTGAAGGGTTTGCAGGTATATGTTAATGGCAGCAGCCTCCTGACGATAGCCGGTGAGCGCAAGCAGATGGAACGCAATGTAGATTCTGCTCCTCAAACCCGCAGTTTCACCATCGGTGCAAAGGTTGAGTTCTAATATAGAAAATTAAGATAACGAAAATGACAAAAGTGATGAACAACTTACTATCAAAATATAAAATTGGTGGAGTGGTGCTCGGACTGGCTCTTTCGATAGGACTGACAAGCTGCGACGATATGTTCGAGCCTGCCATCGAAAACCATCTGGGTTTCGAGTATATGTACGACCATCCAGACTATGCTGATGGTGTGCTTGGCAACGCCTATACCCGTCTGCCAAACCGCGAATACTCGTTCAACGATGTCGCTACAGACGATGCCGTGAGTAACGACGCTACCGACTCTTATCGTAAGATGACTGGCGTAGATAGCTGGACATCAAGCAACAACCCTGTGGAAACCTGGCGCAACTGTCGTGCAGCTATCCAGTATATCAACCTCTTCCTTGCCAATGTGGATAAGGTAAACTGGAACAGCGATGAGGCTGTGCGTGCCATGTATGAGCAGCGTTACATTGGTGAGGCAAAGGGTTTGAGAGCACTCTTCATGTACTATCTGCTCCGTGCCCATGGCGGTTTGGATGCCAATGGAACACTCCTCGGTGTGCCTAATGTTCTTGAGCCAACGGATGTAAGCTCAGATTTCAATTCCCTGGAGGTGCGTGCTTCTTTTGCCGACTGCATGAAGCAGCTCATTGCGGATGCAGAAGAGGCTGTACGCGTACTCCCTGTTGACTACAAGGATACCGATAACGAGACGATGACCGTCAGCTGCCTCGGCAAATCCTATACAGTTACAAAGACTACTTACAATCGTGTACTTGGTTCCAACTTCGCCGGACGCTTAAGTGGTCGTATCGCTCGTGCCGTTCTTGCACAGACTACATTGATGGCTGCATCTCCAGCCTTTGCCGAAGGCAGCGGCGTAACCTACGAGCAGGCTGCCAAATATGCCAAGGCAGTGCTCGACCTCAATGGTGGCATCTCAGGCATCGATACAAATGGTTTGGAGTGGTATGCAGACCCAAACATGAAGGATCTTAAAGCGGCACAATGTCCTAAGGAAGTACTCTGGCGTACAGAGAAGAGCGAGAGCAATGATTTGGAGACCAAGTACTACCCACCATCAATCTATGGTCAGGGTCGTATCAATCCAACCCAGAATCTTGTAGATGCATTCCCTGCTGCCAACGGTTATCCTATTACAGATGCCAACAGCGAATATGACCCAGCTAATCCATACGCAAACCGTGACCCACGTCTGGCTAAGTACATTATCTATAATGGACAGACAGCCGGTTCAGGAAATGCTGTCATCAATACACAGGCAGACAACGCAGACAATCTCGATGGTCTCAACAAGGACGTTTCCAAGTCAACCCGCACAGGTTACTATATGAAGAAGCTCCTCCGTCAGGACATCAACCTGGATCCTACGGTTAACGGCAAGGCTTATCATTATACAGCCCGCATCCGTTATACAGAGCTTTATCTGGATTATGCCGAGGCAGCCAATGAGGCTTATGGTCCTAAGGGCGGCGCAGATTACTCAGCCTACGATGTCATCAAGGCAATCCGTGAGCGTGCAGGCTTGGGAGAGTTTGGTGAAGATCCATACCTGGAAGAGTGTGCACAGAGCAAGGAAAAGATGCGTGAGTTGATTAGAAACGAGCGTCGCATAGAGCTTTGCTTCGAAGGCTTCCGCTTCTGGGATCTGCGTCGCTGGAAGGCTAACCTCACAGAGGAGGCAAAGGGTATGAGCATCACCAACGAAGAGGCTGGCAAGAAATATACTCCTATCTCAGTGGAAACACGTAATTTCAAGGAGAATGCCTTCTATGGTCCTGTGCCATACGACCAGATTCTTAATTTCCCATCACTCGTTCAGAACACAGGATGGTAAAAAGAACAACATTTGGTAATAAAAAGAAAAAAAGAAGATTATGAATAAAACATTCAGAAAAATAGGAACTGCAATCATGGGACTTGCCTTGGTAGCTGGTCTTTCTACCTCTTGTTCAAACGGAGATTGGGAAGATAGTCTTCAGGGAGGAACAGGCAATGGTGGCAACAACGGTAAGATAACAGTATCTTTCGCTATGCAGGCACCTATCCGCGTTATCACCCTCGGTAATGACGATGATGCGGTAAATACCGACGACAATGCTCATCAGTTCAAGCTGCAGGCAACTTGGGGTGGTGGCTACAAGAATACCAAGGATTGTAAGATCAGCTATAAGATAGATCCATCTCTTCTGCCAGAAGGCAGTGGTATGGAGGTGCTCCCTGAATCCTACTATACCCTGGAGGATCCTACCACCCTGACTATCCCTAAGGGAAGGATTATTGGTGGTACAACAGTGCATCTTACTGATGCCTTCTTCAACGATCCGAAGGCTGCTACTACTCACTATGTGCTGCCTGTAAGACTCGTTTCTTCCCTCACTGGTGATTCTATCCTTGAAAAGAAGAACTACCAGATGATCTGTGTGAAGTACAAGAATCAGTACTCAGGTATGTATTGCAAGACAGGAACTACCAATATCCAGGATTTGAAGACCATTACTCACAAGAACGAGGATGCGCTGGATGTGGCTTCATCTGTAGATTTCAACACATCTTCCATCACTTTCTCTTATCCTGTAAAGGAGTGGAAGTATGATGACAAAGAGCATATCTGGAGTCAGATTGATGCATCGAAGGAGTTGACCATTACTCTCGCATTCAATGGTGAAAACTGTAAGGTTTATCAGGATGGCAAGGAGATCGGTACTGGTACTTTTGCTCCTCGTGGCATTCAGGATTTCAGCGACAAGAACCGCATGGCTGATTGTCTGAAGATCAAGTTTAATGCTACTGTAGTGACCAATGCAGGTGATGTAGAGCACGAGAAAACATGGAACATCTCTGCCGACTATGTGATGTCTATGATGAGTCGTGGCAACAAGCTTGAGTCATGGAAGTAATTTCGTAACAAACTAATGAAAATGAATTTAGTAGTATGAAAGTAAATAAATATATTATATCTGCACTGGTCTGCCCATTTGTTTTGGGCAGCTGTGCAGACTGGGATGACTGGAAATATGATGTCGAGAAGCCTCAGACCATCGCTCAGTATGAGTATCTCAACGACTATGCGCCATTGAAGGAGTATCTGGATCGTGGTGCTCATCCTGGTTTTAAGGTAAGTGCTGCACTTGGCGTGGACGAGTTCAACCAGCAGGGTCCTCTCTTCCGTCTTGCAGCCCATAACTTTGATGAGATTGTTGCAGGCAATGCCATGAAGATGGCTTCCTGTGTCAACGACCAGGGAGTGATGGATTTCAGTAAGGTATCTTCCTTTGTACATGCAGCAGAAGATGCAGGGTTAACAGTTTATGGTCATGCGCTTGCCTGGCATGCTCAGCAGCCTAGCAAGTATTTGAATGGATTGATAGCCGATAAGCCTATTCCTGAGGCGCCGGGCGGCGACAATCAGTTTATTAGATATACCACAGATAAGGCTGGCTCAAATCCCTGGGATAATCAGGCTACCTGCAAGTTGGCTACGCCATTGGAAAAAGGGGGTGCTTATACTCTTTCAATGAAAGTGAAAGCATCACAAGATTGTGATCTTGATTTTTGGCCAATCTGGAATGCTAGTCCTAACAAGAACGAGTGGGGTGGTAGTAATGATGTTCAGTACTTGGCAGCTAAGAAAGTTTCTACAGAATGGACAACGGTTACCTGGAATTTTAATGCAACGTTTCCTCATGATATGTTGCAATTTTGTTTCGGTAAGTTAGGTGGTAGCATCGATTTCGATGATGTCAAATTAGTAAAGGATGGCACTGAAACCAACTTAGTGGCTAATGGCGATTTTGCTAAAGATGATAAATCTGCTTGGGGTAACAACTGGCAGGGACCTTCTTTTGCAATCAAGCAAGGTTCTGGTACAAGTGCATCTGGAAACTTCTGTATCAAATATACCACAACTAAGGATGGCTCAAATGCCTGGGATCATCAGGCAATGTATACGTTGCCTAAGCCATTGAAAAAGGGCGCTAAGTATGTCTTGAAGATGAAGTTGAAGGCTTCATCTGCTGCGGAATTTGCTTTCTGGCCTATCTGGGATGCCAGTCCTAATAAAAACGAGTGGGGTGGAAGTAATGATGTGCAGTATTGTGAAGCTCAGAATCTTACTACTGACTGGAAAACATATACTTGGGAGTTTACTGCTGCGTTTACACATGATAAGTTGCAGTTCTGCTTCGGTAAAATGAAGTCTGGCGAGAGTGTATATATGGATGATATTACCCTTGTCAAGGAAGGTACTGAGGATAATCTTGTTGCGAATGGCGACTTTGCCAAGAATGCAACAACCGGTTGGGCTAGCAACTGGCAGGGACCTGACTTCAAATGTGAAAAGTATGGTAATGGTATCCCTCTCACTCCTAAGGAGAAGTCTGATACACTTACCTGGGCGATGAACAAATGGATAAGTGGCATGATGCAGGCCACTGAAGGCAAGGTGAAGGCTTGGGATCTCATCAACGAGGCTATCTCAGGTGGTGGCAATGTGAATGGCTTCTATGCTCTTCAGACTGAGGCTACCAGTGAGCATAATCCACAAGATTTCTACTGGCAGGATTACTTCACACCAGAGATGTATGGTCCTATCGTAGAGAAGGCGGCTCGTGATGCTTATGCTGCGGTAGAGGGTACAAACCCTGCAGACCTCAAGCTCTTCATCAACGATTACAACCTGGAGTCTGACTGGGACAACAACCAGAAGGTGAAGTCGCTCGTTTACTGGATTGGCGTATGGGAAAAGAAGGGTAAGGAACTCGGCTGGAACACCAAGATTGATGGTATCGGAACACAGATGCACATCAGCTACTACGAGAATCCACAGACTCTGGAAAGCAAGAAGAAGGGCATCCAGAACATGCTCAAGATCATGGCAGAGACTGGCAAGCTCGTCCGTATCTCAGAGATCGATATGGGCTATGTAGATAAAGATGGCAAAGATGTTACTACTGCTCAGCTGGAGAAGCTTCCAATTGATGAGCGTGTGGCTAAGGAAAAGGCTATGGCTGAACACTACAAGTGGATTATCGAGCAGTATTTCAAGATCGTTCCTGTCGAACAGCAGTATGGTATCTGCCAGTGGTGTCTCACCGATGCACCAACAAACAGCGGTTGGCGCCCTGGACTGCCTGTAGGTCTCTGGAACCTGAACTATCAGCGCAAGCCTGCTTACGGTGGTTTTGCTGATGGTTTGAGTGAGGGTAAGTAATCTTATATATTAAGGTGTTACAATAAACATACATACAATGAACAAGTTATCAATCTTTGCATCAATGATGATGATAATGTGCCTTCCGATGATGGCACAGAAGAATGGTAGCAAGGCACAAGTAAAACCTGATCCGAACTTCCAGATTTATCTCTGTTTCGGACAGTCGAACATGGAGGGCAATGCCGCCATTGAAGACATCGACCGGACAGGAGTAAATCCAAGATTCATGGCAATGTATGCCGTGGATGATGAGAAGGCAGGATGGAAAAAGGGACAGTGGCATACCGCTGTCCCTCCCCAGGCTCGTCCTAGTACTGGCCTTACTCCTGTAGATTATTTCGGAAGAAAGATGGTGGATAACCTGCCAGACAGCATAAAGGTGGGAACCATCACCGTGGCTGTGGGTGGCGCCAGCATCGACCTCTTCGACAAGCGTACCTGCAAGGCGTATCTGAAGAAGCAGCCCGACTGGATGAAGAACTTCGCTTCCCAGTATAACGGCAATCCATACGCCCGACTCATCGAGCTTGCCAAGATAGCTCAGAAGCAGGGTGTCATCAAGGGTATCCTGCTGCATCAGGGAGAAACCAACAATGGTGATGTCAACTGGCCTAACCGGGTGAAGACCGTGTATAACGATATTCTGAAAGAGTTACACCTGAAGGCAGAAGATGTACCTTTGCTCGTGGGCGAAACCGTTCAGAAAGACCAGGGCGGCAGCTGCTGGCAGCATATCGCCATTGTGGATGATATCGCCAAGACCATCCCTACTGCCCACGTCATCTCTTCCAAGGGATGTCCGCAGCGTGGCGACGGATTGCATTTCATTGCCGAAAGCTATCGCACCATGGGTAAGCGTTATGCCAACATGATGCTCTCTCTGCTCGGTATCATTCCGGATGCCAACTATCCGCGTGTGGATAAAGACCGTCGTGCCTACCTCAAGCTACATGCACCGGAAGCAAAGCAGGTTATCTTCGACATCTGCGGAAAGAAGTATCCTATGAAGAAGGATTTGGACGGCGACTGGTATGGTGTTTCAGACCCATTGGTAGTAGGCTTCCACTATTATTTCCTGAATGTGGATGGTGTACAGGTAGTAGATCCTGCCAGCGAAACCTACTTCGGTTGCTGCCGAGAGGCGAGTGGCTTGGAGGTTCCTGAGGGAGCCGAAGGCAACTACTATCGTCCTCAGCAGGGAGTAGCACAGGGTCAGGTTCGTTCGGTATCTTACTATGCTGCATCTCAGGGAAAGTTCCGCAGAGCCATGGTTTATACGCCTGCAGAATATGAAACCAATCTGAGCAAGCGCTATCCGGTGCTTTATCTGCAGCACGGAATGGGCGAGGATGAGACGGGCTGGAGCCATCAGGGCTATATGCAGCACATCATGGACAACCTCATTGCCGAAGGCAAGGCTGAGCCTATGATTGTGGTGATGGAGAGCGGCGATGTAAAGCAGCCTTTCGTGCCACGTCCGGGCAAGGATGTGGATGAGGAGCGCAAGCTCTATGGCGCATCTTTCTACGATGTGATTATCAAGGATCTGATTCCGATGGTAGATAAGAAGTTCCGAACCTATACCGACAGAGAGCATCGTGCGATGGCTGGCTTGTCATGGGGTGGTTGCCAGACTTTCAACACCGTGTTGCCGAACTTGGATAAGTTCTCTGCCCTGGGAACCTTCAGCGGTGCACTTTTCGGTGTGGATGTCAAGACCTGCTTCAACGGCGTCTTTGCCGATGCAGAGAAGTTCAACAGCCAGATAAACTATATGTTCATGGGCTGCGGTTCAGAAGAGAACTTCGGCACGGAGAAGATGGCGAAGGAATTGAAGGACCTGGGCATCAAGCTTGATGTCTATGTTTCTCCTGGTACTCATCATGAGTGGCTTACCTGGCGCCGCTGCCTGAAGGAATTTGTGCCACATCTGTTCAAGTAACAAGACTGGAAATCAATAGGATAATATAAAAACAGATCCATTGCCTGTAATAAATTTTCCACATCTGTTCTAAGCCC
>ERZ773155.1210-NODE-1210-length-22174-cov-5.034812_pt1 | contig 22174 bp, 20 predicted proteins | sample MGYA00511262_ERZ773155 | MGnify/ENA primary metagenome ERZ773155 (study PRJEB29015, sample SAMEA2737828) | human gut metagenome | biome: human gut; feature: human-associated habitat; material: faeces | place: China | collected 2012 ... | reverse complement strand
AGCTATGAGACAGAGGACGAGGATGAGCGTGAGTTCATCAACACGCCTCGCCTGACAGTTCCTCATCCCAGACTAGCACAACGTAATTTCGTACTTGCCCCCCTGAACGAAATCATGCCGGCCTTCATTCATCCGGTCATTCACAAAAACATGACCACTCTTCTCTCTGAATGCACGGACACGCTAAAAGCAGAGATCATAGAAAAATCATTCCTCAATCAATCCGTCTGATCTCCGCACCGATGGCATTCAATTTTTCATCAATATGCTCGTAACCGCGGTCAATTTGGTCGATGTTATCAATGACACTTGTCCCTTGCGCAGACAACGCCGCGATCAACAAGGCGATTCCCGCACGTATATCCGGCGACGTCATCTTGGTGGCCCGTAACTGAGATTCATGATTTTGCCCGATAACCGTGGCCCGATGCGGATCACAAAGAATAATCTGTGCACCCATATCAATCAACTTATCCACAAAAAACAAGCGACTCTCAAACATCTTCTGATGAATCAGCACACTGCCTTTGGCCTGAGTAGCCACCACCAGCAACACACTGAGTAAATCCGGTGTAAGGCCGGGCCACGGAGCATCGGCAATAGTCATAATAGAACCGTCGATGAATGACTCGATCTGATAGTTCTCCTGTGCAGGAACATAAATATCATCCCCACGCTGTTCCAATTTGATACCCAAACGACGGAAACTTTCAGGAATGATGCCTAAATTTTCATAAGAAACATTCTTTATGGTAACCTCACTTCTTGTCATGGCAGCCATACCGATAAAACTGCCTACCTCAATCATATCAGGCAATACGGTATGTTGTGTTCCATGCAATTCTTCTACTCCTTCAATCGTGAGAAGATTGGAAGCAATGCCCTTGATTTTCGCCCCCATCCGGTTCAGCATCTTGCAAAGTTGCTGTAAATAAGGCTCACAAGCAGCGTTATAAATAGTGGTCGTTCCCTTTGCCAACACAGCAGCCATCACGATATTGGCCGTTCCTGTCACAGAAGCCTCATCCAGCAGCATGTAAGTTCCTGTTAGCCTATCGGCTGTGATCTCATAAACACCCCGTTCGTCATTATATCTAAAATCCGCTCCCAAGCTTTGAATACCGACAAAGTGTGTATCCAACCGACGACGACCAATTTTATCTCCTCCCGGTTTAGAAATCATTGCCTTACCAAAACGGGCAACCATCGGACCGATCAACATCACCGAACCACGCAAACTGGAACATTTCTTTAGAAACTCATCACTTTCCAAATAAGCGAGATCCACGTTTTCCGCCTGAAAACTATACGTATCGATTCCCTCTTTTGCAACCGTAACTCCCATATCCCTCATCAATTGAATGAGATTATTGACATCCAGAATATCGGGAATATTATTTACCGTCACTTTTTCTGCCGTAAGCAACGTTGCACAAATAATCTGCAACACCTCGTTCTTAGCACCTTGCGGATGGATATCTCCGCACAGCTTGTGCCCTCCTTCAATTACAAATGAAGCCATGTGGTTAGTAGTTAGTAGTTAGAATTTAGTAGTTAGTAGCTGGAAGTTAGTAGTTAGAATTTAGTAGTTAGTAGCTGGAAGTTAGTGGTTAGCAGTAATTCAAACAACATGCTGCATAGATTCTATCTCCTAACTACTAAATTCTAACTACTAACTACTAATTACTGACTACTAATCAATACTTCCTTCTCTGATTATTATTCCGATTATTATTGTAATTCACTTTCGGACGATAATTCTGTGCAAGCCGTTCCGCCATCAAACGAATAATGTCATCATCCATCCGGAGTTTTCCTCCGGAAAGTTCATCCAGATCTTCGGCTATCTTGCGGTCATCTACCGTATCTTTATTCCAAGCCATATAATCCTTCTTCATATGATTACAAATAAGAGCAACCAGATTTCTCTTCTCATCGCCTTCCGGAAATTCGCATGCTTTCTTTATCAACACCTCCAGAGTACGACCATAATGACGATAACGCATTTTGGTACTGGGATAAGGGATCGAATCAGGCTTCGTACCCAAATTCTCTTCACGAATTATCTCGTAAGGATATTTTATATCCAGTTTAAAATCAGCCATGATAGCTAAATGATCCCATAGTTTATGCTTGAAATCGGGTACATCTCTCAAATGAGGAAACATATTCCCCATAATATTGATGATAGTATTTGCACAACGTTGACGCTCTGCCGAGTCTTGAATTGTCAATGCATGATCTACCATATTCTGGATACTCCGCCCATACTCGGGAAGCGGCATTCTTTTCTGTTGAGTGTTATACTGCATATAAATGAATTAAAAAATTAAAGAATTAAAGAGGGAAAAACATAAACTCTACAATAACTTTTTGGGAAGAGAAGCCACAAACTCTTTCAGATAAAAAGGCTCAAAATAAGCCACATCCTTATAATCTTGCTTTGCCATCGCCTTATCAGCGAGCGGAAACATCATTTTGGCCAACGGATGAATATCATCGATGAAATGCGCATTCGGATGCGTTATCTTTTCCCGGCACTTAGCAGCACCGTTACCAAAAAAATAAACCGGATGTTCATTCAATATATCAAGATAAGAATTCTCATCAACAATATCTGCCGAAATATCGCGCACCACATTCAAGGCACGATCATAAACAGCTGCGTATACCTCCATCCGGCGGGCATCGATCATCGGGCAGAGATAAGCGTCTTCCGGCAATTCATGATATAACAATACCGGAACACACAACACCTCCAGTGTCGGTATACCTATCAACGGAACATTCCGTCCATAACAAATCCCCTTAGCCATCGAAACTCCGATACGAAGCCCCGTATACGATCCCGGACCACAACTCACTGCTACCGCATCCAACGGAATAGCATGACTATCGATAAACGACAAAGCCTCGTCAACAAAAACCCCTAATGACACAGCGTGTGAAGGACCTTTCATGTCTTCCTGCACAAAAATCGTCTGTCCGTCTTCACTTACCGCTACCGAACACACAGCAGTAGAGGTCTCAATATGTAAGATACACGACATAATTTTCAGATTATTAAATTGATGCAAATTTAGCTGATTATTTTCAGATTACCACATTGTCGCATAAATTAAAGCATATTTCAGTTAAAATTCATCGCATAAACAAATCTTTTATCTATCTTAACGCGCTATTTTATAATAAATAAAATAAACAACATACAAACATCACATGGGTAACCTGCGCTGTAGTACTATATATCTTCTTCGTACTTGGGAATAATCGCTTCCTTCGCACAACCTCCGAAAGATTGCTCAGTTAAACAACAGATCCGCACAAACGAATCGGCCTGCTACTTGACCTCAAAAGTGTGACTGAAGGAGAGATTACTTAATTATACATATACCTAAATATTCAATATAAATTTCCTTTTCAATAATAGATTAATTTGCTATTAGATTAGAGAAGCTACACATTTTTCCCTTTTTGAAGCGATAATCTTAAAATAATCTCTTACTTTTGCAGAAAACAATCGATTTTATGATACAATCCATGACGGGATACGGCAAAGCAACTGCCACATTCGGAGATAAAAAAATCAACGTAGAAATAAAATCATTGAACAGTAAGGCAATGGACTTGTCTACACGCATTGCCCCACTGTATCGTGAAAAAGAAATGGAAATCCGCAACCTTATTACCAAAACGTTGGAACGAGGAAAAGTGGACTTCAGCATATGGATTGAGAAAGATGCGGCCGAAACGGCTACTCCCATCAATGCTGCACTGGTAGAGAATTACTATAATCAGATAAAGACAATCTCGGACAACTGTCACATTCCTGTTCCCGAAGACTGGTTTGCAACTTTGCTCCGCATGCCGGACGTACTGACTCGCGTAGATATTCAAGAGCTGTCAGACGAAGAATGGGAAGTTGCAAGCAAAGCTATAGAAGAAGCATTGCAGCATTTGGTTGATTTCCGGAAACAGGAAGGAGCTGCACTGGAAAAGAAATTTACCGAAAAGGTAGACAATATAGAACGCCTGCTCAAATCAATCGAACCTTTCGAAAAAGAGCGTGTGGCAAAAATACGCGAGCGTATCACCGATGCCTTGGAAAAGACCATCAGTGTAGACTATGACAAAAACCGTCTGGAACAGGAACTGATATACTATATCGAAAAACTGGATATCAACGAAGAAAAGCAACGTCTTGCCAACCACTTGAAATATTTCCGCGAAACAATGGCTGGTGGACACGGGCAAGGTAAGAAGCTGGGATTCATCGCTCAGGAAATGGGTCGTGAAATCAATACAACAGGCAGCAAGTCAAATCATGCCGAAATGCAAAACATCGTAGTCCAGATGAAAGATGAACTGGAACAAATCAAAGAACAAGTTTTAAATGTAATGTAATATTAACAAGCTGAAGGGCGAAAGAAGAGGAAATCACTCATCAAGAGGTTTCTTCTTGTTTCGCTCTTCGTGTTTTTACTCAAAGTTATGGGAAAACTGATTATTTTTTCTGCGCCATCAGGTTCAGGTAAATCAACTATCATCAACTACCTGCTTACACAAAACCTGAATCTGGCTTTTTCTATTTCAGCTACCAGTCGCCCACCCCGCGGAACAGAACAAAACGGAGTGGAATATTTTTTTCTTACACCTGAAGAATTCAAACAACGCATAGCCAATAACGAGTTTTTAGAATACGAAGAAGTATATACCGACCGTTTCTACGGCACACTGAAAGCACAGGTAGAAAAACAACTGGAGGCCGGTCAGAATGTTATATTCGATGTAGATGTTGTAGGTGGATGCAATATCAAGAAATTCTACGGCGAACGCGCGCTGTCGGTATTCATCCAGCCACCTTCGGTAGAAGAGTTGCGCAAGCGTCTGAACGGACGAGGAACAGATGCTCCCGAAGTGATTGAAAGCCGAATAGCCAAAGCTGAATTCGAATTAAGTTACGCCGACAAATTCGATGTAGTAATAATAAACGATGACTTGGATACAGCAAAAGCCGATGCCTTGAAAGTCATCAGTGATTTCTTGAAAAAATAACTTATCCATTTATGGCCAAAGATCCTAAGAAACTATTAAGAAGCATGATGATAGTCAGTATCATCATCGGACTCGTTGCACTGGCAGTAGCCGTAGTTGCAGTTGCCATGAAAGAGTATATTATTGCAGCAGCAATGCTTATCGTTGCCGGCTGGCAGGTCGTAAACTATCTAAAATGGAAAAAATGCCTGTAAAGACAGGAATATTCGGAGGAACATTCAATCCGATTCACATCGGTCATCTAGCTCTGGCAAACTATCTGTGTGAGTATGGTGGGCTGGATGAAATATGGTTTCTGGTATCTCCTCAAAATCCATTTAAACAAAATGTGGAGTTACTCGACGATAAGATACGGCTGGAAATGGTAAAAGCTGCAGTTTCCGGCTATCCTCGTTTTTGTGCTTCCGACTTTGAATTCACCCTTCCCCGCCCTTCCTATACAGTTGATACACTGAACCGGCTGGCAGAAGCCTATCCGGACAGAGAGTTTACACTTATTATCGGAGCGGACAACTGGGCAGCATTCGACCGATGGAAGTCACCCGAAGAGATTATCCGCAAACATAGTATTATTGTATATCCACGTCCAGGCTACAAGATACAGACAGGCCCGCTTCCACCTCATGTAAAAGTTGTGGATACTCCCCAGCTGGAGATCAGTTCAACTTTTATCCGGCAAGCAATCAGCGAAGGTAGAGATATACGATATTTCCTGCATCCGGAAGTTTATCGCATCATTGCAGAAAAAAAACTTTATAACCAGCAATAGACATGAAATCATACAAATTTCACATTCTTTCTCTTGCAACTCTTCTGCTGCTGGGAGCAACAACCCATGTAGAAGCTAAAATCTTTGAGAGGAAGAAAAAGAAAGCACAAACAGAAGTTAAAGCAGCTCCTGTCAAGCAAAATATAAACGGACTAAAGCCTTACGCGCAAGTCATTACACCAAAAGCCAAAAGTTCATTCGGTTTTCTGACAGTACACAAGGTTGACAATAATTACTTCTTTGAGATACCAGATTCTATGCTGAATCGTGATATCCTGATTGTAAACCGAATCAGCAAGGCTCCTACTTCTCGCCAGAAATCTCGCGTAGGTTATCCGGGAGATATTCTGGGAAGCAAAGTAATCCGTTTCGAGAACAAAGACAACAAGCGCATCCTTGTACGTGAATATTCTTATCGTGAACGCTCGGAAAACAAGGACGGAATGTTCCAGTCTGTACGCAATTCAAATACACAGCCTATCGTAGCCAACTTCGGAATAGAAACAATAAAGAAAGATTCACTTACCAGAAATTATGTAATCAATGTAAGTGTTTTCCTGCAAAAAGAAAATCCTTTATTCTCTTTCGATGCTGACAGCAAGGAATATATCGGATTATTGAACATGGTAGGTGAAGGAACTTACATCGATACTCTGAAAGCATTTCCAAAGAATATTGAGATTTCTACTACGGTCACTTACCAAAGTAAAAAAGGTATGAGCAATGTAGGATTTCTGGAAACCGGAAGTCCGCGTATACCACTGACTTACGAACTGAACAGTTCAATGGTTCTGCTTCCCGAAGTACCGATGAAAGCCAGACTGTTCGATCCGCGTGTAGGCTACTTCACCGTTGGTTATACCGATTTCGACAGCAACCCACAAGGTATCGAATACAAGAAACTTATTACGCGATGGCGTCTGGAGCCTAAGGACGAAGCAGCCTATCTGCGTGGAGAGCTTGTAGAACCTAAAAAGCCAATTATCATTTACATCGATCCGGCAACTCCCAAGAAATGGGTTCCGTATCTGATACAAGGAGTAAACGACTGGCAGGTTGCCTTCGAAAAGGCTGGATTCAAGAATGCCATTTATGCACTGGAAGCTCCTACTGATGATCCTTCATGGAGCCTGGAAGATGCACGTCACTCAGCCATAGTCTACAAACCTTCAGATATTCCTAATGCAAGTGGTCCGCACATCAACGACCCTCGTACAGGAGAAATTCTGGAAACTCATATCAACTGGTATCATAACGTCATGAGCCTATTACGCGACTGGTATATGATTCAGGCAGGTACAATCGATGAAGCAGCACGCAAAATGCAACTCGACGATGAACTGATGGGACAACTTATCCGGTTTGTATCTTCTCATGAAGTAGGACATACATTAGGACTCCGACACAACTTCGGATCTTCACACACCGTACCAGTTGAAAAACTACGTGACAAAGCATGGGTAGAAGCCAATGGTCACACACCATCCATCATGGATTACGCCCGCTTTAACTATGTAGCACAACCTGAAGACGGTATTACACGTGCCGGAATCTTCCCTCGCATCGGTATATACGACAAATGGTCGATAGAATGGGGCTACCGATGGTTGCCACAATTCCAGACACCGGAAGATGAAGTTGCATTTTCTAACCAGTCTATTATCAAAAAGCTGAAAACAGACGTGCGTTACACCTTCGGTACGGAATCTGATCCTAATGATCCACGCAATCAGAGTGAAGACCTCGGTGACGACTCTATGCTGGCCAGCCTATATGGAATCAAAAATCTGAAGCGAATCGTACCTCAAATTCTAACATGGTCGTACGAACCTAACAAATCATATGCGGGAGCTGGAGAAATATATAGCGGAGTAGTTTCTCAATTCAACCGTTATTTAGGCCACGTAACTAAAAACGTAGCAGGAATTTACAGCAATTCTATCACTGTAGAACAGACAGATGAAATAGCACGTGAATTTGTTCCTGCCAATATCCAGAAACGGGCTATTGCTTTTCTGAATGAACAATTGTTCACAACTCCTGAATGGCTTATTGATCGTCAGTTGATGGAAAAAGCTAAAATACTCCCAGTGAACGTAATCTGTTCACTTCAGTCGGGTGTCCTGGCACGACTCATCAACAAGAACACACTCGACAAGATGAGTGAAAACGAAATTCTGAATGGCAAAAAAGCATATACATCTGCTCAGATGTTTAACGACCTGAAGAAAGTTATCTGGAGCAATCTGGGACAATCGGATATATACAAACGAAACATGCAGAAAGCATATGTAGAAAATCTGATCAATCTGCTGGATAAGAAAGGAAATGCTGATAAGAATGCATCAGGAAAGCGTCCGGCCTACTCAGAAGCTCCGGCCATCGCACACGGACAACTCACAGAATTGAAACGTCTGACCACCAGTGCAGCCAGTATGACAAGCGGCACAGCCAAAGGTCATTATCAAAATTTAATCACACTGATTGATACTGCATTGAGCAACAAGTAAAGACATTCTTACAGTGTAATACTGAACACAATGTAGCTATCTAACAAGAACCATATTCTTCGCATACGTGAAATGTGAGAATATGGTTCTAATTTTTGTATTAAAAAGCCACTTATTTTACTTCCAGCACTACAATTGATTTAGCCGGAAGTTTGACTTGTAATCCATTTTTCTGAATTTTGGCTCCCTTAAAATCTTTAGGAACAACCACATCCGAATGTTCAAATGAATTATAGTCGTCAATACTTTCTGAAGTCAGAATACGTCCTGTAACCGATTTAATCGACATATCTCCCAAAGATAAAGTAATATCCTGAGATTCGGTCAAATCAACATTCGACAACGAGATATGAACAACGCCTTCCTTATTACGTGAAGCTGTCGCACTGACCATCGGGACAATCCGGTCGCCACGCACTATCTTACGCTCACACTGCAAATCGAGAGGTAAAAAAGTAGCATCCTGATGTACATTATACATTTCGAACACATGATAAGTAGGAGTCAGTACCATTTTATCTTTCTTTGTCAGAATCATAGACTGGAGCACATTGGCAATCTGAGCTATATTGGTCATCTTGATCCGGTCTGTATATTTATGGAAAATATCCAATGTCAGCGAAGCAACAAGAGCATCGCGCAATGTATTTTGCTGAAACAGATGTCCGGATATAGTACCTGGCTCCTCATCCCACCAGGTTCCCCATTCATCGACAATCAATCCTACACGTTTCTGCGGATCATATTTATCCATAATAGCAATATGACGTTTTATCACATCTTCAATCTCACGACATTTTCCCAATGTCCAGTAATAATCATCTGTTGAAAAATCTGTTGCAGATCCCTTACTGCCCGACCATCCTGTTACAGTATAATAATGCAAGGAAAGTCCATCCATTTGTTGTGCAGCCCTCTGCATCAGTACCTCTGTCCAGCGATAATCGTAATCACTTGCTCCACTAGCGATTTTATATAAACGGTTGCCTCCGTAGTTACGGCAATAAGTCTGATAACGGCGATAGAGGTCGGAATAATATTCCGGATACATATTACCTCCACATCCCCAACTTTCATTTCCTACTCCGATATATTTTACTTTCCAAGGCTTCTCCCTACCATTTTCTTTGCGCAACTGCGCCATCGGGCTACCTTGTTCAGCAGTCATATATTCTACCCATTTAGCAAGTTCTTCTACAGTGCCACTACCTACATTGCCCTTATATAAGGTTCACAGCCCAATATCTCACAAAGATTCAAAAACTCGTGCGTACCGAAACTATTATCCTCTACCGTTCCACCCCAATTGTTATTCACCATCTTCGGTCTATTCTCACGCGGTCCGATACCGTCCATCCAATGATATTCGTCAGCAAAGCAACCACCCGGCCAGCGCAACACGGGGCCTTCAACTTTTTCAAGGCTTCAAGTACATCTGTGCGATATCCTTTCACATTGGGAATGGAAGAATTTTCTCCTACCCATAAACCACCATAGATACAAGTTCCCAAATGTTCGGCAAACTGTCCGTAAATTTCTTTGTTGATAACCTGTTTTCCCTGATCCGGATGAACAATAACTGTCGCTTTCTGTTGTGCTAAAACCGGTAATGCTGCACAAAATGCCAACCTTAAAATAGTGTTTTTCATATGTCCTTAGTTTTTATTTTAATTGTTGAATCTGGCAGAAAAACATTCTTCCACAGTCTGCTTTTCAACCTTTACCCAACAGCAAAAATAAAAGAAAACCTTCCATTACAAAAGACAGTATGTTACCATTTAGTAGTCCATTTGTTACATTCAACAGTTTTTGTGAGTGAAGGATATAAAAAAGATGTGCCAGAACAACTTCCGGCACATCCTCTTCATGCGATTTAATTGTAAATCAAAAAATCATTCAATCAGTAACTGATTAATTATTTTTGAATCCATAACCATTGGTAATCTTACCTAATGAAGTTTCCAAGATAGAGCTATGGAACGGTACAAAGTAAATAGGAGCTTCACCGTCTACAAAGCCACGGAATACATAATCCGAGTAGTCTGATTCATAATCAAGAATATCCTTACCCCAGTTAACCATTGTATAACCATCAGCTTCCAGTGCTTTAGCCTCAGCGCTACCCGGTTCAATATGCTTAAACAAACCTTGAATAGCCAAGTTTGTACCAGGATTTGCTGAATAGATTGAATTGCCAGTATATCCTTCCCAGTCGTCAAATACACCACGCCATCCCGGATACATCACTGGATCAGTTTCATCTGTGCACTGGGTAGTCAAACGGTAGCCATACTGAGCCTTTGCATCTACACTCTTAGTCCATACATATAATGAAATAGTATTTCCATTTTCGAATGTATAATAACCTTTAGTTTTCAAGCCATTCACCATAGCGGCTAAATCTGCTTTCAATTTCTTAATTGCTTCAGGAAGTTTTCCTGTACGAATTAAGTCATAACGACGAAGACCTTCACCACCAAATTCAAGCTTACGTTCTTGCTGAATAGCTTCTTTAATACCTCCCCATTTAGATATAAATCCATCAAGGTTAGCAAGTTCCGGAGTTGCAAATGCACGATTATGAACCTCTGACAAATACTGTTTAGCAGTAACTTCATCACCCAGTTCAGCCTTTACTTCTGCTAACATCAGGATAACATCTGACATACGTACAAACGGATTATTGATACCAGACTGACGCTGTTTTTCCCAACGTGGTTCAGGCTGACGGTTTTCGTCCCATTTATTATTAGCGATACCACCACCATTAGCTTGTGAACCTGGTACAAATGGCAACAGTTTTTCCACACCATTTTTTCCATCTGTACCGGTAACAGTACAAGTTACATCCCGACGCATATCGTTCGGATCGAAATCTCCATAATAATAAGTGGGATGGAAACGGCTCTGACCATAGTTTTTACATGGATAACAGTTTGAACTACTTGCTGAGCTAGGACGTCCGAATGCATAGGGACGTTCTGACTGTACCCCCCTTGTTTCAGGTATTTCATAAATACTTTCAGAAGAAAGAGCTAAATTATTGTTTTGTTGAAATACATACTGATATGGATTTCCAAATGTCTGACCATTAGAACCTGCAGCACGAGGGTCTACAGTACATAATGCAGCTGTTCCTGGATTATCCACACAATTCTGCAAATATCTTTCGGCTATTTCATAGAACTTTTCATAATCAGTACGGCGACCATAGAAAGCATTGTTAGCATCTACAGTATTTAACTTGTCGAAGCTCAAAACGTTTCCATCCAAATCCTTATAAAAATCAGCACCTAAATCTGTACGACGAGTAGAATAGCCACCTGCATATAAACACATACGACCAATCAATGCATCTACATAATTACGAGTCATCATACTGGCATCAGCACCAACATTTTCACCCAAATAATACATATAAGGTTCAACCTGCATCAGTTTATTGATATGATATTCATAAATCTGATCACGCGGAGTCAAGCCTTCAGCAGCTACACCCGGAACCAAGTTATGAGGAACATCACCCCAAAAACGAAGTAATTCATTATAAGCTGTTGCACGTAAAGCCACAGCCTGTCCATAAAGATCAGTCATTTCAGTTACCGATCCTGTTCCTGCTTCTATATCCTTATAAGTATCTGTTCCTTCAATAGCATTACAAAGTGTATTACATGTAGCGATAATGCTATACAAAGCCGGCCATGCATTTACACCATTATTACCAGCTGAATTTATATCAAAACTAGATGTGCCACCATAATACAAGTTTTCAGGGATATGACGTGCTTGTGCATCATAACCTTCAGGATGGCGCTCTGAGTCAGAACCACAAACCACCAAGTCATAAAACAAGCCATTAGCATGCACATAAGCTTTTGCACGCCATTTTTCGTAAGCTTCCATCAAAGCACCTCGTGCAGTCGAAATATCTCCAAAAACAAAGTCTGGAGTTGCTTCAGATGGTGAAGATGAATCCAAGAAATCTTCACACGAAGTCATATTGAGCATTAATAGCCCAATACCAAGATATGTATATAACAATTTTTTCATTGCGTTTTATTGATTAGTTAACAGATTATTTAATTAGAATGTAATGTTTACACCAAATGTAAATGTTCTTGCACGAGGATATGTACCATAGTCCATACCTAACAACGGGTAGTTTCCAGTATTGGCAGCTGTTGTACTCTTATTCGGATCGGCATTAACTTCCGGATCAATACCTGAATAACCTGTAATTGTGAACAAATTACCAGCAGTTGCATAAACACGTGCACGCTGCATACCAATCTTTTTGGTCCATGCCTTCGGGAATGTATAACCAACAGTCAATGTATTCAAACGTAAGAATGAAGCATCTTCAACAAATGTGGATAAAACTGTACCGTTTTCCATATAAGGAACACCATATTTAGCACCAGTATTTAATGCATCCAATGCATCCGGTTCAACAACAGGAACCAATTCACCATTCTGAATATCATAGATTTGATAACAATCGCTGATGAACTCCAATTTATTGGCACCTGCACCTGTATCTTTATTACCATACATATTAATCAAAGAGTTTACATTGTATACATGACCTCCTGCTGCCCATGCAAATCCGGCACTGAAATCAATATCCTTCCATGTCATGTTTAAATTGAAACCACCGGTATGAGGATGAGTGATTTCACCCAAATCAGCAACGTCTTCTGTATCTGCGACTCCATTACCATCCAAGTCACGCAATTTAACAGCACCAGGGAATGCTTTTTGACCTTCTGGCAAATTATAATGGCTAGGATAATTACCAACCTGATTACCCAAATCAGCCACTCCAGGTTTCAAGGTATAGGTCTTAGTTGCCGGATCATAGTTGAAGTCAGCAGTTGTATAATAACCATCACAAATATATCCACGAATCAAACCAACAGGCTTTCCTTCACGGAATTCATAATCATAAGTCGGAGTTGTAGCACTAGAAGCCCATTGAGAACCATACTGTGCAATGATATTATCAGCCAGTTCGTCAATATTATTGTGGTTGTAGTTATAAGTTGCAGAAACTCCTAATGTAAAGTCTTTAGTACGAAGAATATCATAGTTTAAAGCAATTTCAATACCTTTATTTGAGGTCTGACCAATATTTTGATACTGATATGAATAACCTGTAGTTTCATCAATAGGGATACACATCAACAAGTCTTTTGTCGTATTCCAATAAGCATCAATGGTACCAGAAAGGCGATTATTAAAGAAACCGAAGTCAAGACCGATATTTCTTGAAATAGTAGTTTCCCATTTCAAATCAGGATTAGAAAGCATACCGCTAGGTTTATATCCTGAATAAGTCTGACCATTGAAAGTTACAGTTGTAGACTCCCATGTTTCTCTCCAAAGGCTGGCATCAATATTATCAGCTCCTGCCATACCATAAGACAAACGAAGTTTCAAATTATCCAACCAGCTACGAGTACCTTCCATAAATGATTCATCAGAAAGACGCCAAGCTAATGCACCTGCAGGGAAGTATCCCCAACGGTGATTCGGAGCAAACTTAGAAGAACCATCGGCACGGAATGTAACGGTCAACAAGTAGCGATCCAACAATGAATAGTTAGCACGTGCAAAGAAAGAAACAGTCTTATCAGGAGTACCAATTGAATTGCTAAACTTATCTTTTGCCAGACTCTTGTCTGTCTGATCAATCATACCAAAAGCTTGATCAAAATCGAAACCTGCTGGATATCCGTGACCTTCAATTTCAGTTGAATTTGATTTAGAAACAATAGTTTCCTGACCTAACAAGAATGACAAGCTATGTTTATCACTCAAGCCTTGAACCTGATAATTCAACGTATTTACATTACGCAAATTATAACCTTCACTACGGGTAAGTTTTGCTACCTTATGACCTTGAGTCAAACCGCTTTCATAATATTTAGTTTCACCCCAGTTACGACCTGCACCAACTTCAGCACGTAAAGTCAGACCTTCAATAATATCCCATGATAAAGCAGCTATACTTCTTACTCGCTGTTTTCTTGCAATGTTCTGAACGTCGTTAGTCCAGTCAACCGGGCTACCATAAGAAGCATCAACGTTATCAGCTCCCAAACCAAATCCACCGAATGCATTAGGATCACCCAAAGGATTATCAATAGGACGCCAACGATATGCACCTGATAATAAAGAACCTTTACCGTTTGTTGAAGATTCTTTTCCAGTTGTCTGGTCTTCAGAATAACGTATATCAACATCTAATTTCAGGTTTTTCAACAGTTCCTGATTCAACTTCAATGATGTATTGAAACGGTTATAACCTGAATTAATCTTGATACCCTCATCATTCAGATAGTTGACATTTAATACAAATTTTGTTTTTTCACTACCTCCTGAAATTGAAAGGTTATGAGTATGTGCAATAGCATTACGCAACACATCATCAGTCCAGTCGTGTACGCCCACATTCGCATAGTCAGCAAAATGATTACCATAGGCAGCGCCCAATCCAAAGTATTTTGCTACACCATCAGCACTAACAGCACCACCAGTTCTTTCCAATGCATCAGCATATGCCCACTGATACTTCACGTAATCTTGTGCACTAAGCGGATCCAAGGTTTTAGCTGCAGCCTTTGTCTGCACGTATCCATTATAAGTAACAGACAGCTTATCAGTCTTCGCTCCCTTTGTAGTAACCAAAATTACACCATTTGCACCACGAGCACCATAAATAGCTGTAGATGAAGCATCTTTCAATACATCGATTGTTTCAATCTGATCTGCCGGTATATCAGAAATAGAACTTACCGGAAATCCATCTACAATGAACAACGGGTCATTACTCTGTGTAATAGAACCTCCACCACGAACGCGGATAGAAACTTCTGCACCTGGACGACCATCTTGTGAAACAACTGATACACCGGCCAATTTTCCTTGTAAAGCCTGAGATACATCTGATACAGGATTAGCAGTTAAAGTTTCATTACTTACTGATGCAACAGAACCTGTCAAGTCACGTTTCTTAACAGTTCCATAACCGATAACCACAACTTCGTCCAATGTTTCAGTATCTTCTTTTAAGATAATGTTAAACGTAGTTTGATTTCCTACGGGAATAGACTGCTGAACATAACCTACATAAGTAATAGTAAGCACGTCGGAATTTTTCACATCTGAGATTGCAAACTTTCCATCAAAATCAGTAATAGTACCATTTGTTGTACCTTTGACTAATACATTTACACCGATCATAGGTTCACCTGTACCATCTTTAATGACACCTGTAATCTGTTTACCTTGTGCAAATGCTAGCACACAGAACATACTCAGTAAGAACGTAGAGTATACTCTTCTTAAAAGCAGTAGTCGATTCATACGTGTTTTTTAGTTTAGATAATAAATAAAGTTAAGTGTTCACATTTAATCATATACACTCCAAAATTAGAATTTTTTAATGAACTGCGATGGAGAAAAATTGTTTTTTTGGTGGTAAAAATTGGTTTTTAACAGTTTGTCAATATTTATGCAGAATAACCAAAACGATTTCACTCGGTGTAAACAAACGGATATCCTTACGGGAAGTACCTATTCCATTTGTTATAATAACCGGTATACCAGCAGAGTTATATTTCAGCCCACTCAAAAAGCGAGATCCATATTTTGAGAAATGAGCTGGAGTATATCGTCCGAAAAAGCTGACCTGTCCACCATGAGTATGTCCAGCCAAAGCCAGATCCGTATTGCTGACATCCACATCTTCTACATAATCGGGCGTATGAGTCAGCATGATGACATAATCTTCTGCCTGAAGAGACAGTGTAGGTGAAATACCGTTTTTTGTCAAATCGAACGGATTGCGGATTCCACAAAGTAAAATATACTGGTTTCCTTTCCATAACGTATCTACCTGATGTTCGAGCAACCGGATACCGGTTCGTTCCATTTCCTGTCTGACTATCTCATAATTGGCATTGTTCTCATGATTACCCATTACTCCATAAGTACCATAAGGTACACAAACCTGATAAAGCACGTCAAAAAGCTCCGACAAGTTTCCACCATTCCGTCCCCGATAATCTCCTCCCAATAATAACAGGTCAGCGTCAGCTGCTTGCAGGGCTTTCAGTAAACCAGGAAGTCTTTTTTTCCCGAAACGACTTTCATAATGAAAATCGGATGCAAACGCAATACGAAATCCATCAAACGAATCGGGCAGTTGTTCGCTATATATATCATATTTTTTTATACGCCCTATCCCATGATATTTCGATAAAGAAGCTGTGGCACACGACGAGAATAAAACAGCTGATACAAGAAATGAAAACCAAACTAATTTTTTCATGGCTATATTACTGGAATTTTCAAACGAAAATAACACTTTTCCATTGCCCAGGCAAAGTCTCAACAGAATTTCATAACTTTGTACTGTTAAAAACAAATCAAATTTATGGTAAAACAAAACTCTACAAAAGCCTGGTTACTTGCCAGCCGTCCGAAGACTTTGACAGCAGCTTCTATTCCTGTCATGCTAGGCTGTGCACTTGCTTTCATGTACGGACACTTCCAATTAATTCCTGCCATACTATGTTTTCTCTTTGCTTTCCTAATGCAGATAGATGCTAATTTTATAAACGATTTATACGATTACCTGAAAGGAAGCGACCGTGAAGACAGACTCGGTCCGGAACGTGCCTGTGCCCAAGGCTGGATTTCTCCTTCCGGAATGAAAAAAGGGATTCTTGTAACTACTGCACTAGCTGCAGTAACAGGGCTTTTCCTGCTTGGATATGGTGGTTGGGAAATGATTCCAGTAGGTATTGCTTGTATTATTTTTGCTTTCCTATATACTACCGGACCTTATCCGCTTGCCTATCATGGCTGGGGCGATATACTGGTTCTGGTATTCTTCGGATTTGTACCTGTAGGATGTACTTTCTATGTCATGGCACATGACTGGAATACCTCGGTAACAATGGCCTCACTCGCCTGTGGATTCGTAATCGATACATTACTTATGGTAAATAACTTCCGCGACAGAGAACAGGATGCCATAAGCGGAAAGAAAACCATCGTCGTACGGTTAGGTGCACGTGCCGGACTTATTCTATATTTTCTACTGGGACTGGCTGCATGCTGGAGCTGTTTCTATTTTGTCACCGAAGGCAGACTGTGGGCTGCTATCTTACCTCAGATTTATCTTTTATTTCATATTCTCACCACAATGAAAATGGCACGAATTAACAGGGGAAAAGAACTGAACGCCATTTTGGGAGAAACGTCACGAAACATGCTGTTATTCGGGATACTACTCACCGCAGGATTATTGATTCCAGCTTGACACAACTGTTAATTTGTTATTTCCATGAACAGCAGAGTAAAAGAACTTGATTTTCTAAAGTGTATATTCATCATCCTGATGATTATTTTCCATCTGGTATACATCGGCGACTCGTATCCGTATGCCAAGCAAGTAGTCTATACCTTCCACATGTCGGCTTTTCTTGTCATTTCCGGATATCTGAATAATGTAAACAAGAAAATCAAAGCCTTCGGACAGAGTCTGCTTTGGATATTCATTCCTTATGTTTGTATGGAAACCGGATACGTCATCATGTCAGCCATTCTCCCCGTAAGGGAAAAGGTTACCGAATTGTCAGCCGGACTTTTATTGCATAAAGCCATCATTGCTCCCATGGGACCTTATTGGTATCTCCATACCCTGATGCTCTGTAATGCCAGCTATTACCTGATGTACAGGATGACAAATAAATGGAAAGGAATTACTCGCTTCATCCTTTTAGGAATATTATTATATGGACTTTCTGAGTTGAAGTTATTGACATTTGCCAATGCCATTTATTTTCTGGCAGGAGTAGCTATCCGACAAAGCGGAAACAATATCATCCGTATTTTCCAACCCAGCCTCTTGGCCTTGTTCCCACTGATTATACTCTGTTACTTCCCCGAAAATCTGAATCGAGGAACACTGGCAGGAGTAACTATTACATATCTGGTAATCAGCTTGCTGCTGGCAATCTACACTTATCTAACGGAACTAATAAAAAGGATTCTTCTTTATATTGGCAGTAATACACTGGTTATTCTGCTCTTTTCACCTGTGTTTACTATTTTGTCAAAACTCTACCTGCCGCTCTTTGCTTTCGATGCGACAGGCATTTGTTTTACGATAGTTTCGGTAGTTTTTGTTATCTGCGGATGTTTCGGCGTAACTTACATATTCGACCGATTACATATCTCGCCTTATTTTTTAGGAAAGAAGCAAATGCTTCCTCCCTATTCTTCTGCCGACTAGTCACGCTCGATCAGTACGGTAGCATATGCCGAGATACCTTCCTCACGACCGGTAAATCCTAACTTTTCGGTTGTAGTAGCCTTTATGGATACGTCTTCCGGTTCAATGTTCATGACATGAGCCAGCACTTCCTGCATTTCTGGAATATGTGCTTTCAGCTTCGGACGTTCGGCACAGACTGTTGCATCAATATTGCCAACTCGATAACCTTTTGTTGCTATCAAATCTATAGTTTTTGCCAGCAGAATCTTGCTGTCGATATTCTTAAACTCACCTGCATTGTCAGGAAAATGATAACCGATATCACGCATATTTGCCGCTCCCAACAATGCATCGCAAATGGCGTGAATCAGCACATCAGCATCAGAATGTCCCAACAATCCTAATTCGTGCTCCAGCTTGATACCTCCTAGCCAAAGCTCACGTCCTTCAATTAAACGATGGACGTCGAAACCAAATCCTACACGTATTTTCATCGCACGTAAAAATCAAGAACTTTTTCGTTTTCCAAATAGCCTTCCAAGTGATTGTCTATCTGTACCGGACCCACTCCTACCGGTGTTCCTGTAAACAGCATATCTCCAATTTTCAATGTACAGAACTGACTGACGTATGCAATAATCTGGTCTACTTTGAAAAGCATGTCCTGCGTATTCCCCTGCTGTACAGTCTTACCATCAATATCCAAATGGAAATTGATATGCTGTATATCGGCAAACTTCTCTACCGGTACCCAATCTCCTATAGCAGCCGAATTATCAAATCCCTTACATAGTTCCCACGGCTTACCTTCGGCACGGAACTTACGTTGCAAATCACGTGCAGTAAAGTCAATACCCACCGTTACAGCATCATAATAGCGATGTGCAAAACGCTCGGATATATTCTTTCCCAAACGGTTTATACGTACTACCAGTTCGGTTTCATAATCTACCTGCTGGCAGAAATCAGGAATAAAAAACGGCTTGCTGTCCTTCAGCAAGGCAGAGTCCGGTTTCATAAAGATAACCGGTTCTTGTGGCAATGGCTCGCCTGCATGCAATTCCTTACAATGCAACGGGTAGTTCATGCCTATAGCTATAATTTTCATGGAAAGTTATTTCTTTATTGTTTCATTCAAACGGTTGAACATCACAGCCAGATGAGCATATAGTGATGTATTCTGCACTACAATATTTTCGGGAACCCGAATACGGAAAGGAGTAAAATTCCAGATAGCCTTGATACCTCCTGCAATCATCTTATCTGAAATCTCCTGAGCAATGGCAATAGGAACAGTCAGTACACCAATATTTACTCCATCCAGTTTCATACGTTTCTCAAAATCATCAGAGTGATAAATAGGAATACCATTTATCTTTGTTCCCACCAAGTCGGGATTGACATCGAAAGCCCCTACTATCTGAAGACCAAAATGAGACAGACCTGAGTCACGCAACAATGCTCCTCCCAAGCTTCCTACTCCGAAAAGATACGCTTTATGCATATTGGTAAATCCCAAAAAATCCTCCAATACCTGAATCAGCAAATCAATGTCATACCCTACACGGGTACGTCCGGCAATATCCACATACGAAAGATCTTTTGCTATCTGCGAAGCATCAATATTGATTTGCTTTGAAATCTGAGTAGAGGAAACATACTTCTCTCCTTTCTCTCTCATCAGCTTTGCATTCGAAAGATACCACGGCAGTCTACGCAGAGTAGGCTCCGGTATTTTTTCCGTATTTTTACGAGTATGTATTGCCATTTTTTGCTTCTATAATGGTTCTGTCTTTGTGCAAAATTAAGCTATTTATTCGGAAACGCACACAGAATATAGAAAAATGTACCTATCTTTGAGTCGGATTAAAATTAATTCACATGAAAAATAACGATTGGAAAGACCGACTGAACATTGTATATTCTACTAATCCGGACTTTAAATACGATAACGGAGAAGAGGAAGAAGTGGAAACACTAGATAAAAAACAGCAAAAGCTTCGCGTTTCGATAGAGAAAAAAGGACGCGGCGGAAAGACCGTTACTGTAATAACCGGCTTCATCGGCAGTGAAGATAATCTGAAAGATCTGGGCAAACTACTGAAGACCAAATGTGGTGTAGGAGGTTCTGTGAAAGACGGTGAAATCTTGATACAAGGAGAGTTTCGCCAGCGCATTATCGATTTATTAAAAGCAGAGGGCTATACACAAACTAAGTGATCTGATATTATCTAAAAAGACATCAGGTAATACGCCTAATAAAGACCGATAAAATACCCGAATTCTTTGTACAAATGTTCAGAGTATTTGTACATTTTTTTGCAAAACATCAGCAAGTTTTAGGGAAAACTTCAGCATGTTTTCAAAATCCTTTTTACGACATTATGAATGAAGAACTGAAGGACATAAAAGGATCTTTTTTCAAAGATAGGATTGTATAGAAATTTCATGCAACAAAGTTTGCTCAACACAATATATATTCTTTGTAAAAAAATAAAATTAAAAAAGTCATCTATTTCTCTACAAAAGGGAATAGATGACTTTATTTTAATACTTCTCAGAGAAGAAGTTATTATTCAGCACGCAAAGTGAAACGTTTGAATTCTGTGATAGCCAATTCAGGATCTGCAGCTTTCAATACTTCTGCTACATTCTTCTTCGGATCCATAATGCTTTCTTGGTTCAACAGACAAACTTCTTTCAAGAATTTGCCCAAACGACCTTTAGCGATATTTTCGATCATAGCCTGAGGCAGGTTAGCAGCCTTTTCAGCAGCTACAGTTTCCTTAATTTCTTTTGCTTTAGCTACGTCTTCAGCAGTGATCCATCCCTTAGCCATGTTGCTTTCCATGTGTTCTTCGCTGTCTACATGAGCAGGATTGATGCCAGCTTTCTTCAAAGCAGCTTCTACAGCCTTCTGTACCTGTTCAGCTTTAGTTTTTTCGATAGCAACGTTGATTTCCTCTTGTTTTACTGATTCAGGAACGCCTGCTTCGTCGATAGCGATCGGGTTCATAGCTGCAATCTGCATACAGATTTCGTGAGCAACTTTTTCATCGCAAACTTTATTGAAAGATACAATTGTACAAAGCTGATTCTTGTTCATGTGGTTGTAAACAGCAGTGCAAGCACCAGAAACGAAGAAATAGCCATCCAATTCAGTCTTTTCACCAGTGATACCGCTACGTTCAACGATAGCATCAGCGATAGTACCGCTACCCATCGGAAGAGCTTTTACATCATCCAAAGTCTGACACTTGTTAGCGATAGCAGCGTCAAGGATAGCTTGAGTCAAAGCAACGAAATCTGCATTTTTAGCAACGAAGTCAGTTTCACACTTCAAAGCAATCATAGCAGCATAGTCACCTGTTGATTTTGCCAATACACAACCTTCTGAAGTTTCACGGTCAGAACGTTTTGCAGCAACAGCCTGTCCTTTCTTACGGATAATTTCCACTGCTTTGTCGAAATCGCCTTCTGATTCAGTCAAAGCGTTTTTACAGTCCATCATACCAGCTCCAGTCATTTTACGAAGCTTGGTGATATCAGCCA
>ERZ773155.1205-NODE-1205-length-22261-cov-7.042511_pt1 | contig 22261 bp, 24 predicted proteins | sample MGYA00511262_ERZ773155 | MGnify/ENA primary metagenome ERZ773155 (study PRJEB29015, sample SAMEA2737828) | human gut metagenome | biome: human gut; feature: human-associated habitat; material: faeces | place: China | collected 2012 ... | reverse complement strand
CCGACACCATGGGCCGTATGCACTCCGACGCCCAGTTCGCCGGTTCCTCCTCCGTCCCCGCTCACGTGGAGATGATGGGCTTCCTGGGCATGGGCAACAACCCCATGGTCGGTGCGACTGTGGCTGTGGCCGTTGCTGTGGCTGAGAACAAAAAGTAAACGAAAAGCCCTGAAATCATAAAAAATCGGAACTTTTCTGATAAAAATAAAAACACCCGTTTCTTCGTGAAACGGGTGCTTTTAGCATTTTGTCAACATTTTGTCAACCAAATTTTCAGAGCAAGTCCAAAAGCCTGGCTCCCTCCTCTGACATTTTATCGGTTAGATGCTGGTAGATTTGCATGGTCACCTGAATGTTCTTGTGCCCCAATCTGTACTGCACGTATTTCGGAGAAGCACCTTTTTCTGCCAGCATGGTCGCGTGGGTGTGCCGTAGACTATGATAGTCAAATTTTGGAATTCCCAGCTCATGCCTTGCGATATGACTGACGTGCTGCATGTTGCGGCTATTGATATAGGAACCATCTGGGCGAACCATTACCAGATTGATTTCGTGGCCATCTCCTACACTGTTGAGGTGTCCAGAGTTATCACGAAACCAATGGACATAAAAATCGTCATAGATTATGCGATTTTGTTCCTGACGTGCTTTTTCACGTTCCAAGGCAGAGACTACATCTTGCGAAAGCTCAATGGTACGAATACTGTCATACTTTGGCATTGTGAAATACCAGTATGCCGGTGCACCAGTGGTCGCATTCTTTTCCTGCCATAAAATCTGCTGCCGGACTGTCAGTTTTTTAGCGGCAAGGTCAATATCTTGCCACTCCAGAGCGAATGCTTCTGCGATACGCAACCCGCATTTATAGCCGATCAGGAGAGGCAGGTAAGAGCTGCTTCCCTCCGGAAACCTTTGGAAGATCTTTTCCATCTGTTCGGTGGGCAGATACACATGCGGCGCGCTTCTGGTTTTCACTTTTGGCGTTGCACGGGTGGATGGAAGATCTATATACTCCGCAGGACTGAACGGGATATATTTCAGCGGCTGCACCGCATAGGAAAGGCTGCCGGTCAGAATGCCTTTCAGCACCATCAGCGTGTTGCGGCTATATCCTTGATTGAACTTGTCGTTAATCAACTTTTGCAAAGTTTCGGGAGACAGTGCAGCAAGCCGGTACTTTCCGATGGCAGGCTTGATATGCAACCGGATTTTTTTATCATAGTTGCTGATGGTGCTGGGCTTGCAGTTGTTTTGACAATATTCCTTCATCCAGAAGTCCAGATAGTCAGAAACGCTGATTTCACTGGGCTTAAAGACTGCACCTGCACGATTGTACTCAGACATAGCTTGTGCACCTGCGGCAGAAGCTTCCGTTTTTGTACGGAAGCCACTCTTGCTGATGGTCTGTCGCTTACCATCAATCCGGGCCCCCTCAAAGCTATACTGCCAGTAGGGACCTCGTCTTCTCAGCCTCAATTCACTCATGCTATAAACTCCGTTTCCAAAGATGAGGGCAAGTGCCAGAGTGACACTTGCCCATAACGTTTAACCAACTGCCAGTTCTTTGATGTTCAGCGGGTCACTGAGATCGCACCCTTCGTAACGCTGAAGAAATTCCTCTAACGCTTCCTTCCGGACACGGATAGAGCCAAGTTTCAGAGCAGGCAAAAGGCCTAACTTGATGAGTCGATACACGAATGCCGGATTCGTGTGCAGCATCTGGCTGACTTCTTTCACGGTGTAAATGGGGTGCTCTGCTACAGAATTAGAGGTAGTTGTTTCTTTAGCCATTTTGAATATTATCCTCCTTCGCGTGAATAATAAGAGTTTTCTTAGAGTCCTCCACATAGTAGGGAAGACCTATTTTTGCTAAACGGTTGGTCAAGGCAACCCCCTTCAAGCAATTTTTCCTTTTCATCTGCGGTTCCTTGAATCCTACTTCATCGCAGCTGTATGAAATTAAATCCCGCAGATGATTTGCGCTATCGTCCGATAGAGGGATTCCACAATTCTGGTGACAGAACAAGTTCAACTGCTCTACAGCTGTAATGCCATCGGATTTGATACCAAACCAAGACTCGACTTCGGCCCTGAATGATGTTTTTCCATCCAAAATCTGCTTGAAAAATAGCCATCGCCGTTTGAGAACATACTGAGCGAGTCGGTTTGGGTAGACGATACCTTTGCTGTATCGAAATAGTTTAAAAAGAGTCTGGTCACCGCTCCTCCAAATTTCCTCAATGAAGGCATCATATTTCTGAGCAGCTGCATAGCGTTCGTACTTATCGAACCAATCTAAACATGACTTACAGTTGGAGCGCCTGTTTGATAGGACCTTTTCCGATAGGTCACAGATCCATAAATTCACACGCTCATTTGGCGCAAGCCGTTTGCGGCCAGCCATTTGAACTATAGCGGTACGATTGTCCGCGATAATGACAATATTCCTGACAGCGTTATCGACAATGTCTACGCCGTTATCAAGGACTGCGGTGGTGACCAAGACTTGCTTATCGAACTTCTTGTCCTTGACAATCGAGGCCCATGTCTCAGTCTCTTTACTCGCAGAGTCTAAATAGTCGCAAGCATCGTTACCAAGTGTGCGGCAAAAATCTTTACCGCTGGCCTTGCTGTCCACAAAAATAATCCACTTTTCGGACAGATTAGATTTAATCTGCGGGAGCAACTCAGAGAGCTTACTGAAAAAGTGGAGGGAATAGTTGCTGTAATCAGGGGGAATCGTGTAGTGATAGAATTCTCGAATGGGTCTAAAACAGAAATAGGGACGATGGGTATTGCAACGGTAATATTTTTCCTCAGCTTTTGCTAGCGGTGTCAAGACATCCCAACTTGTCCCGGTGAGATAAATACGAATAGCCCGACAGAAACGTTCACAGGAGAGTCTTAGGAAATACTCGGTATTTTCATTAAAGACTGAGTCGGATGTAAAGAAGTGTGCTTCATCGAAAACTGCATAGCCGAGATTGCTGATCCATTCGGCGGCAGCCGCATCATTACACAGGGCGGGGAGCCGATGATAGGTGATGACGCGCACCGAACCGAGATCTTCGGCCCGCTTGATGCCTTCTGCACTCAGCAGCTTCAGTGCTGGATTATGGGTGATTTCCATGATCCTCCGCTTCTGTTGAGTGGAGAGCGCAACGCGGTTAGATACTAGGAGAAGATTTTTCCCCTTGGACAAAGCATCTGGCAGCAAAGTATCATAGACAAATGAGGTTTTTCCGCTGCCGGTTGGAAAATCGAGAAGGACTGGATTTTCGGCGCTCCATAGAGGAAGGTCATCTGCCAAAGAGGCAACAGAACCGCAGAGCGGGATTGTTCGATAAAATTCTGGCACCGTATCGTCATATTCAGTGACTAAGGAGACGCGCATAGGGGAGGGTAAGCTAGAGAGCATAGATGTTCACTCCTGTTTTCGTTTATTGAATTAGAAAGAGTTCAGCAAGGAGCCTTGCTAGACCATTGTCAATGATGCGGTTGTTTTCCGGACTTCACATATATGGTACACCCACAGTGTCATATTGACGATGGCCTTATCTGCAAAAGAAAGTAGTTCTTTTTGCAGATAAGGCCATTGAAATTCTATGATTTTGTTTTTAAAGTATTAGGGGGAGCCTATTGTCTAGACCAGCAGTATAGCAGGCCGACTGAATCTCACAATAGGCTCGTGTATGTATGTCTGTTACACGGTTACCGGCATTTAGCGTGGAAAGGAGAACCTGCGAATGTGTGTTATATGGGGGCAGAACAAGTGGAAGCCGACTCTCCAAGGGCGTATTATCTGAAGGACAATAAGAGTGAATTTCATCACAGATATACGCTAAGATTGTTCGGGTGTAGAATTTCCAAAAGTCACGTTGCTCCAGAAAATCATACCATATTTTAGGTAAAGCATCCCCTTGAAAATATGCAGTCATTCCAAGTAAGACTGACATGACAAATGCTTTAGACATTAGACGGGCTAAGTTGTGGCTATTGATGTCAACAGGATTTTCACCGGAACCTGACGAAAATCGCTGAGGAGGCAATTTGCATACATCTGTTACTAAGTTTCGGAAAGGCTCAGGAAACAGTTTTTTCATGAAAAAAGTGTCATCCGCATTTATATACCATTTGAGCGCGGATTGCATAAATGTGATCCGATATGCAGGAAATGGGATTTCCATTAGACTTTGTATTAACGATTTATCTGTGCCCTCCGAGGATGCGGTGGACTCATTGTTTTTGGAATGTGGTTGATTAGGAGTTTTGCCCGTCAGTTCTAACCATATTTTTTCATACTTGTGACGGAGTGTTCTATCCTCGCATAAAGCAGGAGAAAATTGACTTAGCAGAGCAGATAGATTAACGCCCCAACATTTTTCACGAAGATACCAGTCTAAAAGCATCAAGCATTTAGGTTCAGCACAATCAGATGGACAGATAAAATGTTGGCCGAGAATAGGGAATGTGTATTTGCGGGAGTCCTTGGTGTCATTTCGACGTTGCCACGGGAAATTTCGCTTTTCTCTATAGTAAAAATCTAAGTATGGAGAATCGACCTTATATATATTTATATAAGAAAGTGTATCTCGCCCTTTATGGGGAGGATCAACTAATTCCATCCTATGATGAAGGAGGTATCCGTTTTTGCATGCCTGTTGCAACGGCTGGAATAGAGAGTCAAGTTCGTCAATCTTTTTGATTTTAAACTGATTAGAAGCGTTTTCGGCAAATTCCAGAGCACAGAATAGGTAGTCTAACAGTAAACCACGTTCAAAGGGTGAGAGGATATTTGTTGAGTGAGTGATCGTGCGGTCTGCGAGGACTCCTCTGGAACCAGCCAATAGCCCACAACACGAAGATAAAGCACCATAAAATGCGTATAGTGGCCAATGGGTATTGATCGGAGGGCGGTGTCCAGAATCCCATTCAAATGGAATTGTTATTCTGTGATAGATGCGTTCAATATGATCGAGGTCGAAACTTGTAATTATCGAATCGGCATCTTTTTTGAAGTCTTCTTTAAAATCACCCCATGTTTTCATACGGAGCCTCCTCATTAGTATCGGTAATATTATATGCTCAAGAGAGAAATAATCAAGTCATGCTGAAAAGAACAGCTGAGTTTGTCAGTTTGTCAGACTTGTCATCTGCATTATAGAAAATAACAAAACCGCCGAGTTGACACTCGGCGACATTTTTGTAAGTACAGAGAGATTATAACCAATGCTGTAAAAAAGTATCAAAAATCGTGGTTATAGATGGAGCCTGTTGGCTCTGTCTATAATCACGATTGCCGCAGCCGTAAGGCTGCGATGCGTTAAACGTATTGCGGTTGATAGGTTTATTTTTTGTTCCGAAACCCTGTTCCCCTTTATTTTGGCTTCTAATGTTTTACAAATGATTAAACATATTTGTAAGGGACCCTGGGGAAGAATTTTTCTTCCCCTTGCGACAATAAGAAGAAAATAAAAAAGGTTAAAAATAGGACTATTTAAAAGAAATAATATGATATTTCTTTTAAAATAATTATATTATATATTCATAAGAAGGGATGACTTGATGGCAACGTATAAAGTAGCCGGGGTCGGTGAACACGGCAAATTTTTTGATGGGAACTCCTATCAAGACGCTATCAACTATGTTTGCAATCCACAGAAGGCAGCCTTTGTGGGTGGTTGCAATGTGACATCTGCTGATACAGCAGCAATGGAAATGAAGAAAACCGCTGTTGCTTTTGGTAAGGACAAGGGCAAGAGAGTCAGACATTCAATTATTAGCTTTGACCAGAGGGAGCATGTTACTCCGGCACAAGCAAATGACTATGCACGTAAGATTATCCAGCATTATGCACCTGAATATGAAACTGTCTATGCCGTCCATGACAATACAGATGAGGTGCATATCCATCTTATTATGAATCAAATTTCATACATTGATGGGCACCGATATGGAGGGCAGAAAAAGGACTACTACGATTTCCAGCGACATATACAACAGGTTACTCATTTGCCGGTGATTCCTGTTAAGTAATCTTGAAATGCTAATGAGGGAGAAGAATTCCGCTCTGCCTGTCAGGGATTAGTTATCTGAAGGACATGAGATATGCGACACAAGTAATTTTTGACAAGATTGGTTGCCTTTGTGCCGCTGGTGAATTTGACAAACCAACAAGATTGACAAGGCGGAAGAGGTCTTTTTCGGATGGAAAGAACCTCTTCCGCTCAAAAATGTAGGCTGCTGCAAAGTTGGCAACAAAGCTCCGATAATTATATTGCTTTCCACTTGCGGCATAAGGGATGGCCCCTAATAGCCTGCTTTCCTGAGAATACAAAATAGGAGTAATCCATGACCCCGCCGACAAAATGTGGCATAGACAAATCCGCCGTCCGCAGCCAGGCATCCATAGGAAGAAGCTCTGCGTGGTCAGAGTCATAGACGTAAAAGCCGAAGCGGTCTGCGTAGCTTTCCGTGACGCTATTGAGCGCCGCATGGAAAGCCGGGGCAGGCATAATGCCGCTGAACGTATCGTAAGACGTCTTTGCCAACGCCCTAACCGCCGCCATAAAATAGGGATAGCTGTTTCGGAAATATCGTGCCTTGAAATCGTGGACGAAGCGCAGCTGGTCTCCGTCCCTTATACAAAGGTCGCCAAAGTGCTGCTCCAAACAGCGGATTTGGACTGCTCTGGAAATTTCGTCCGTATCCGTTGCCGAGTCGGCCACAGTCTGGAAGAACCATTCCGGCAGACTGTCTATGGTGGCCCTCCGGCTCTCTGAAATTGGATGCTTCGAAAATTCATAAATGGTACTGTGCATGGTTTACTCCTCCTTTCCGGCGTATTTACTGCGGAACTCCGCAACTGTGGCACAAGGGTCATCGTCTACATAGCCCCAATCCTTGCCGCTGTCGAAGTCCAAATAGCCACAGTCAGCCAAAAGCAACGGCTGTAAAGTCAAAATGGTTCCGTAGAAATTCACAAATATACCCCGTGCCAACTGGCAAGGCTCGCCCCAATCTTCGTCCGTGTGGCGGACTTCATACATCCTCATATCAGCGGGAACGCTGGCTCTGTCCACGCGCCAGTCGGTAAACAGGGCCGGTGTGCCAAGTACGATGATTTCGTCAAAGATGATTTCGTTTGCGTTTTTTCTCATAGTTCATCCTCCTAATAAAAGCGGCCCCGGTATGACCCGGAGCCACAGCAGATAGTTTATTTCAGCCGGAATACCGGGCCATGTGATGTAAAGGGCAGCCTGTTTCCGGCAGGGATCAGGAAAGCATGGGTGCGTCCACGGAGGTTCAGCCGGTCACAGGCCCCATCCGTAATAATGAGCAGGGGTGCTTCTCTCGGAAAAGCAGTATCCTCAGCCAGAAGATCGATTCCCGGTTGCAGCTTTGTTCCACCCCGGCCACGGACTTTCACCGTTCCGGCTATTTCATCCGGGGCCATGATCCCTTGATCGTAAGCGGCAGCGTCGCAGAATACCACCCGGACATGATGTACGTCCCGTGATTCTGCGTAGCTGGCAATGGAACCCAATGCCGCAGCCAGTAAGCCCCGTTCCATAGAACCAGATGTGTCCAACAGAACACCGAATATCCGCTGTTCCGTCTGCTCCTCTGGGAGAGACCATGCCGGACGGGGAATGTCCGGTGTCGCACTCTGCCGTCTGCTTAACCGGGCGTAAGTTCTCCGAGGTTCCAACGGCTGAAACTGTTCATCAAACCAGCGGGCAAGCTGCACATCCCACGGGATCGGCGGCTGCTGAATGGCCCGGACTTCCTCTACAAAGTTGCCGGGCAGCGTTCCCCGGTTATGCTGTTGGTGGTAGTCCAAGCCACGCTGAATTGCAGAACGGTAAAAGGAATCGACCTCCACGCCGTTCTGCGTTTCCCAATCGTTGTCGCTGCTATAAATAATGTCCTTGGGGTCAAGGCTCAGGTAATAGCGGATGTTTTCACACAATTTGTCATAGACCGATTCTGCGGACATCCCTTTGAAATGCACGTCATACAATAACCCTTCCGGCATTTGTCCCACGCCCATTTCCACCAGCCAGCCGTTGATGATGTAGTCACAGGCCACATTCCATAAAATAGGGTCACGTTCTTTACAACGTACATCATGCCGCAGAGCAGCGTGGAGAAATTCGTGTGCGAGGACAAACTTCCATTCCTCAAAAGACAGCCGACAACCGGGATTGACGTAAAGCTCCTGTAAACGTGCATTGACTGCCGCAATGGGGACACGCATCCGCTGGACAACAGCAAAATCATCCACCAGTTGAAAACCGGCGGCAACGGCCCCCAGCAACGGATAGCTGCTGACAAACCACTCTTTCGCCCTGTAGTAGTTGGTGCTGTTGTGTTTCCGCACTTTCTGTTCCGCTTTCGTCAACCCACCGGCTAACTGAATGGCTTCCCGAAGGGAGCGTCTGAGGGAATCAGCAAAGGCGGCTTCAAAGTCACGGAAGCGGCTCACCCCATCCCAGACCATATCCGGCCTGCCGTGTGACATGAGACTCAGATTTGATTCAGGCCGCTTGTCCGGTTCCGCAAGCAACCGATGATACAGTTTTTCTTCGTCTGCGGCAGCAGTATTCAGAATACCGCTGACATCCATCGGCGGCGTTCCAATTTTGCTATCCAGAAGAAACCGTGTCACCGCAATGTCACACGCCTGCTGCCATGCGGAATCATGGATACGGTTTTCCTGTAAATGTCCCAACCCTAAGTGCAGCATGAGATGTGCAAGCACATACGTCCACTCCCTAATCGTTCCATCCTTGCGCGGGTTCAGGAAGATATGGCCGGTGCTGGTGACATACCCCCAATCATCCTTTGACATGGGGCAGCTGTTATCTGTATGGATGTAGGGGATCTCCTCCGCCAGACCCACCAGCGGAGAAGCCCCGATTTTCGCAAGAGCAGCGTCTATGGCACTGCCCTGATTGGATTGCTTGGGGTGCTTCATAAATCACTCCCGCTTTCTCAGAAGACGGGGAATGTCCTTAGCAGCCTCTACAACAAACCAGTTTGGCAGATCTGTCCCGCCCTCCGGTGTGATCGTCATTTGGGCGATTTCCAAGCTGATCTCCGCTAATTCGATCAACAGCTCTTTTGCCCGGAACGCCAATGCCATACTTTCTCCGCTCAGCTTGCTGCGGGATTCCGGCAGTTCCTTGATCAGCTGACTGCGGAAGCTCTGAGCGAGAAAATACAGCACATCCCGTTCCTCCGGCTTGCCGGGCCATTTCTGCGTCCCATCCAGAATTTTCTTTAGGGAATACTTGCTGCGGACTTGCCGGACATAGGCTACAAATTGCGTAGCGTGAGCGGCAGTGAGGCAGCCATAAGCACATAGAGATAAAGTGCTTTCCGAGATGTCCTCTCCGTAGCTGTGCAGAATATCACTGAGCATTTCCCAGCTTCGGGGCGTGGAGAACGGTTCCTCTGTCTTTGGCGGCTGTGCCCACAGATGATCCGGGCGAGAGCAGATGTAATCATAGACAAAACGATGAATACCATTCTGTGCCGCCCATTCCAGCCAGACACGGCTGTTGGCAGTCAGCTCCACATGGAACATCCGGTTCACCAGCGCCGAGGACATGGGCCGGGTGATGGCATTGTCCTGTGCACGGTTGCCAGCGCCAATGACGATGGAACCCTCCGGCAGACGGTATTCTCCGATACGGCGTTCCAGAATGAGCGAGTAAAATGCTTTCTGTACCTCATGGGAACAGGCGTTCAGCTCATCCAGAAACAGACAGTAAGGTTCCTCTCTTGCAATGCTCCGGGGCGGACAAAATACGCTGCGCCCCTCTACGATCTGCGGCACACCGATGATGTCCTCCGGGGCGAGTTGACTGCCCAGCAGAGAAACGCACTCCAATCCCACATCCGCCGCAAACTGCCGTACAATGGCAGATTTCCCAATACCGGGAGCGCCCCAGATAAACACCGGGCGGACAGTTGCCACATTCAGCAGCACATTCATAAGCTGTTTCTGATCTACTTGTACTGACAAATTCAACGCTGACACCCCTTCCTATCCATACCATAGCAGTTGCGGTAGACAGCCTGTGTCCTTTTAGAAAATTTTCTCATACATCCGGCCCAACCTCTGTGACTTCGCCTGTCTCACTGTCTACCTCCAGCACCGTGCCGGGAACAGCATACATATCCTCCCCGACATCCGCTTTGATGGTGCCATCCAAGGCCAAGCCCCGCTGAAAGTCAGATTTCAGAGGGGCATATTTCAGGACTTTCTTTAAAACTGTCTTTTTCGCCATTTCTTCAAAATTTGTCTGCCACGGACCGGAAGAAAAAGACTTGCTGTACTGCTGTGCAAAGGTGCGGACAGCATCCATGCTCATTACATCAAAGCCGAAACCACCCTCCTTGGTGCGGAACATAGCATAGACATAGGTTGGCTCCCCACGGTCAGAGGCGGCGGGAATGTGCTTCAGCACTGGTTCCAAGCCAAAGGAATAGTTGAAGCTATCATGTTCATAGACCACCTGTGCCTGAATGATGCTGACCTCTCCGCTGCGATAGGCCAAATCAATTAAGCCCTTGTAGCCCAACTGGAATTGACACTCGCTGCAATGCGTTTTGTTATTATAAAATGGGATCAGATACGCCTGTCCCAAAGGCGTGTTCGGCTCCATGCCAAGCTGGGCCGCTGTCATCATAGCGGCAAGGAACGATTGCGGAGTGGTCTGACCCAGCTTGGGATTGGTGGAAAGGGCTGAAAGCACAATGCGGGTAAAGCGTTCCGGGGTCATGACTGCCGGGAGGGCCTTTTTGATCTCCCCCTGCATCTGCTTGATGTAGGCTTGCATGGACGTTTTTGCGTCCGCTTTTGCCGCAGGCTGCGCCGTGGCTTTCTGGATCATATCATTACTCATTATTTTTAACCTGCCTCTCGTGTCTCTGTCACCTTAAAGGGACGGAGGTTTGTATTTTTGTAATAGGGGGCCAAATCAATGCTGGGGTGGTCCTTGGCAAACTCCTTTGCCTGAAAGGTCTGCCGGTTCTGAGATTTCCAACTGATATGGAAGCTGCCACAAAGGCCGCTTTCCGCTTCGCCCATGTCCGCCTTGATGGTATTCTCAATTTCTCCGATCCGGGTATCCAACACCTTTTTATCCTCCTTCAGCCGCATATACTCCCGCAGAACGGTATCCCGTCCGAACAGGTCTGCGGTGGTCTGCTCGCTGATGGGATAGACTTCCCGCAGCGCTGCGGAAGTTGCTTCGGAACCATCTGCGTCCGGGGGCGTATCCTGCTCTACCAGTTTCCAGAAGTCTGCTTCGGCAGCCATGAGTGCGTCAATTTCCGCCTGATCACGTTCCAGAACAAAGGTGAAGAAGCCACGGCCATAGGCCAGAACTGCCAGATACCAACGGTCTGCCCCAGTCACTGCCAGATAGTGAACGCACTGCGCGTAATACTGTACCGGGAACTCCACGCCGTTAAACTGTTTCAGGTCTAAGGAAAAGGTGGTTTTACACTCCAAGCCTGCGTTTTCGCCCATGACCATCCGGTCTACGTCAGCGTGTGCAAAGGGATACTTCGGATGATACAGCATGGCAGGCAGACGGTAGACCCGCTTGCCGGTTTCCTCCATCCAGCGGCGGGCCACATAGTCCTCCAAATCCCGCCCCTGCCGCATGGCTTCGGTGTCCTCTTTCTCCGCTGCCCGTCCGGTTTTATCTGCCCAGACAGAAAAAGGGCTTGCCCATCTGGACAAGCCCACGATCCCGGCAGCATCAGAGCCTCCGATCGTTTTTCTGCGCCGCATGAGCCATTCTTCCCGGCTCATGCCTTTCGTAGATATTTTCTGAATGCCTCGCATAGTACGTCCCCCTCCTTTATTTCATGCAAAGAGCGGCCATTCTGTCCAACAGGACATGGCCGCTCATTACTTTGTTCCAAGTATTTTCCTGATAGGTTTTCGTATTCCGGTGGGGCATACTGTGTGTTACCAGATCGCTGATGGCGTTGATCGCGCCCCAAGCAGTTCCACGGAACCTTTTGATGTCCGGGGCGAAGTAACAGATCATAAACTCGTCCTTGATCTTGTCGATGGTAGCCTTTTCCCGCTCGGAGGTTTTGTCCGTAACAGGAAAGAGTTCGTTCAGGATTTCCCGGATCTCATCATCCTGAATGGTCTTATTGGCCGCCATATCCGCATACTGCGCCAGCCCGGCCATATAATCCTCTGCGCGGAACAGGCAGTCCCGCGCTTCGTTCAGGCGCTCATGCACATTTTCCGTATGCCGCATGGACCAGGTGCGCTTGGCGGTTGCCAGCGCCACGTTCAGAGTGTTGTTGCAGACCACCCGCACCGGTGTCATGCAGACCCGGACGCCGCTGCTGCCATCATGGGCGTTGGTAAAGCAGAGGTAAGGTTCTACGGCGTCACCGGCGATCTTCTGCTCCGGTAGCTTCGCCAGAAGCCAGATCTGCTTGCCGTCCCGGAGAGAGCCTGCGGTTTCGTAGCGGACATCCCCACCGATGAGGCCGTCCGTAAACTTGAAAGCGTCCCGGTTCTGCACCACCTTATAACGATCTCCCACTACACCCAATACGCTGTCATCGCTGTCCCGCACGTTGGCTTTGAAGCCCTTGATGACGCCGCCTCTGGAATTGAACACGTTTTCCTGACGGACATTCCAATCCAATCCCGCAAAGCGCAAAGCATCCTCGCTGTTGGGTGCTTCGGATACCTCCACTCCCAGACCGTGCCACGGTTTCTCCCGCACATACATCATCGTCTCGACATTGGCTGCCATTTTTAAGTACCTTCTTTCTCAAAATTTCACCGAAAACGCCCTGCGATCCGCTGCCCTATGATACGCAAGATCGCCGAAGCGTCTCCGGTGTCATTTGATAGTATCTAATCGAAATCCGGCACTTTTACGGTTTTGGCCGATAAAAAGGACTTGATGGCATTTCCATCAAGTCCTTTCTGGCGATCTTGTTCAAATTTCGACACGATTTTCTAAAAATTCCGAGTTTTTTTGCAAAGTGACATTGAGTGTCCACATGACTTGCTATACTGAAGCTAACCTCCAAGAAACTTCGGCCCCATGCCTACGCGCGATTGCGCGGGGAAAAATACCGGGTAAATTCTCCGCCCGGGCCGCTCCCGAAAAGGCGATTGTGGACGCTGTATCTTCGCATGGGTGCCGGAGCGGAGGATCAATCATCAAACATGAGAAACTTATAGGCAGGAACATCCAGTACGGACGAAATCGCAAAGAGCGTATCCAGGGAAACAGCTTTCTTGATGTTGGGCGCTTCTACATGGCCGATAAATGCCGGGGTACGGTCGATCCGCTCTGCAAGTTCTTCCTGTGTCAAACCACGCAGCTTTCGATAATATGCAATTTTAAGACCCACTTGCAGATATTCCATCTCGAATTTGCTATTCATACCGTCACCTCGGTAATATGGTAATCGATGGCGACAGCAGTTGACATGATTTTACAATAACATTATTATATTTAACAGATATAAAAAACTAAGTAAAAGTGCAATGGGGAGGGTGAATGACCTTGGAACAGCAGTCTGCCGAGGCAAAGTCGGCCCGCTTATTAGACCTCTATGCGAGGTTCATATCCGGACAGACGCTGAACAAGCAAGGCCTTGCCAGCGAGTACGGCGTCACAACACGGAGTATCCAACGGGATATGGAGTCTCTGCGGTGCTTCCTGATGGAAAAAGGGTTGTCGCAGGAGATTATCTATGACCGTAGACACGGCGGCTATCGAATGGTGAGCAGCGTTCCATCCGGCCTGACGAACAGCGAGATTTTGGCTGTCTGCAAAATTCTGTTGGAAAGCCGCTCCATGCGGCGGGATGAAATGCTGCCGATTTTGGACAAGCTGGTAGACTGCGCTGTTCCCCCGGAGCAGCGCCAAGCAGTAAAGCTGCTGATAGGTAATGAAAAGCTGCACTATATTGAACCACATCACGGCAAGAGCATTTTGAACGGTTTATGGGAGATCGGACAGGCTGTGAAAGAACAGCGGGTCATGGAGATTGAGTACGAGCGCATGAAAGCACCGAAACTGGTGACTCGGAGAGTACAGCCGGTCGGAATCATGTTTTCTGAGTATTACTTCTATCTGACTGCTTTCCTTGAAAACAAAGATAATTTTGAAAACCCGGATGACCTCTTTCCTACGATTTATCGGCTTGACCGTATCCGCAGTTTTAAGGTCTTGGACGAGCATTTTCATGTTCCTTATGCCGGGCGATTTGAGGAGGGCGAGTTCCGTAAACGGGTACAGTTCATGTACGGCGGCAAGCTGGAACGGATCAAGTTCCGTTACACTGGACCGTCTCTGGAAGCGGTACTTGACCGCCTCCCTACCGCTAAGGTCATCAGCGAAGATGCTGATGGCTGGACGATCTCAGCGGAGGTGTTCGGCAAGGGCGTTGAAATGTGGCTGAGAAGTCAGGGCGATTATATTAAGGAGGGGTTCTATGAGCCGGGAACTTGAGCGAATGAGAAAACAGTCTATGGCAAAAGTAGAAGCCACTCAAAACATTATACAGAAGCGTGAAGCTGTGGTTAATCACATGCAGGACATCTTTGAATAACCCTGAAGAAACCATTTTCCTGAGCGATAACTAATCGGATGTAAAACTGCCATTTCTGACCATCAGCCTATTTTAAAGATTGCCTTCAAGAAGCTGCTGTTAGGTTAGAAATTTGCTCTGCAACTGCAAAGTTGGATAGATTCACAAAGAAATGAGGCAACAAATGTGAAACTTAGTAAAGACACATTCCAAAATCGGATGCAAGCATCTAATGAGCAAGTTCTCACAGCAACGCGAAAAGTGCAAGAAGCTGAAAATAAGGTTTCCAATGTAGCAACAATCATTCGGGATGATGCCCGCCGTATGGAAAAAATTACCGATATTCATTATGCGCCGACCATTATCCATGACATCAATACACAATTTGAAAGTGCAACCAAGTTAAAAGGAAAAGATATTGTCTTTCTGTTTGGGGCTGCTGCTATCCAGACCGTTCGTTGGGCTTTGGCTCCCTCGTTAGACTTTAATTATAAACCCTTGTCACCAGAGCAAAGAATGACAAGCGCGCAAGGTGGCGTATTGGAAAAGGCCGCTATTCGCGAGTATTTAGAAAAAGATGGTTTTTCCCAAGCAGAAATTGCTGAACTGATGGCCCCCTCTCATATCCGAAATTACTCATGGCAAGACCTTTTGGTCGCTCCGGTTCCCTATGACGCCATGCACGGAAGTTCCCGAATTGCAATTAGAGGCTTTAAAGAAGCTGGTACAGAGATTTACGGAAAAAACCATCACGCTGCAACATGGGGGCATGATCCAGTCTGGGGATGGTTCTTTGGCCCTATGAATATCACAGCTCGAATGATCACATTTCGTGACTTTCAAACTTACCATGTAGCGCAAATCGGAAATACATTCAATCAAAAAATCACATATCGCACGTCAGTTGGAAACATGATACAAAAGTCTGTTTCATGCTGGAGCGAAGATAGCAAATGTCTATTTGTTTCTGCTGCAAAACAAGGAATGCACTTGCAATCCGACAAGTATACCAAAGGCGGACTCCCTATCCCATTTTTAAGTCCTACAACAGCGCAAGACCTTCTTGTTAAAGGATGGAACAGTGCCGAAGTAGAACGCCTTTTTAAAAAAACGCTTAGAAACTTAGGAAATATCGGAACCCAGTTTATTTTGGCTCTTACAATTGACCAGCTTGTTAAGGCGCTCCATCTTCTCTGCTATGATGATACCGTAGATGGCTCAATTAGCACCTACTATGTGCGAAGTGAAAAAATTGTCTGTTATTCTTCACTAATATCTGAACTGGCAAATGGCGTGTATGTTCTGGCTACAAAAGATATTGGAAAACTGGATATTGGTGGATATATCAATTTAGCCAAAAACTTAATTCATAACGCAGATTTTCAGGCCAAAATGAAAGCAGAGTTTTTGGAAAAGGAACTTGAAAAAAAGCTATACGGTGAAACCTATTATTTTTTGGAGGAACAGTCATGATAAGCGAAAAGAATGCTCAAAAACGCGAGGAAGCTTCTGCTACTGCTGCCCTCTGTGCCACAAAGCCCATTTTTACTAAAATGGGACACGGTATGGATTATTTGCAGGAAACAGTACGGCAAACGCAAAAGGCCAATTTAAAACAGGCAGCAGTTGTAAACCAACGGCAATACGAAACAGAACGCTATGTTGGAAAGCTGATCGAAGAACAAGATACCATTCGGCAAAGTATTGAGACTTCAAAGGAAATTCAGCAGGCTCAAAATACCAGACTTGATCAGCGCCTATCCAATATAGAGCAAAAAACAATGCTGCGGTGTCAAAGCTGTGGTGCCATAATATCGCCGGTACAGATTGTGTGTCACCACTGTGGGAACATTTCGGCTGTATTTCCCTACGATCTTCAAAAATTCGGTACAAACCCTGAACGTGAAACTTCATATTTGGAGGAAATCAAAGTTTTGAGTAACGCAGTACATTCTTCAAGCCTTATATCAGAGGATACATACCCTGAGCTTCAGAACTACATCAATCAAATCCAAAAAATTGCCTCAATTGCTAAGACACATATTGATAACCGGGAAACAGAAGATGACAGCACTGTTTATAAGCGCATTTACCGAAAATGCCGCCAGTTCTTATCTGATCTTCATACCGCCCATATCGAAATTGCAATTGTTGGAAATGTCAAAGCTGGAAAATCCAGCTTGATCAATGCTCTTTTAGGAGCAAAAATGGCCAGTGTAGACCCGACCCCTGAAACTTCCGTCCTTGTCAAATATCATACAACATCCAGCAAGAATTATATCCGTGTCGAATTTTATACAGAGAAACAATGGGAACGCTTGTGGTTAGATGTTGGTAAGAACTCGACTTTCCGCCAAGAATACGAAGCAAAGAGCGCAGACAATATTCGAGATCAATATTTAGGCAAATCCGTATACTACGAAGAATGCTCCTTTGGGGAACTCCCCGAAAAAATTATGAAATGGACAAGCTCTGAAACACCCGAACACTTTTTCGTGCGCGAATTAGAGGTTGGATACCATAGAAGCGATTATCAGGATAGCCAGCTTCCAAATGACGTTATTCTGGTTGACACTCCGGGCTTGCGCGACCCCATTGCATTTCGCTCTAAAATCACTAAAAAATATATTAAAAATGCAGACTGGGTTCTTGTCTGTATCAGCAGCGAAAATCTATGCAGTCAGGATGAAGCTCGTTTCTTAGGTGAGATTACCGCAAACAACGGACAGCGTGCAGATAAAATTCTTGTTGTTGCGACAAAACGAGATATGTTGCCCGCCAAAGAATACGATGCTAAACAGAAAGATTTTCTGGAACGTTTTAAGGAATTCTATTCAGGCCGCATGGGGTTTGCCATCGACCATTTTATTCCCGTAAGTGCTGAAACATCTATGCTGTTAAATGCTTATCTGAAAAATAGTACCGGATTAAGTGATGAAGATGACGAGAAGTTCTTTAGTGCGCTTAATCGCCTGCGGATAAGAAATCCTGCCGATATTGTCCAACGGAAACCGGACATTATTGAGTATGCCGGTATCAATGCCTTGTCTATGCGCTTGGACAAAATGATCCTCAAAGGTCGTAAAACAGAGATTATTGCATCTGCAAAAGAAAAGTATCGCAAAACCATGGAATTTATCCGCGGTGCTGCAACCGAAGCCTTCACTGCGGAATGCAAGGATTTCTGTACAATCGTCGATGAATCGGAAAATTATCAGCGGCAACTTGATAGTCTGAATGATTTTATACGTGAAGCGCAAGAAACTCAGCGTGAAATTGGAGCCTTGCGTATGAAACTGGCAGAAGTTCTTCAGAAGCAGTCCGCCAGCACAGTTAAAGATTGAATGGATGTGAAAATATGTTTAATCTCTTTAAAGCTATAAAATCTGGAGCAAAAAGATTAGCTGGAAAAGCACTGGAAGTGGTTGGCGAAAAAATTCCCGGCCCGATAGGCGATAAACTTCAAGATATTGGTTGGGATTTGCAGTATGGAAAAACTGGCCTTTCGGCATCGTTAAGCCTTCAGGAAACCTTTGACGCCGCAGCAGAATGTTTAAAAAACTGTAATGCAGCCATGGATAAAGCAGCTCCGCTTATTCATGAGATCGTTGAGATTGCTAAAAAACGTGTTGACGATTGCAATTTTGAACTCATTAGCCTTATCCCGGAGGAGCAGCAATCTGCTGTTGGCTATCATGCTCCGGACGATCTATTTGCCAACATAGAAAATGAGTATCGTCAGTATATAGGTTCTAAGATTTCTCTGGACAATAAAGAATATAAGGAAAAGCTCGCAATTAAAGTTGATTCTGAACGGCAAAAAACTTGCAGTGCCTATGCCGACCAAGTATTAAAGGAAGCTGTCAAACGCACAGAAGCGGCTGTACATGTGGAAACGAATCGAGCTGTTGATGCGATGATCACAGCCCTAGAGGAATATGCAAGTGTTCAGGAGACTCAGGCAAAACATAGTCAGGAGTTATTAGATGGCTTAAAAGCCAAAGCTGAGAACCCGGACTTTATTGTCAATCAGAGTTGGGAAAAGATTATAGATATTGCCTACGTTGAAAATATCCGCTCCTTGGCATACGAGTCTATTTAGCTGCTAATCAACGAACATCATAATAAATCAAGAATGACAAAGGAGTTGACTTATTATGATGAATCAAGATGAGTTCAGAGAAGCTGTCATCAATATGCGCCGCTCCCCTGCCCTGTTGGAACGGCGAGGCGAATACTGGAGTACCGAGGACAAAGAAAAGGTTGACAGGCTCTTTAATCAGGGTGTCGGCATCACGGAGATTTCCATGATCCTCCAGCGTTCAGAATCCGCTGTCATGCAGCAGATTGAGAAGCAAGACCTGTACCTCCGCAAGCAGTATCCGTGCCGCCAGAAAAACTGCTCCACACCTGCTAGGTGCCTATGTGACACCTGTATTGTTGATTTGGCTTTATGCCCGCTTCACAGTACTTGCCGCAATGTTCGGGAGGATATCTGAATGTTAGAAGAGTATCCGGATATCCTCACTGTGGACGAGGCTTGCGAAGTCCTTAGAATCGGCTACAATGCCATGTATGAACTGCTGAGCACAGGCAAGCTCAAAGCATACCGGAATGGCCGGGTATGGCGGATTCCAAAGGTTGCCGTGCAGGGCTTTATCCTGCAACGAATCAAACCCCAAGATTAAATAAAATGAGCGCAGGGAAGCGCCCTGCGCTCGATTTACCTGCTGATGTTACAGACTGCGGCATGGGCATATCTCTTCGGGTGCTGTATGCGCTTTTAGGATGGGTATTTGCCCTGCTCCAATCGCAGAAACCAATCGGACAGTCCGCAAAATATTTCGCACGAATTAGTTGCATATTTCGTTCGATTTGGATATAATATAGATGAACCAAATCACGAAGGGAGGAACCGAATCATGTCGATTACTGCGACGGAACTGAAAAGCAATCTTGGAAAGTATCTTCTGCTTGCAGCAACGGAGGACATTTTCATCACTCGCAACGGCAAGGTTGTTGCCAAACTCTCCAATCCCCATCAAGACAGAGTAGATATTGCCAAGTCTCTGTTCGGTATTCTTCCGGCTGATGTGACGTTGGAGGAGGCAAAGGAAGAAAGGCTGAACCGGATATGAGAGCTGTCATTGATACCTGCGTCATTGTGGACGCCCTGCAAAGCCGTGAGCCGTTCTGCAAAGATGCGCAGTCGATTTTTCTGCTCTGTGCCAATCGGCAGTTTGATGGCTTCTTGACAGCAAAAGCCATCACGGACATTTACTACCTGACACATCGGCAGATGCACAGCGACAAAGCAACCCGCGATGTTCTGACAAAGCTCTGTGCGTTGTTCGGTCTGCTGGACACCACGGCACTGGACATCCGCAAGGCAATCTCGGCAGAGATTTCCGATTTTGAGGATGCCGTGATGGTCGAGACGGCGGTGCGATCCGGTGCAGACTGCATCGTGACACGGAATACAAAGGATTACAGCAAAGCACCGGTCACTGTATACGCCCCGGCAGAGTTCATAGAACTGCTGACCGAAACAAGTGAAGATCAGATAGATTGACTGCGTACAAATGCTGCTGCTTTTTGCGGCATTTTTGTCAACCTCGTGTCAACCGTTCTGCAAAACGGATAGTATGCTCAAATAAAATGAGATACAATCAGAACGGAACTTTGTTTGATAAAAATAGAAAAATGATGCAAAAATTGCACTTTTGAGCCAAAATAAAATAATGAAATCTCTGGGTTCTCAATGGGCAACAACCCCATGGTCGGTGCAACTGTGGCTGTGGCCGTTGCTGTTGCTGAGAGCAAAAAGTAAACGAAAAGTCCTGAAATCATAAAAAACAGGAACTTTTCTGACAAAAAACACCCGTTTCTTTACGAAACGGGTGTTTTTCTATCATTAAGTTCAGGAGAGCAGCATCCGGTCATTGCTCAGGGTCTTGCCGGTACCGGCCTTGAACCGGTGGATCAGATCCTCTACGGTCATGCCCGCCCGGTCAGCGCCGGAAACGTCCAGCACGATCCGGCCGTCAGCCATCATCAATGTCCGGGTTCCCAACTCCAAAGCCTGCTGCATGTTGTGCGTCACCATCAGGCAGGTGATATTTCCCTCCGCCACGATCCGCTTCGTCAGCTCCAGCACCTTTTCCGCTGTGCCGGGGTCCAGGGCGGCGGTATGCTCGTCCAGAAGCAGGAGCCAGGGGGGATTCATGGTCGCCATCAGCAGCGTTAGTGCCTGCCGTTGGCCGCCGGAGAGCAGCCCTACCGGCTGATTCAGCCGATCCTCAAGTCCCATGTCCAGAAGGGCCAGCCGGTCGCGGAAACGGGCCCGGTCCTTCTGGGTCAAGCGGGAAAACCAACTGCCGTTTCCTGCTGCCAGTGCCAGATTTTCCTCGATGGTCATATTGGGGGCAGTCCCCTTCAGAGGGTCCTGAAATAAACGGCCGATCCGCTTCGCACGTTTGTATTCAGGCAGAAAGGTCATATCGTGACCGCCTACGGTGATGGCGCCATCGTCCACATAAAAGCTGCCGGCGATGGCGTTGAACAGGGTGGACTTGCCTGCGCCGTTGGAACCGATCACCGTGACAAATTCTCCCTTGTTCAAGTGGAGAGACAGGTCCGTGATGGCCTTTTTCTCATTGACGGTGCCGGGATTGAAGGTCTTGGAGATGCGTTGAATGTCCAGCATGTCAGTTCCCTCCCTTTCCAGCGGCCAGCTTCCGCTGCTGGAAGGCCGCCCACTTTCGGATGCTGGGAGCTGCAATGGCCAGAGCCACGATGACGGCCGTCAGCAGTTTCAGACACTCCACCGGTACGACCTTGGTGTAAAAGACAACGGCGTAGATAAACCGGTAGATCACGGAGCCGATCATCACCGCCAGCACGCCCTTGGTAACGGTCCGGCGTCCCAGAACCGTTTCACCGATGATGAGGCAGGCCAGACCGATGACCACAATGCCGGTGCCGGAGTTGATGTCCACCGTCTTTTGATACTGGCCCACCATGGCCCCGGAAAGGGCTGTCAGAGCGTTGGATACGCACAGTCCTACCGTGACGGTGAATGCCGGGTTCAGGGACGAGGCCCGCACCATGTCGGGATTGTCGCCTGTGGCCCGGATGGAAAGGCCTATGCGTGTTTTCAGAAATGCCAGCAGCAGTACGCCCGCCAGAACGGTGATCGAAGCCGCCAGCAGCAACTCGTACCAATCGCCGCCGATGCCGCTGTCCCGCAGAAGGGTGAAGATCGTGCTGCCGCCCAGCAGGCTCTGGTTGGCTTTCCAGCCCATCGCCATCAGATTGACGGTGTACAGGCCCGTGTTGGTGACGATGCCCGCCAGAATGGAGGGAATCCCCAAGCGGGTCTGCAAAAAAGCTGTGACGAATCCGGCGCAGCTGCCCGCCAGCATGGCGGCAGGAATGGCCAGGATCGGGTGTCCCCCGGCGGCCAGCGTGACAGAGACCGCCGCCCCAAGGACAAAACAACCGTCGGTGGTCATATCGGCGATGTTCAAGATCCGGAAGCTCAGAAACAGGGCCATGGCCACCAAAGCGTATAAAAAGCCCAGTTCCAGAGCGGTTTGTGTGATCATCAGCAAGAGAATGCGCTCCTTTCATACCGCTGCCCCCGGCAGCAGGCCGGGGG
>ERZ773155.1192-NODE-1192-length-22358-cov-22.160920_pt1 | contig 22358 bp, 19 predicted proteins | sample MGYA00511262_ERZ773155 | MGnify/ENA primary metagenome ERZ773155 (study PRJEB29015, sample SAMEA2737828) | human gut metagenome | biome: human gut; feature: human-associated habitat; material: faeces | place: China | collected 2012 ... | reverse complement strand
AAATATAGTCTTCTATAATGAGCTGGAGAATTTTTTTCTTTCTATCGTTTAACATAACTTCACCCCAGTTCGTTGTTAGCACTCGTTTCTTTGGAGTGCTAACACCTTGATATTAGAATAGCACTGCCCTTATGCCTTGTCAATAATTTTTTTGTTAAAATTTAAACAGTCACAAAAATTTCAAAAATCTGGTTGCCGACCTCCATACCGCTCTCTGTCAGCCGTAAAATCTGCCGTTTTTCGTCATAATCTACCAAGCCGGCTGCCCACAGCGGCTCAAGCTCCGCTCTGTATTTTTCCCATACGTCCACACCGTAGCGCTCACGTGCCTGCGCCAAATCAGCTCCGGTAGTCTTGCGCAGGTTCATAAACATAAATTCGCCCAGCAGCTCTGCTTGGCTTAACTGCTCCACCTCATAAATATCCTTGCCAGACTCGCTGCCTGCAATATAGGCCGCTACCTCTGCCGTAGCCGTTACGCGCTTTGCACCGTCAAAAGCGCAGGCAGCGGCGCCAAAGGCTTCGTAAAGCAGATACTGCCAATAAGCAATATTATGTCTGGAATAAGCACCGCCGCGCGCATAGTTTGATACCTCATAACGTTCATAGCCCTGCTCGCGCAGAAAACGCTGCACAAATTCATACATATCGGCAGCGGCATCCTCGTCTGGCAGCTGCACTCGTCCAGCTTCTACGAGTTTGGTCAATGGCGTTCCTTCCTCCAAAATCAGTCCGTACACAGAAAGATGCTCAATTCCAGTTTCTGTAAGCTGCTGCAAGGTAGCTTCAAGGCTCTGCAGGCTCTGCTGCGGCAAGCCGTAGATTACGTCCGCATTGATACGCTTAAAACCTGCATTATTTGCCATCTCTATAGCCTCTAACGCCTCACATGCCGTGTGAATACGCCCGATAGCTTTCAGCTCACCGTCCTGCAGCGACTGCACACCGAAGCTGATGCGGTCAAAACCAAGCTCGCGCAAAGCCTGCAGCTTAGCCAAATCTGCCGTCCCAGGATTCACCTCGATAGTTGCTTCCGCAGGCTGCTGCCAGTAGCCGCAGCTTTTCAGCGCTTCTGCGATTTTTGCAATATCTTCTGCTGTCAGCACCGAAGGCGTACCGCCGCCAAAATATATCGTCGCTGCCGGATTTATCGCCTGCGTCATTTTGCTCTTGCGCCTAATTTCCCGGCACACTGCTTCTGCATACTGCTGCTGCAGTTTTCTGTCATGGCAGGCGTAGGACGCAAAATCACAATACAAACATTTCTGCACGCAAAAAGGGATATGCACATAAATCGCCTGTACCTGCTGCCACGGGCGCAGCGCTGTATTTTTTTCAGCTTCACATTTCATCTTCAACCGCTCCATCTCTAAAATTACTTACACCACTATAGCATTGCTGCCTGTCGCCGTCAAATACTTCTGCCAAAAAAGAAAAGGAGCCGCAAAACGCAGCTCCAAAAAATCCTGTAAAAAATTTTTTTGACGTGGTTCTTTTTTCTCGCCTGCGACACCATTTAAAGTGTGAGATTTCTTTTCTCTTTTTCTTTTTTATTTATTTTTTCTCTTTCTCCTTTTCTTTGCCCACTCTTAAAACCTGTAACGTAGTTTAAGGCAGTAACCTGAATAAGTTTCTTCCTTGTGCCAAAAGAAAAGCAGAACCTCAAGGTTCTGCTTTCCATGCCTTAAAAATATTTTTCTTAGAAGCTCCACTGCAAACCGGCGTTTATCTGGTATGTTTCGTCGTTATCGTTGCCGAATGATTTTTCAAAATCCAGATATGCGTAGCTGTTATGTCCTACTGCCGTAGCAAAGCCGAAGCCAACGTCATACCAGGTGCCGCTGTTTTCGTAACTAACTTTGTTCCATTGTCCATTTGTAGTACTGTCCATAGCTGAAATATCCTGGTCACCTAAAAATTCATGCAGTATATCTGCTTTTACATAAACAGTACTTCTATCGTCAATATCACGACCTATACGGAAGCCAGCACGGCCAATCATGCTATTAATGCCATCCACACTGACTTTAGTTCCCTGACTGGTTACATAATCAGCATCTGTAACCCTTGCAAACTGAATTTGGGCTTGCGGTTCAATATACCAGTCATTGCCGATATCCATTTTTCTGCCATACTCTGCACTGATTGAGAAGACGTCATTACTATAATCTCCGGTAATTTTATTATTGTTATTCAAAGCATAAATACCGAAATCATTACTCAAATGACCCCATTTCAAAACATAATCCGTATAATGACCTTTATCCCCTAACCACGTATCATACAACCATACGCCATAACGATCAATTTCACCCTTGCCAGTAATATCATGATAACTTGTATCACCATGCATATAGTCAATAACAGCACCAATACGTTTTTCACCGTTATCGCAATCCTGTTTCTTATCATACCCAATTTCATACATGGTATTCTGACTGCGGAAAGCATCACTCTTACCGATACGATCATGGCGTAAACGTACCCACAGGCCTTCATCGCCATCTATGAAGCGAGCTTCTCCCAAACGTTTATTCAGCCGATCCATATACACTGCATTGCTGTAATTGGCTCTGCTCATATTAAGCACTGTTTTACCGCCATCGCTTAAATCTCCTGCTCCCTGACGAACAAGATAAATATTTTTTGCGTTAATGCCTGTACCATAATTATCATCTACATAAGCATTACCGGGTTTACTATTGCTATCTTCAAATTGCTCGCCACCATTATACGCTTCATCATTTTCATTGTCATTATTATTCTGGTCATTATAATCTGAATATTCTATGCCAAAATCCACATTAAACATACCTGCATTTTTAATTGTCGTTTTAGTACCAAAAGTTTGTGTTGTCTGGCCTTCTTCAAATCCTCCCATACCAGCATTTGCTACAGTAGCAAAACGTATTCTGTCACCATCATTCATACCGGCCAATACTTCATCATAATTATTTATAATTAACTTTTGTGTTTCTGTTGTACCTTGATTTACATACAGCATATCACTGTTTACCAAATCATCAGGTTTTAAATTCATTATAAAGGTATTGCTGCCATTAATTTCACCAATATGCAATGCATAGCCATCTGTACCATTTTCAATTAAACTGCCTTCTGCATCTGCACCACACAAAATTACTGTTCCATTTCCATCTAAATTAGAAAGCCAGCTCTGTCCAGTAACATTCCATACGGCTCCCTCGCCCAAAGAAATATTAACTTCGCCTGAACTGGTTACCTTTTTACTAAATTCCGGTGCAAACTGGTTACTATGCTCATCAGTCCAATTTACGCTATCAGCATCTTGATAATCATCTGCACGTCCTTCAAGATAGCCTCCTTTACCAAGGTCAAGATTCAACTCACCACCGTTACCAGCAAGCACATTACCATAAACAGCTATACTGCCTTTATTGCTAATCCCCTCATTAATATTAACTATACCGTTTTGACCCGCAATAACACTTCCTACAACACGGTTGCCAGCCTGGTAATTTCCACTATTATCAACCTGTACATCAGTACCGTTAAGATTTACATTAACAATACCACCCAATGCGGCTGTATCTTGAGAATTCTCATCAGCAGAAGCTACTATAGCAATTTTATCATCATCAACGTTCTGCAAAGCATTTTTATTGATAATATTAACAGCGCCATTAATATTTACCTGTGAACGTACGCCATCATCAATACCACTTGCATGGATTGTTCTATATCCATCGCTTGATATTTCATTAACCGCACCGGTAATATTTACAATACCACCAGTTTCGGCAAGTACTGCTTGCTTTCTTGCATTAAGAACATTAACATTAGATTTAAGATGTTCTTCATCATTACCATAAGACATTAAGTCATTAAGAAGCACAGTATTATTTTTACTTTTTGCACTAATTGCAGTATCTACATTGCTGATAGTTACTTTATCAGCATACAAACTAATAGTGCCGCCTATTCTATTTTCTACATAATCATTATCAATGCTTATACCTTTGCCATAATTATCAATAATAATTTCTTGTCCAGCTAACTTAATCTCACTTGCTTTATTGAAAGTAATATCATTTACATTGCCAATTCCCTTAGTATTAACTATAATTGCCGTGCCATTATTGCCATCAATTGCATTTTTAATACTAATCGTATTTCCTGCCACAACATCCAAAACAATATTGTTACCTTCTGTTGTAATAGCTGAGTCCATATCAACAAAATAAATACTATCATCAGCTTTTAAATTAGCAACAGCATCATATAGATTACTGCTCGCTGTAGTTTTAGTAGCAGAAGTATGTAATTGTATCCCTTTCGATATTTTACTTCTCTTATATTTATTTTTATCATTACTAAAATTAATATTGGAAGCTGTAATATTCAATTCCGAATCATCATAAACGTCAATTCCAATATTAGCATTAATAAAATTAACATTACCAGCCGAATTAATATCAAATTGATTTGTATCCTGCCTATTATCAGCAAGTGTATTATTTAAATAAACACCTTGTATTGTCCCAGATTCACTGAACACTTTATTTTCAATATTAACTTCATTTGCTGAAATAATACCATTAAACTCCCTATCAATATCAATATGAATAACTCCTTTAATACCATTGTATATAGGATAATAATCTCTAATAGAACTCTTAATAACCGATAATTCACCTTCTGTTTTTAGTTCAAACTTATGTACAGAATCACATCCATCATAATAAGTACTCCCAAATAAACCAATACCAGTAATTTTTATATCTTGTTCCCCATAATCTTTAAAATATTTTCCATCTACAGCCTTAACAGCAACATCACTATCAAGCCCAGTATTAATAGTCATTTCTTCCCCTGCTGCTACATTAATATAAACATGGCTTAACAGCAATCCTAAAATAACAGCATGTGTCAATTTACTATTTTTCATAATAGCACCCCCTATATTTACAATATTTTTACAATCAAATATTATTAAAATATAACATTAGTCTTTCAATATTATTTTAGCACACTTGTACCCCCCCGCAAGACCATCAGGCTTTTCTAAATCTGAATTTTATCAGTCTTGCGGTTGGTACCTTTATTGGGAAGGCTTCAACTGCATCTTTCTTGGCAGCTGTTAAATTTTCAGAACAAACAAAAACAGCCGGACAAAAGTGAACTGCACCCCAAAAGTTAGACTTTTGGAGGTGCAGTTTTTTCATGACTAAATACTCAGACGAATTCAAAATTAAAGCAGTACAAATGGTACTAAAGGACAATGCCGTAAATTATGTTTGCAGAATATTAGGGATTCCAGACAGCCGTTCCTTGCGTAGCTGGCTCGCCCATTACAACCACGGTGGTATTAACCAGCTGCTGCGTAAGAACCGTTCATATACGCCGGATTTTAAACAGAAAGTTCTTGAGCATCGCTGGCTGCATGGATTATCATTGAAAGAAACAGCAGCCGTTTTCGCTATCCCTAATCCTTCTGTTATTTGCTCATGGGAAAAACTATATCTTGCCTGTGGCAAATTAGGGCTGCTGCCTAAAAAGAAAGGCAGGCCATCAATGAAACATAAACCTAAAAAACGGAAACAAAAACCTGAACCAACTTACCTTGAACAGCTGGAAGCTGAAAATGCTTTCCTCAAAATGGAGAATGCCTTCTTAAAAAAGTACAATGCCTTGATTCAGCAGGAAGAGGAAGAAGAAAGACGCAGAAGAAAGCGTTAATCATCTCTGAATTAAGGGCAGAATATCCTCTGAAAAGGCTTTTGGAATATACAGGCATGGCTAAAAGTACTTACTATGCAGCCATGAAAAGTATAAACAAAGACGATAAATATCATAAGTAATACAACACATCTGTGCTGCTAACAAAGGCAGGTACGGTTACAGGCGAGTAACATTAAAATTTAAAAGCAAAGGCTTTAAAGTAAACCATAAAGTAGTAATGAAACTAATGAGACAAGCAGGATTAACCTGTAAAGTAAGGATAAAGAAATATAAATCATATAAAGGAGTGCAGGGGAAAACCGCACCTAATATTCTGCAAAGAAATTTTAAAGCAGATAAGCCAAATAAGAAATGGGCAACAGACATAACAGAGTTTCCATTATTCGGAAAGAAGCTGTACCTGTCACCAATCATTGACTTGTATAACGGCGAGATAATAAGCTATAAAGTATCAGAGCGCCCTTTACTGAAACAGGTAACAGATATGGTAAAAGAAGCAGTCAGCCGTATAGGGAAAACAGATTGCTTAATACTGCATAGTGATCAAGGATGGCAATACCAGCATAAGGCATATCGGAAGCTATTAAAAGAAAACGGCATAATCCAGAGTATGTCAAGGAAAGGTAATTGTTTGGATAATGCCGTAATAGAAAATTTCTTTGGACTGATAAAATCAGAATTATTCTATTTTGAGAAATTTAAGTCGATAGAAGATTTCAGGGAGAAGTTAGACGAATATATAGATTATTACAATAACCGGAGGATAAAGACAAAGTTAAAAGGACTCAGCCCGGTAGAATACCGGACTAAGTCCTTGATAACCGCTTAATTATTTTGTCCAACTTTTTGGGTGCATATCAAAGTCCGGCTGTTTTTTTGTTTTATTACTTCTACATAAAATAACCTTAAAATAACAAAAATACCCTGCCTTTCGGCAGGGTAAAAACCACATATTCTTTTAATCCATCTTCAAAATCGCCATGAAAGCCTCCTGCGGCAATTCTACACTGCCTACCTTCTTCATGCGTTTTTTACCTTCTTTTTGTTTTTCCAGCAGCTTACGCTTACGGCTGATATCGCCGCCGTAACATTTAGCCAGTACGTCCTTACGCATAGCGCGTACGTTTTCACGGGCAATAATCTTATTGCCGATAGCCGCCTGTACAGGAATTTCAAACATCTGACGGGGAATAAGACCGCGCAGCTTTTCTACCAGCTGACGTCCGCGGGAGGTTGCTTTCTCACGATGTACGATAGCAGACAAAGCATCCACCGGATCACCGTTCAGTAAAATATCTACTTTCACCAGGTTAGAAGCGCGATAGCCTGCCAGCTCGTAGTCCAAAGAAGCATAGCCACGGGTAACAGACTTCAATCTGTCAAAGTAATCATAAATAATCTCACTCAACGGCAGTGCATAGTGAATCATAACCCTGGTTTCATCCAGATAAGTCATGTTCTCATATTCACCGCGTTTTTCCTGACTCAGCTCCATAACCGCACCAACATAATCTTTAGGTACAATAATTGTAGCATTTACATAAGGCTCTTCTACATGGTCAATAACCGTCGGGTCCGGGAAGTTGGAAGGATTATCTACCATTTCCACGTCACCGTTAGTACGGAATACTTCATAAATAACGTTAGGCGCTGTAGTAATCAGGCTCAGATTATACTCGCGCTCCAGTCTTTCCTTAATAACGTCCATATGCAGCAGTCCCAGGAAGCCGCAGCGGAAGCCAAAGCCTAACGCAATGGAGGTTTCCGGCTCAAATACCAGAGAAGCATCGTTTAACTGCAGTTTTTCCAGCGCATCACGCAGATTATCATAATCAGAATTTTCTACAGGATACAGACCGCAGAATACCATGGGCGTAGCCTTGCGATAACCAGGCAAAGCCTGTTCAGCAGGATTATTCGCATCGGTAACAGTATCACCGACACGCGCGTCCTTAACGTTCTTAATAGCAGCCGCAAAGAAACCTACCTGTCCGGGCTCCAAAGAATCTACATTGACGATACCGGGCTTAAAGTAGCCTACTTCGGTTACTTCAAATTCTGCACCGGTAGCCATCATGCGAATCTTCATGCCTTTTTTGATACTGCCGTCGATAACGCGGATATACAGCACTACGCCTTTATAAGCGTCAAATTTAGAATCAAATACCAAAGCTTTCAGCGGCTTTTCCGCATCGCCGTTAGGAGCGGGCACCTTTGCCACGATAGCTTCCAAAACGTCCTCAATACCAAGACCGGTCTTGGCACTGCACAGCACCGCATCAGAAGCATCAATGCCGATGACATCTTCTATCTCTTTTTTTACATGCTCAGGGTCGGCACTGGGCAAATCAATCTTATTGACAACGGGAATAATCTCCAAATCATTATCAAGCGCCAGATAAACATTAGCCAGAGTCTGCGCCTCAATGCCCTGAGTAGCGTCGATAACCAGCAGCGCACCTTCACATGCTGCCAACGCTCTTGATACCTCATAGGTAAAGTCTACGTGACCCGGAGTATCAATAAAGTTCAGCATATATTCCTGTCCGTCACGCGCTTTGTAAATGCTGCGCACAGCCTGCGCCTTAATGGTAATGCCGCGCTCTCTTTCCAGATCCATGGAGTCAAGAATCTGCTCCTCCATTTCACGTTTGGATAAAGTTCCGGTATATTCAATTAATCTGTCGGCCAGGGTGGATTTGCCGTGGTCGATATGGGCAATAATGGAAAAATTACGAATCTTTTTTTGCTCCATCATAAGCTCCTTTGCAGAAAGATATTTTTTCAGTATTTTTTATTATATCATTATCTGGATAAATCTTGCAAGCTCTATGCTTTAGGACAAAATCATTGTCTGCAAATGACAAATGCTATACATCTATATAATAGAAAGAATCTTTTTATTGCCACCCCACAGCTAAAAATTACGTAGCCACACTTTCACAAAAAGTTTGCTGTCTTATTTATATAAAATTTGTTACAATATATAAAAATAAAGCAATACACTCACTGGAGGTATACTTATGAATACGTTAGATGCTCTTGCAACCCGCCGTTCTACCCGTAAATATCTGCCGCAGCAGGTAGAAAAAGAAAAAATTGATATCATCTTAAAGGCTGCTTATGCCGCTCCCGTTGGTCACAGCGCCTATAAAGACCTGCATATCGCCGTAGTGCAAAATGCTGAGCTGCTGCAAAAAACTGCAGCTTACTGCGGCAAGGCTTTTGGCAATGCTGCCTACAATCCTTTTTACGGCGCACCTACGCTGATTATTGTTTCCGCAAAACCTAAAGCTGATCAGCAGCTGGTTTATATTGCCGATGTAGGCTGCGTTATGGAAAATATGCAGCTGGCAGCAACAGAACTTGATCTCGGCTGCGTATATCTGTGGGCTATGCTGAACCGTATTCCCCAGTACCCTGAGCTTATCGAAGCTTTAAAATTACCGGAAGGCTATCAGGCAATTTCCGCTCTTGCGCTTGGCTATCCTGAAACACCTTTAACTCCCAGAACTCTGGCAGATATTCCAGCCGGCAAAATTGCTACCGAGTTTATTGACTGACAATAGTATTTTTTTCACAAAAAACTTGCTAAAAGTGCCAGTCCATGATAGAATATTCCAGTACAAGTAATTTCAGGAGGTGAATTTCGTTGCCGAACATTAAATCTTCTATCCGCAGTGTAAAAACCGACGCAGAACGCCGTGCTAAAAACGCACCGATCAAAGCAGCTCTCCGTAACGCATCCCGCAAAGTTGTTGCTCTGACCGAAACCGGCGCTCAAGAAGACGCAAAAGCTACTCTGGCTACTGCTTCCGGTTTGATTGATAAAGCAGCTCGCAAAGGCATTATCCATAAAAATGCTGCAGCTCGCAAAAAATCCAGACTTGCTAAAAAAGTTAACGCTATGGCTTAATTTTGGCACCGACAACCTGTTGCAAAGCAGGTTGTTTTTTTCTGCCTAAAAACTGCAAAACTAAAGGCTGCCCGTTTGATTACGGGCAGCCTTTTTATTTTCCGTCAGGATTGATGGTATTGTTCTTATTCATAATCCGCTGCAATTCCTGCATAAAATTATTCACATCGGCAAACTGTCTGTATACGGAAGCAAAACGCACATAGGCAATCTGATCGGTCTGTTCCAGATGATTCATCACGATTTCACCGATAATAGTGCTGTCAATCTCGCTTTCGCCACGCTGACGAATTTCTCTTTCCACACTGTCAGCAATCTCCTGTACCTTTTCCAGCGAAACCGGGCGTTTTTCAAAAGCCTTAAGCAGACCAGCCAGAAGCTTTTTGCCGTCAAACAACTCTCTGCGGCCATCTTTCTTGCTTACAACCAGCGGCGCTTCCTCATACTTTTCATAAGTGGTAAAGCGTTTGCCGCATTTAGGACATTCGCGGCGGCGTCTGATAGAGTTTCCTTCTTCTACAGAACGGCTGTCAACAACTCTGCTGTCATGATAAGAACAAAACGGACATCTCATTTTTTCACATCCTCACTTAACTGTTACGATCCATACATCTACCTGTAATCAACAGGATATTTTATGTTATTATAACATACCTTATACTTGCCTGTAAAATATGCACTGTTCTGCATGATATAAAAAAGCCTGTGATAAATATCACAGGCTTTAGTATTAACTAAATTAGCCGCGCAGCCAAGGCGGAATCTCCGTATTATCTTTATAAGAGGGTTTAAACAAGCCGCTGCCATTATGCTGCTCACTGCTATGATGTTCCGGATTTTTGATTGTAGCTTGCGGACCACCATAAATAGTACGCGGGCTGCCGCCAGGAACAGAGGGATTTTTCTTTTCAAAGCCAGTAGCGATAACAGTTACTCTGATTTCGTCTTCCAGGCTTTCATCAATTACAGCACCAAAGATAATATTAGCGTTAGGATCAACTGCTTCAGTAATAATATTATATACCGTCTCTACATCAAACAATGACATACTTCTACCACCAGTAATATTAAACAATATCTTTTTAGAGCTCCTTGCAGATGCCTGCAAAAGCAAACTCTTAACAGCAGCTTCTGCAGCTGCACGTGCATAGTCTTCACCTTTAGCAATACCAATACCTATCAGCGCAATACCTGCATTGGACATAATAGTCTTAACATCAGCAAAATCAATTCCAACAATACCAGGAATACAAATCAAATCAGTAATACTCTTCACACTATGACAAATAATATCATCAAAAAAGCAAAAATTATCTGTCAGACAACCCCTTTCGCTATATTTTAATACAAAATCATTTGGAATAATAATCAAAGTATCCACAGCTTCTTTGAATCCATTATTAATGGTATTTTCAATATTATTTACATCAAAGTTAATTGCTTTTTTTACAATACCTACTGAAAGAATACCGATTTCTTTGGCATACTTAGCAATCACTTGAGCTGCTTCCAAGTCAGTACCATCACCTATATTAGCTACTATAAAAACTATATCCGCGCCGTTTAAGATTTGAATAATATTTTTTCTGAATGCTTCAACAGCTATTTCACTAATTTCACAACCACGAACTGTATCTAAATCATGCATATCTTTTTTGTTAAATTCTATATATCTATCTGTATTAGATATATGCAAAGTGCTCATATTATAATCAATACTAATTGTTTCTATATATCTGACACTTGACATCATACATCTAGCGACATTATCACTACAGTCTCCAATATTTACTACCTTTATATTAATGTTTATTTCTTTAGGTACCTGAACACCAGTAATCATATTCTAAACTCCATAATCACTTCATACACAATTTAACAGCTCCATCTAATAAAAACATATTTTTAATCTAAGACACTCTAACAATCAACCAATCCTAATAAAACATATAAAAATAAATATTGATTATATACAATAATTATTTTTATCTAAAAGACCCTGTTGATATATATTTACTAAGCCATAATAATTCATTATAGCAGGAAACTGATTAGATGGGTGCCAATAATCTAACACTAATACATCATGTCCATTAAGTTCAATATGATAAAACAAATTTTCATTTTTAAATTGTTTAATATCATAATCCAAAATTTTATTCAGAGGCTGTATTGTAAAACCACAGATTATTATTGTCGGATCACAAATTTTTAATTGTCTTTTTAACAAAATTGCATCAAGTTCAGCATAATTTTGTATTATGTCACGTTTAGAGTTACTTTCACCTTTACTTTTTTTTACATTAATAACGGCAATAGACTTAAGATATTCATTATTAAACTTCCTGAATTCAGTATCTTTATCATCATATTTTTCTATATATTTTTCAGTTGTTTTTAATAACCCTTTAGTCCATATAGATACTGTTTTCCATAACTTTACAATCTTACCATCTTTTGTTAATTCATCTGTTAAACTCCAATTAATATTGCCACCATAAGCTTCCTTTAATAAAAATAAAGGCCTTATTTTATTTGAGAACCATATCTCTGGACAAACAACACCATCTTCAACAAATACTTCATTCTTATGATGTTTTAATTGTTTCCATTCAGCAAATAACTTTTCTTTTTCTTGAATATATTTTTCTATACTTTCCATAAAGCAAACTCCTATTTCTAAAATATAATATAATTTATATTTCTATAAATAACATAAAATTCCTTTTCATATTATTACGAAAAACAAAAAAGCCTGTGATAAATATCACAGGCTTTAGTATTAACTAAATTAGCCGCGCAGCCAGGGCGGAATCTCCGTATTATCTTTATAGGAGGGTTTAAACAAGCCGCTGCCATTATGCTGTTCATTGCTATGATGTTCCGGATTTTTGATTGTGGACTGCGGTCCGCCGTAAATAGTACGCGGGCTGCCGCTGGGAACAGAAGGATTTTTCTTTTCAAAGCCGGTAGCGATAACAGTTACTCTGATTTCGTCTTCCAGGCTTTCATCAATTACAGCACCAAAGATAATATTAGCGTTAGGATCAACTGCTTCAGTAATAATATTAGAAGCTTCGGTTACATCAAACAGGGACAGTTCTCTGCCACCGGTAATATTGAACAATACGCCCTGAGCACCATCGATAGATGCTTCCAGCAACGGACTCTTGATAGCAGCTTCTGCAGCTGCACGTGCACCACCTTCACCTTTAGCAGTACCAATACCCATCAAAGCGCTGCCTGCGTTGGACATAATAGTCTTAACATCGGCAAAGTCAGCATTGATAAGGCCGGGAACGCCAATCAAATCGGAAATGCCCTGCACACCTTGACGCAGCACGTCATCGGCAATACGGAAAGCATCCAGCATGGAGGTTCTGCGGTCAATAACCTGCAGCAAACGGTCATTAGGAATAGTAATAAGGGTATCAACCTTTTCTTTCAGGTTAACAATACCGCTTTCAGCCTGATTCATGCGGCGTTTGCCTTCAAAGCAGAACGGTTTGGTAACAACGCCTACGGTCAATGCGCCTACTTCTTTAGCGCATTCTGCTACTACATGTGCAGCACCGGTACCGGTACCGCCGCCCATACCTGCGGTAACAAATACCATATCCGCGCCTTTCAGCACTTCCAGAATCTGTTCGCGAGATTCTTCAGCTGCTTTTTCGCCAATTTCAGGATTAGCGCCTGCGCCCAGACCTTTAGTAAGCTTTTCACCAATCTGGATGCGTTTTTCAGCTTTGGAAAGCAGCAGTGCCTGCGCATCGCAGTTAACGGCAATAAATTCCACACCGCGTACGCCTGCGGTAATCATGCGGTTTACAGCGTTGTTGCCGCCGCCGCCGACACCGATAACCTTGATGTTGGCAAGCGTTTCAATTTTAGTTTCAACATCTTCAAACATATTTGCAAATCCCCCTTAAATTCTGGGTATCAAAATTTATTATAAAACTGTTAAATTTCTTAATTCAACAAGCAGTCTGAAATCTCCTGCTGAATCTAAAATTTATTTTCCAATATACAGGCGTCTGATAATGGCAAGATTCTGGAAAATTCGCATGCCAAAAATCAGCACTGCTACCATGTACAAATCTATGCCCAGCATTGTGCCTGCATAGCACAAAATAGCTGACAAAATACCATTGACAAAGAAGCCGGAGATGAATACCTCCGTATCATATTTGCCTTCCATGGCAGCACGAATACCGCCCAATACAGCGTCAAGACCTGCCAGCACTGCTACAGAAAGCAGCTTGGCATATTCCAGAGGAAGTGCAAAAGGCCAGTAAAAACCCAGCGCAATACCGATTATCAATCCGCCCAGGATATAATAAATCATTTTTTCTCTTCCTCCTTCTCCACAGTCTGCGCATACTCAAAGGCACGCATACCTTTAAAGGCCGGAATATGAACATCGTCAGATGTATTAATTTTAACATGGATACCCCAAAATTCAAAGGTTTCCACAACACCGCCACGCAGTCGCAAAGCACTGGTCAGATTCTTCGGATCGCCAATAGCTTTAATGGTATACGGCGGTGCACTGCGTACATTATTTACTGAAACAGTCGGCCCGGCGCAGCGTACTTCGCTCATAGCCACAATACGCTGGTCATTCAGAGCTATCGCCTCAGCACCGGCAGCACGCAGCTCGTTTAAAACACGCAGCAAATCTTCATCGTGAATGATGTACAGATTGGGGTTTTCACCCGGACGAGACGGAATACTGCTGTCATCCAGCACTATTTCTACGCCTCTGCCTTTAACATCTGTAGTGCCTGAAAGCAGCATCAGACGTTCCATCTCACTGTCAATCAGGGCACTGCTGCCGTTCTTACGCATATTGTCCAGCTCATCTTCCAGCTGTTCTTTCTCTGCCTCCACGCTTTTCAAACGCTCGGACAAATCTTCTACGCGTTCATAATGAATTGTTTTCTGTCTTTCTGTTGTTTTAAACTGTACAGAAAGCATGAAACCCAAAACCACAAATACCAGACCTACAACGATTCTGGCTTTTAAATCAAGTTTTACCGGTTCCTTCATTTTTTCAAAATTACCTCATTTTCATTGCCGTTAAGCCTGATGTACGGTTTGGCAAAACTTAAATCAATATATTCAGCTTGAATTTTTTTATCTTTTATCTCATTAAATACAGTACAGAATACATCAGCTTTTTCTGTAATCGTATCTGCACTGCCAAGCAACACGGGATAACCGCCGCGCAGCTGCACTCTTACCTGATGCGCAGCATCAACTACAATTTCTACAATCTGGTCGTTAGTGTCATGACCAATCTTATCCAAAAAACGCAGGATATTCAGCACTCTGGGATTAGTAATGGTTTCGCCGATATAAACATTGCCGCAGTCCTCACCCACAAGCATGGGTGCATTGGCATCGGGTATTGCTGCCGTTACATCCAGTACCATACCGCTGTAATCTACTTTCAGATAGCTTTGGTAAGAGTTGGCAACATAGATGGCTGCCTCTCTTTCTTTGACAATTACCCGCAGAACCCCAGGCCACATATAACGTACGTCAGCCGCCTGAAAACGTGTATCATGCTCCAGCGCCGTTCTCACCTTATCGGCACTGACAGTGAACAGATTAAACGGTGGCTGTGAGCCAGCCATTTCAATAATATCCTTTTCAGTCAGTCTGTTTGTACCTCTGATATCAGCAGAACCGAAAGCAAAGCCCGGTTGGTGCACGTAGCGCCAGCCTGCTGTGATTAACCCGATTATTATACCGAAATAAACAAGCAGGCGTAACAGACGCAAACGTTTTCTTCTGCGATTTGCACGTAGTTTTTCACGTAAAGTCTGTTCCATTTCGCCACCTGCCTCTTGTTATTTATCTTGCACTTACTAAAATCTTTTCACATAAATCAGGGAAAGAAATACCTACTGCAGCCGCAGCCTTAGGTACCAGGCTGGTAGGAGTCATACCCGGTACGGTATTTGCTTCCAGAACATAACCCTGATCTGCTTCATCCAGCATTACATCAACACGGGCTACGCCGCTCAGGCCCAAAGTCTGATAAGTCTTAACAGCCAGTTCCTGTACATGCTTGGTAACAGCTTCGGAAAGCGGAGCCGGTACCAGATAATCGGTTGCGCCTTTAGTATATTTTGAATGGAAATCATAAGAGCCGGAATGCGGCGCAATCATGATTACCGGCAAAGCTTTTGGCATACCGTTTTCTTCCATCAAAGAAACTGTCAGCTCTCTTCCTTTAATGCATTTTTCTACCAGCACATTTTCAGAAAACTTAAATGCTTCTTCCAATGCAGGAATAATTTCACTTTCTTCCTTAGCAATTACTACACCAATACTGGAGCCCTGGTCAGAAGCTTTAATAACTGCCTGCGCGCCTAAAACTTTGCAAATTTCGTCTTTCATCTCCTGAAGGTTAAGACTGCTTTTTTTAGTGAAAATCAGATAATCTGCAGTAGAAATTTTTTCTGCTATCAAAAATTTCTTAGTCGCTACCTTATCCATAGCAACAGCACTGGCAAGCATTCTGCTGCCGGTATAAGGCATATGCATAGCTTCCAGCAGGCATTGCAGTCTGCCGTCTTCGCCGTACATGCCATGTACAGCATTGAAAACAACTTTCGCGCCGCATGCTTCCAGCTGGCTGCGTAAATTCATGGGATCAAGTTCGATTCTTGCTACTTTATAACCCTTTTCTTCCAGCGCATCAGCAATCGCTGTACCAGTTACCCGGGAAATAGCCGCTTCGGAAGAAGGACCTCCCATAACAACTGCAACTGTATCCTGTTTATTCATTTTCTTTCGCCCTCATTTCTTCTACCAGATGTTCGCCAACCTTATAAACATCACCGGCGCCAATAGTCATAATCAAATCACCGGCGGCAGCACATTCTTTGAGACAGGTTTCCACACCTGCCAGTGCAGGAATATATTCTACCTGCTGACCGCGGCTCTTGATACCTTCGGCCAACGCCTTACTGCTGACGCCTTCAATAGGATCTTCACCGGCAGAATAAATATCTGTCAAAATCAGCTTATCACAGCCCTCAAAGCAGCCGCAGAATTCATTAAATAACAGCTGCGTACGTGTATAACGATGCGGCTGGAAAACACAAATCAGTCGCTGCGGCTGTGTCTGACGCGCAGCTTTAAGAGTTACGCCTATTTCCGTCGGATGGTGAGCATAATCGTCAACTACCCAGACGCCGCCAACTCTGCCTTTTGTTTCAAAACGGCGTTTAGCACCGCCAAATTTATGCAGGGAAGCTAAAATGCTGTCAACAGCAACTCCCATTTCACGTCCTGCAGCAAAAGCGCCCAAAGAATTGAGAACATTATGTCTGCCCGGAACTGTAAGCATTACCTCGGTAACAAAGCTGCCGCCTGCATACAGGCTGTAAACAGTACCATTGGAATTATAGCGGATATCGCGCGCTGTGTAATCAGCACCGGAATCCTCCAAACCGTACGTAATAACCTGCGCGGAAGTTTCTCCTGCCAGTCGCTTCACCTTAGCATTATCTATGCAAAGGATTGCTTTGCCGCCCGGCTGGATATTTTCCAAAAACTGTTTAAACGCAGCATAAATATTTTCTTCCGTACCATAATGATCCATGTGGTCATTTTCAATATTGGTTACTACTGCCAAAAAGGGATGGAATTTTAAAAACGAGCCGTCGCTTTCATCCGCTTCCGCAACAACAAAGCGTCCATTGCCGTTACGGGCATTACCGCCCAGGCTGCTTACCTCACCGCCGATAACGACAGTCGGGTCAACTCCGCCTTCAGCAGCAATGCAGGAAATCATAGCGCTGGTAGTTGTCTTGCCGTGCGCACCTGCTACCGCAACTCCTGCTGCATCATTAAGGATTGCTGCCAGCACATCACTGCGATGCAGTACCGGAATACCCTTTGCTTTAGCAGCAATCAGTTCGGGATTATCCTGATGAATAGCCGTAGAAATAACTACTGCATCTGCATGTTCTACCTGTTCAGCCTTATGTCCTATATAAATGGTGGCACCTTCCTGCGCCAGATGCGCAGACATACGACCCTGCGCCAAATCCGAACCGCTTACATGGTAACCACGTTTCAGCAAAACATAAGCAATTGCACTCATGCCGGCGCCGCCAATGCCGATAAAATGAATATTGTGAAAGTTCTTAATCACAAAAGCGCCTCCCTATCTTTTTATCAGGGCCAGTGCCTGCCGTGCAATTGTTTCCGCCGCCTGCGGCCTGCCCAGTCCTTTTGCAGCTTGCTGCATTTTCTTTAATTCTTCATTATGTACTAATAAATGTTCAATAATCTCCAGCAGATTTTCACCTGTAAGCTCTTTATCCAGTACCACCTTGGCTGCACCGCAGGCTTCAACTGCGCGGGCATTAAACTCCTGGTGATTAGCTGTAGCATAAGGATAGGGCACAAGCACGGAAGGAATCCCCTTCGCCATTAACTCTGCCAAACCTATTGCACCTGCTCTGAATACTGCCATATCAGCAGCAGCCAATGCTGCCGGCATATTATGCAGATAAGGCTTAACGATAATGTTATCGCCTTCAATTCCCTGCTTCTGCATCTTCTGCAGATACTCTTCATAGTTAACATCGCCAGTAACATGCAGTACCTGCACATCATGACGTCCTGCCAAAGCAGCCTCTGCTTCCAGCATAGCATTATTGATGCTGCGCGCACCGCGGCTGCCGCCGGAAACCAGCACTGTCTTTTTATCTTTATCCAGTCCCAGTTCTTTTATAGCTGCTTCTTTAGTATAAGACAAAATTTCTGTCCTGATAGGATTACCGGTAAATACTTTTGCAGTCTTACCGGAAAAATATTTTTCAGCTTCCTTATAGCCAAGAAAAATCTTCTTCACATAATGCGCCAGAATCTTGTTGGTTACTCCCGGCATAGCGTTCTGCTCCTGAATACAGGTTGGAATACCTTTCAGAGCCGCCATCAGCACTACAGGTCCGCAGACATAGCCGCCTGTACCAATAACCAGGTCCGGCTTTTCCTGCTTGATAATGCTGTAAGCATCGTGCAGTCCCTGAAACAGCTTTACTGCACTGCGCAGCGTATCAAGACTCAGACTGCGTCTGAAGCCAGCTACCTCTATAAATTTCAGCGGATATCCGTACCGTGGCACAATATCCTTTTCCAGCCCGTGCTCAGTGCCGATAAAAATAATCTCAGCAGAAGGAGCCAGCTTTTTTATCTGATCCGCGATAGTCAGCGCAGGATAAATATGTCCGCCTGTACCGCCGCCGGAAAGAATAACCTTCACTTAGGAAGCCTCCTTAAATCTATTTAATCAAAGCCCGTACCAGCTGTTTAAAACAGCGTCCGCGCTCAGGATAATTCTTGAACATATCATACGAGGAGCACGCCGGAGAAAGCAAAACAGTCTGCGGTTCATGGGCCGCTTCATAAGCTTTCTGCACTGCGTCTTCAAAGGAATCTGCCAGCTGGATATTTTGCACGCCGCAGTCCTTAGCTGCCTGGTAAAAACGCTCCTTAGCCTCGCCTAAGAGGATGAGCAAATCAGTTTTTTCTTTAACTACACCCATCATGGTTTCCAGCTCGGTCATTTTATCATGTCCGCCAGCCAGAAGAATAATATGACCATCAGGGAACGCTTCCAGCGCCTTAATAGCAGAATCTGTATTGGTAGCCTTGGAATCGTTGTAATAAGGCACGCCGTTAACAGTTGCCACATACTCCAGACGATGCTCAATGCTCTTGAAGTTTTTCAGCACCTCTGCCATGTCATTAATCGCAACACCGGCAAAGAAACCGCAGGCAACAGCCGCCAGAATATTTTCTTCATTATGTCCGCCGAACAGATGCACTTCATCTACACGGCAGACAGCATATTTTTTGCCTTGCCAGCTGATAGTGAAAACACCGTCTTTAATATAAACGCCTTCATCCAGCTCGTTTTTACGGCTGAAATAGCAAACGCGTCCGCATGCTTCTTTGCCCCAGCTGCGCACTTCCATATCGTCATAATTGAGCACAGCAACCTGCTCACCTGTCTGCTGCAGGAAGATATTCTTTTTAGCTGCACCGTATGCTTCCATGGTATGATGTCTTTCCATGTGGTCAGGTGTCAGATTAAGCACAACAGCAATATCAGGACAAAAATCACGTACAAATTCCAGCTGGAAACTGGAAAGTTCTGCTGCAATCCAGCTTTCTGCTGTAAGACCTTCTGTTTCTTTAGATAAAGCCAGACCGATATTGCCGCCCACTGCCGTTGTTACCGGCAGTTTTTTCAGCATCTCGCCTACCAGTGTAGTAGTGGTAGTCTTACCATTAGTGCCGGTAATAGCAGCTATATGACCGCCATACAATCTATAGGCCAGCTCAATTTCGCTGATTACCTCCACGCCTGCCTGCTGCGCCAGCTGCACATTGGCATTTTCTGCCGGTATACCGGGAGAAAGCACAACCGTTTCTGCCAGCGGCAAAATATCAGCAAAGCCGCCGCAGACCAATCTGCCGCCGCTGCGCGCCAAAAGCTCCAGCAAATCTTTTTCTACACTGCATTCATTATCGTTATATAAAAAAACCTGTCTATTGTGTCCTGCCAGCACTTCTGCTGCACCCACACCGCTGATACCGGTACCATAAACTATTACCGCTTTCTGCTCAGACATTGCTCAATCCTCCTACTTTAACAGCCATAATCCCAAAGAAAGCAGGGAAAACAGACAGCTGACAGCTGTAAATACTGCCACTACCTTCGTTTCTTTCCAACCGCCCAATTCAAAATGATGGTGAATTGGACTCATACGGAAAATTCTTTTGCCGCCGCTTACTCTGAAATAAGTAACCTGGATGATAACGGAAGTAGCCTCGATAACATAGATGCCGCCCAAAAGAATAAGCAGCAGTTCAGTTTTCGTCAGCAGCGCCAAAGCAGCTACGCCGCCGCCTAAAGCCAGAGAACCTGTATCACCCATAAATACCTTAGCCGGATAATGATTGAATACTAAAAAGCCCAGGCAGGCACCGGTCATAGTCAGTGCAAAACCGCTTAAATCAGCAGAGCCGCCAAGATAAGCAATAGCCGCGAACACCAGCGTTACCGGAACACTGACGCAGGAAGCCAGTCCGTCCAAACCGTCAGTAAGATTTACCGCATTAGTAGTACCAACTAAAAGGAGAAAGGCCAGTACATAATAACCCAGGCCCAAATCAATGCTGATGTCAGTACCCGGCAGCCACAGACTCTGATTGCCGCCGTGCACCTCAGCATAATAAACATACGCACCTGCAAGTACAAACTGCATAGCCAGCTTTTGGACAGCAGTCAGACCCAGATTGCGTTTCATTACTACTTTAATATAATCGTCAACAAAACCAATTACTGCATGGCCCAAGGTAAGCACCACAGCAATAATAACGGTCGGGGTCATATCGCCCCAGATTGCCAGCGACAGGGCTATGGCAATCAGCATCATGATACCGCCCATGGTAGGAGTACCGCTTTTTTTCAGATGATTAGCCGGTCCGCACTCACGGATGCTCTGCCCGAATTTCAGTCTGTGCAGAAACGGAATCAAAAAAGGCCCGATTGCCACACAGATTATAAAAGATGTCGCCAACATTCCCAATAAAGATAACATTATTTACCTCTCCGAATATTTATTTAAACAATTCCAGCATTTTATCTGCCTGCATGGAGCGAGAACCCTTCAGCAGGATAATATCGCCTGCAGCTGCAGTAGCACGCAGCACATCGGCAGCCTCTTTGCGGTCAGCGCAGTGTACAGTATTACCGCCCAGTCTGCGTACCTCATCACTGATATAGGCAGCCTCCTGACCATAAGTCAATACTAAATCAGCACCAGTTTCCACAGCCCAGCGGCCTACTCTGCGATGGCTTTCTTCCGAAATACTGCCCAGTTCCAGCATATCTGCCAGAACAGCTACCGTACGGCTTTTGCCATGAGCTGCCTTTTTAGCCTCAGCCAATGTTTTCAGCGCCGCTTCCATCGAAGCCGGGCTGGCATTATAGGCATCATTGATAAAGGTAATATCGCCAATATAGATAATTTCCTGACGGCTGCCGGTCAAGCGCGCAGTTGCCAGTGCCTTTGCGCTGTCTTCTAACGGCACACCATAGCAGGCAGCACCGGCAATAGCAGCCAGTGCATTATATACATTATGCTCGCCAATAAGCTGCAATTTTACAGCTACGGCTTTGCCGGTACTTTTTTCAGTACAGGTAAAAGATGTTCCCAGAGCAGAAGTGTGGATGTCACTGCCGCGATAATCACAGTTCTCGCCTAAACCGAAATATACTACCTTCGCCGCAGTCTTAGCAGCAGCTGAACGTACATAAGTATTATCACCATTTAAAACAGCAAAGCCTGTTTGAGGCAGATTCAGCACGATCTCACTTTTAGCCTTGGCAATATTTTCCATACTGCCCAAAAGTTCCATGTGAGTTTCGCCTACATTGGTAATAAGACCACTGTCAGGCTCAGCAATATCGCACAGTTCGGCAATCTGTCCCAGTCCGCGCATGCCCATTTCTACCACAGCCATATCAGTGCCGGGAGTAATGCTCAAAAGCGTCATAGGCAGACCTATCTCATTATTAAAGTTGCCCTGAGTCTTAATAACTTTATATTTGGCACCTAAGCAAGCTGCCAGCAAATCTTTTGTAGATGTCTTGCCGTTGGAACCGGTAACCGCAAATACCTTC
>ERZ773155.1188-NODE-1188-length-22448-cov-9.928951_pt1 | contig 22448 bp, 18 predicted proteins | sample MGYA00511262_ERZ773155 | MGnify/ENA primary metagenome ERZ773155 (study PRJEB29015, sample SAMEA2737828) | human gut metagenome | biome: human gut; feature: human-associated habitat; material: faeces | place: China | collected 2012 ... | reverse complement strand
GCTGTTCGTATGGCCTTTACTGTTCGGCGGTCTGGTAGCTCTCGGTGAAGCTATCGAAAGTCTGGATGTAGTCGGTGCCGGCATTTATGCTTTCCTGAACCGTCTGCTGATCCCTACCGGATTACATCACGCACTGAACAACGTATTCTGGTTCGATACCATCGGACTGGGAGATCTGCAGCACTTCTGGAAAGGTGAGACAAGCGCTGATGTATCCTGGAGCCTTGGAATGTATATGTCCGGCTTCTTCCCTTGTATGATGTTCGGTGTCCCCGGTGCGGCTCTGGCAATGGTAAAATGTGCAAAGCCCGCCAAGAAAAAGGCAGCGATCGGTCTGGTAGCTTCCGCAGCAATCTGTTCCTTCATCTGCGGCGTTACCGAGCCCTTTGAGTTTGCATTCATGTTCTTAGCTCCCGGACTGTATGTGATCTACGCAGCACTGTACGGCATCTTCACCATGATCACTGTTGCTCTTGGCTTCCGTGCAGGCTTCAGCTTCTCCGCAGGTGCGATGGATCTGCTGTTCTCATCCTCCCTGCCTGCAGCAGCTAGAATCTGGCTGATCATCCCTCTGGGTATCGCAGCATTTGTTGTATTCTACTTCGTATTCCTCTTCGCTATCAAGAAATGGGATCTGAAGACCCCCGGTAGAGAAGATGATGATGTAGAAGCAGAGAAGAAGATCGAGCTGGCAAATGATGATTTCGCAGCAATCGCAGCAACCATTCTGGAAGGCTGCGGCGGCAAGGACAACATTGCAAGCATTGACAACTGCATCACAAGACTGAGACTGGAAGTAAAAGACATTACCGCAGTGAATGATAAGGTGATCAAATCTGCAGGCGTAGCCGGTGTCATGAAACCCGGTAAGACCTCCGTTCAGGTAATCATCGGACCTAAGGTTCAGTTCGTAGCGGATGCATTTTCCAAGCTTTGCGAATAATAAAGCACTGATAAAACTGAATATATGACCGGAAGAAAGACCTGCTTGGGAAGACCATGCGGGTCTTTCTTATACGCAGGCCCGATGCCTGCGGGATGTATTGTAATGTAATGGAGAGAAAAGTCATGAAAAAATCAACAGGAAAGAGGGGAAACGGGGGATTTTCATTAGTAGAGCTGATCATTGTAATAGCTATCATGGCAGTGCTGGTGGGAGTACTGGCACCGCAGTATCTGTCTTATATACATAAGGCAAAGGTGGCGGCAGATCAGGCGAATCTGAAGAATTATTATACGGAGATTCAGATGGATTATATTACTACAGGAAAGTATAATTCCATGGTACCTACCGTACAAAATAGCCCTGCGGATTATATGCAGAGGGAAATTCATTTTCTAAACGGGCAGACCGTGAAATTAAAAGCAGGATATTTTGCTGTGACAGAAGATACCAGAAGTCAGGGAGGCTACAATCTATGCTATCATTGTGATCTGTGCACGGCTGCTGATGCAGATGAGCAGACAAAACAAAAGCATCTGGAGACTTGTATGATTACATTTCTATGATGGCGCTTGAGAGGAATATGTTATCTCCCCAGACATAATCCGATATTATCAGAAATGCAGCAGATGTATCCATGCTTCCCGGCGTAGGCGGCTGCCTGTCTGCGGATGGTGGGATCCGTTGCGTATTCCAGGGTGTAAGCGGTACAGCCGTGTGACATAGCCAGATCCAGATACTCAGTATAGTATTCACGCGTGCTTTGATCATTTTTAGTATAGATATCCTTTGAAAAATCATACGCAGTAAAAACGTTCTCCTGGTTTACCCCATCGATGAGAACGTTTTTTTCAGTTGTAAGATATTTTTTTACAAAACAGTCCCCACCGTTGAGTATGATCTTTCTGCCGGTATGGTTCATATAGTCCAGAATCGTAAGGATTCCGTCATAGATGGATTCCTGCGGATAGTTATAGTATACATCCGTGTTATCGACAAAAAAGCCGTCCACACCCTTCTGTACCAGGGCGTCTACTCTGGAAGCTGTACATGCCTGCCATTCCGGAGCTGAGACATCGATCCATTTTTCCTCCGGCCAATTCTCATAGGCACCCAGAGTATATTTCTCAAAGTCTGTATCATAGGACCGGAAGCTCTCAATCGATCCGATATTGATATAGGAGTAGATTTCGCGGATACCATTTTCTCTTAAACGGGCAATGTCATTTTGGGAAAAATATTCCGCATCTATGACAAGCAGATCAATGTCAGAAAGCTTTTCTATGATTTCAGAATCTTCGCCGATCAGGACAACGTATTTTTCTGCTTCATCGGAAGGACCGGCGGAAGAATATCTTCGTTTTCTTCAATTAACGGCACCTCCCTTTTCCACGATCAGCACTCATATCTGCATCCAGATAATTATACTATAGATGGCATCGCATTGCATCTATTTTAGAGCGTTTGGAGGGAAGAAAGCAGGAAGAAAGCATAGATAGAAAATGTTGTTAAAATATCGGTAAAAATGGTGAAAATATCGAAAAATATTGCAATTTGTGGTATAATTTTTATGTAAATGTAAGATGATGCCGGGATCAAAAATTACCGGCTTTATGCGTTCAACGGTTAAGATGACCGGGAAAGTAGGAAGTTATATGAAGATTCAGGATTTTTGTGACATGAACAAATTTGAGCAGATCATGAAGAACTGGGCAAACAGCACGGGACTGGCTACCGTGGCTGTGGATGCAGACGGAAAATACATCAGTGACTGTTATAATTTTACGGAGTTCTGTATTGACCTGACGAGAGGAAGCGCAGAGGGGAAGAAGCGCTGCGAGCAGTGTGACAGAGAAGGCCATGGTGTGTATCCCTGCCATGCGGGACTTGTGGATTTTGGTATTCCGATCACACTGGAGGATGGAACCGTGCTGGGCAGTATTATCGGAGGACAGGTGCTGCCGGAGAATCCGGATGAGGAGAAGTTCCGACAGACAGCGAGAGAGCTGGGTATTGACGAGGATAAATATATTAAGGCCCTGAAAAAGGTAAATGTGAAGACTAAGGGGCAAATAGATGCATCTGCAAATCTGCTGGGAGATGTGATCAACATGTTCGTGAGAGCCAGCTACGCCAACTGGAAAAACGAGAATCTGGTAGGTGAGCTGAAGGGTGGCATTGCGAAAGCAGCGGAACAGATCGAGGAAGCAACGGACAAGACCAAGGAAATCGATGGTTATAGTAAGAGACAGCAGATTTTGGCACTGAATGCTTCGATTGAGGCAGCAAGAGCCGGAGATCAGGGCAAGGGATTTGCGGTGGTAGCAACGGAGGTCCAGAAGCTGGCGAGAGATATGGCGACCTCCAGTGAAGCGATCAAGAAGATTCTCGGACAGTTATCTCATACGATCAACAATTTGAATCAATAGTAATTTAGAATAGAGTTTATAGGAAAACCGTTTTTCTGATCCACAAAGGATGCAGAAAGGCGGTTTTTTTGCACATTTTGCCTGTTTTCTTTTGATGTGTATAAAAAAGTCGGAGAAAGTGTCCGATATTCTCATTAGAATAACCAGGTAAACAAACGGATTTGGCATCTATTTTCAAGGAGGAGATAAGTATGACAGAGATAGGGGTAAGCAGCATCGGTGCATATGCTGCGCAGAGTAATTACAGCAAGAATACCAAGAACAAGACAATGAAGGATACGACGTGTGCTGCAGGCACGGTCGATACTTCCAAAGCAAAGCAGACGACGGGGAATTATGGTCAGACCATCGGTCAGCCGGAGTTGTCGGAGAAGGCTGCGAAATACTATGAGCAGCTGAAGAAGAAGTACGGAAATTATGATTTTATTCTGGTCAGCAGAGATCAGAAGGAGAATGCAAAAGCCAATGCTGCAAAATACGCCAACGGCTATAAGACGGTTGTTCTCATTGATGAAGACAAGATCGAACAGATGGCGACGGATGAGAAATTCCGCAAACAGTATGAGGGAATCCTGAGCGGTGCCGCTGCACAGATACAGCAGTTAAAGACCAGCCTGCAGAGTTCCGGTGCGCAGGTCAAGGGTTTTGGAATGCAGGTAAATGATGGAGGAACACTGTCATTTTTCGCTGTATTGAAGAAATCCAGCGCCGAGCAGAAGGCCCGGATCGAGAAAAAGGCTGAGCAGAAGAAAACAGAGAAAAAGGCTGCGGAGAAGAAGGCTGCAAAGAAAGAAAAGGAAGAACGGCTAAAAGACAAGAAGTCGGATAAGGTAGCAGACAGCAAGGAGGAAGCCGGCACAGAGGATACGGTAACGATCAGCGCCGGTTCCATAGAAGAACTGTTGTCTAAGATAGAAACCTACAATTTCAACACACGGAGTGACAGTGTGCAGACCGCAAGCGAACGGCAGGTCGGCCAAAACTTTGACTTCAGAGGGTAAGGTGAGGTTGCATGATTTTTATGGGGAAGTCCGGAGGTGTTTACGGGAGCGGCAATACCGGTTTGCCGCAGGCATTTTCCGGAGGAAGAAAGACGCAGAACAATCAGAAGAGTATCTTCGGAGCAAAAAATAAAAGTTCTGTTACCGATATCCGGCGGATGTTGGCGAGAGATGACCGGAACGGCCAGATGCAGGCGGCGAACAGCTGGAGCCAGGATTCCATCGTTACAAGTTCCCTGAGTTATAGTGAATCGCTGCGCAATCAGAGGCAGCAGACGAAGAACACGACGCTGGCGCTGAAGAAATTGAAGTACCAGTTCAAAAATATCTCGTCCAAGATACTGCGGAGCAAGACGTCCCAGGCGGCAAAGCAGGCGGCCGGGCAGGCGCGGAGAGAAGTCCTGCGCCTGAAACGGCAGAAGCAGAACAGTGACAGCGACAGTGAAGAGATCGACGCAGCAATCGCTCATGCACAGGCTATGGAACGTGTGGCGAAGAAGAAAGCAAAACATCTCGAAGAAGAGGAACTGGCGAAGGCAGCCGGCGGAATCTGCCAGGGAGACCGAATCTGCGAAGAAGAGACGAAGGATGTGCAGGACGCAGAGGCGGAAAACGCGCAGAATGAGGAAGAAATGTCTGCGGAAGGTTCCGCGGATGAAGTGTCCGGGGATCTCTCTGCGTATGAGTATGCGGCGGATAGCTATGATATATCCGATTATATTGATCTCGGCATGGATGAATTCTATGCGCAGGCAGGAGATTTTATGTCGGAAATGAGCGACTTTACTTCTGAGATGATGCAGGAAATGTCTGACAGCCTGCGTGACCTGATGGAAGAGATGGGACTAGACGTGGAATCGGATACCGTGGTCTCGGTGAACAGGGAGATGGATCCCGCGGACCTCAAGATGATGAAGATCAAACACCGCAACAAAGAGATGAAAGACATCGTCAAGGCCGATGCGGAGTACCTGAAAGCAGTCTTCGACCACCTGGAGAAAATGAAAGACAACATGGTTATTCCCACCGGGACTTCATTTTCCGCAGATGCTGTCGGCGTAGGTGTATCGGCGGCGCCTGTGCCGGTGATCAATATTACATTATAGGGTGGACATATAAGAAGAAATTTGACATCCCGGACACTGTGCTTGTGAGACAGACATAGTGTCCGGGATGATTTTATATAAAAACATTTTTGATTTTCGTGAAAAACCACGTGAAAACATTTTTGGATTTCGTCAAAAACTATACAAAAACATTTTTGATTTTCGTGATTATTTCCGACCGTACAGGATTCCCATTCCGGAGATCATCCAGGGAGCAGCGGCATATCCGGGGATAAAATCCAGTTTCTTCTCAAGATTGCCGATGTAGTGAATTTCTGTGATTCCTTCTTTTTTCAATTCTTCGACAAATTCTTCCATGTCACCGTAGAGTGCTTTCTGGGAGAACATGTCCTGAAAGGAGAAGGCACCGCCCTTTTTGACTATGCGCAGAGCTTCTCTGACCACATCCCGTTTATCCTTGGCGGAACGGACTTCGTGGAAGACAAAGTTGCTGACAGTGGCATCGAAGGTCTCATCCGGATCTTCCAGATGGGCGGCATCTCCTTTGTGGAAGGTGATCCGGTCGGCAACACCCTCCGCTTTCGCATTGGCTTCACATTGCTCTTTGGCATAGTTCCACTCGGCACCCCAGTAGTCCATACCGACGAGTTTTGCCTTGGGGAAAGCCTTGGCGCAGCGGATCGTCAGGGCAGCCGCACCACATCCGATGTCGAGCAGAGTGCCTTCGCCGTCCCATTCCAGATGATCTACGAGATGCTGATGGACTTTTGCCATCATGTTGCCTTTGCCGAAGGCAAACAATTCATGACAGATGTGCATGTAAATGCCATAGACCAGGCAAATCGCGGCAAGAATGCCCAGGATCCATGTCGGAATGGCAAGATGCAGCACCGGTCCGGTCACATAGGCGGCAATGCCGAGTACGGCAGCAGCGACATAGCACAGCGCCAACATTTTTTCAGGTACCCAGTTTCCGTAGTTCACGTTTTTGTTCATAACTAATCCTCCTACTTGTTTTCTGAATATAACAAAAGTTATATTTGTTATTTTTTATAAAAGAAAATGCCCACCGCATTAACGGTGAGCATCCTTCTCGCTCTTAAAATATGCAATTAAACCCTGCGTTCCGGCATCGGCGTGAATACCGATGGCTTTCGTCAGGAACAGGCGGTGTTCCATATCATAATCTCCTTTGATCAATTCCAAAAATCCGTGTAATCTCATGGATGTCAGAATCCGTAGTAATTCTTTATCGGGCACATAGCCTAGTTGTTTTTCGTAATAGCTCTGAAAGGCGGTGAACATATTATGAAAGACTACATCCCGGAAGGATTCGTATTTGCTGCCGGAGCATTTCTCCAGTACCAGCTCACATTCCTGCCTGTGCGCACAGATATATTCCATGATCTCGCGTTCATTCTGCTCTGCGGTCTCAGGATGTTCCTGCTCTCTTTTGGCTATTTGCTGCATCATTTTCTGATACTCGGCAATCAGGGGATCCAGGATTGCCCCCAACAGAGCCTCTTTATTTTCAAAAGAGAAATAAAAAGCCCCGGTAGTAACTCCGGCACGTTTGCAGATATTCCGGAGGTTCGCCCCGGCGTAGCCTTTTTCCAGAAATTCTTCCCTGCCGCAGCGGATTAAGTTTTCTTCCGTGATTTTCTTACGATCTGTCTCCATAACAATTGTTATATTAGCATAGACTAACTCGCGGGTCAAGAAGGAATCTTCAGGTAAAATATTTTTTATTTTCGCAAAAATCTCTGCAAAAACATTTTGGTTTATTGTGATTATAAGATATAATAAAAATAGTAGCAGGAAAACTAAGATAGTGATATATAGCGGGGAAATGAATATGGACAAAGACCCATTTAAAGAATATCTGAGAGAATCCGAACCGAATAAAGCAACAAAAGGGTATGTGTGGAGCACGGCGGTTGGGCTTCAGGCAGTAGATGGTCTGAAACCCTCGCAATATCTGATTGACACTGCAATTCAAAATATTGAAGGTAAGATCACGCTAAAAGAGGCACAGAGTCTTATAGAAAGCTATTACAATGAGAGACCTGTCCGTGTATCAGATAATGAACGCACGGAAGAAGCAGATAAAGTTTCCAGCCGTATTGCGGAGCTCCTTTCCGAAACGGCGTTTTCCTTTTCACCGAATGAGTATATAGCTATTCATCGTAAGCTTTTTCGTGGAATATATAAGCATGCCGGAAAAATAAGAGATTATAATATTACGAAGAAAGAATGGGTGCTTGATGGCGCAACGGTCATATATGGGAGTGCTTCAGAACTGCGTGCTACGTTGGAATATGATTTTTCGCAGGAAAAAGCTTTTAGTTATAAAGGACTTTCGATAGAAGAGAGCATTCATCATCTGGCTTTGTTTGTATCAAGGCTTTGGCAAATTCACATTTTTGGTGAGGGAAACACAAGAACCACAGCGGTTTTTTTCATAAAATATTTGAGAACACTTGGTTTTTTTGCAACAAATGATATTTTTGCGGAAAATGCATGGTATTTCAGAAATGCACTTGTCAGAGCTAATTATACGAATTTACAAAAAGGAATTCATGAGACAACGGAATATTTGGAACTCTTCCTCAGAAATATGCTTTTAAATGAACACAACGAGCTGCACAATCGAAATATGCATATCAGTGGACTTTTAAAGGATACAAAAGTGGACATTGGAACTTCAAAAGTGGACATTGGAACTCAAAAAATGGACATTGAAACATCAAAAGTGGACATGGAAACAAGATTGGCTGAAAAAACGCTGAATTTTTCAACAAAAACAATTATGCATATCCGTGTATTATATGAAAAATTCGGAGATTGTCAGTTTTTTGGCAGAGGAGAGGTTATGGAATTGCTTGGACTGAAAAGTTCAGGCGCTTCTAAAATAATATCCAATATGGTACAGGCTGATGTAATCGAACCGGTATCCGGGCATGGAAAAGGAAAATACAAATTCAAAGAGTTATAGAGTATATTGGATTTAAAGGCATCGGAACATCCGGTGCCTTTTTTAAAAATACAGGAACCTTTTTACCGTCCGGCGACTCATATAGTATGAAGCCGGCGAAGAGAAGGAGGTGTTACTTTGTCAGTTATGACAAAAGAGGAATTTGTGCGGGAAGTGCGGGGCTATACCCTGCATATGTACCGACTGGCATATTCTATTCTGAATAATAGTACGGATGCGGAGGACGCTGTCAGTGAAGCGGTGCTGCATGCCTATGAAAAGTTAAGGACACTGCGGGATCCGGACAGCTTTAAAAACTGGATCTTACAGATTACGGTAAATGAAGCGAAAAAGATTTATCGGCAAAATAAGCGGACCGGTGCGGTGGCATGGGAAGAGAATCTGTCCCCGGCATTTTATGATGAACATCATGAACTGTGGGATGCTGTCATGCAGCTGGATGGTGGATACCGGGATGTGATCGTACTGTTTTATTATGAACGGTGTACAATCCCGGAGATCAGCAGGATACTGGAATGCAGGCAGGGAACCGTAAAATCGAGATTGTACCGGGCGAAGGAGCAGTTAAGGGAGAGGCTTATATGAGAGATGATTATATAGATAGAAAAATAAGAAAAATGGCGGAGTCGGAACGGATGACAGTGCCGGAGTCGCTGGATGCGAAAGTGGAAAAAATTTTGGATGGACTGGAGACAGCGAAGGCGGATAACAACACGGATGGAAAGAGAGCAAATCAAACGGTACGCCACTATGGCTTTAGACGAATCGTGATCCCGACAGCAGCCTGTCTGCTTCTGGCCTCCGTTACCGTGACGGCATCGGGATTGTACCGGGCACGGATGGAGAGCATGAATCATGAAAAACTGGAAACATATTTTTCCGGGTTGCAGGATGCAGATGTTGCAGCGGATAGCTACAGCAGACCGCTTACGGACGGCGAAAAAAACAGGCTGGAAGAACTGAGGCAGGCCTATCTGGAGGAAGGATATTTCCCCCAAAAGGAACTTGCCATGCTTGATAGTCCTGAAAAATACAAAAAGGGCGTGGCTTTCTATGCAGCGCGGAGTACATTTTTCCTGCCGGAGAAGGAGCTTACGGATGAGCAGCTGCTGGAGCTGATCGATTTTAAGGAAAAGAGAGAGTACAGTCTGGCGAAGATCAGCGAGGAGATTGCGGAAGGTTCTTATGAGTATGTAAAGACAGAGCCGGAAAAGGATGCTGCGCAGCAGGGACGTGCAGCACAGCAGGGAACGAGTGGTACGGTTCTCGGCGCCGATACGGCAACGCAGGAATGGCAGGTCGCCTATGAGGGAGACGTAAGTATCCGTTGTGCGACAGTGGCAGAGAACGGTCTGTATGTGGGCGGTTTCACTACGGACGGACAGGCGAGAGTGGAATATCTGCCTTACGGCAGCGGAACGCCAGAGACGTTTTTTGAAGATTTTGCGGAAAACGGGGAGGTCTACAGTCTGTGCACGGCACCGGACGGCAGCATCTATGCGGGACTGAAGGGACTGGCTGTACCGGGAGCGGAGCACGGCTGGCTGCCTGTAATCTATCATATCAGCCCGGAGGGAAAGCTTCTGAACAGTTTTACCGTAGGAGAGCGGGAATGGAATATCGTTGATAGTATGGCAACAGATGCCCAGGGCAGATTATATATGCGGATGCGGATGCAGGAGGACGGCAGTTATGTGCGGATCTATTCTGCGGAAGGTGAGCAGATTGGAACCGTGGCGGATGATAACAGCTATGCCGTACAAGGTGCCGGAGCATTAGGACAGGGCAAGGACGGCAAAGTCTATGCGGCTGCACAGGCAGTGGGCAATACGACAGCAGGAGATATGGCTATGACATTAGTGTCAGTAGACCCGGAAAGCCTCAGGTTTGTTCCGGTGGCTGGAGGTGAGAATGTTATTTGCAGTGCTGATACGATCTACCTGTGGAAAATGGTGGCAGCAGGTGTGAGTGAGACGGCAGATTTTATCCTATGGGGATACAACGGCGTGAACACCTATCGTCTGGGTGAGACGGAATTCACCAGAGTGCAGGAGAACTGGGAGATGCCCTGCGGTACGGAAGGTACCTGTGCGGTCCTCGTACCGGACGGTCGCATTCTCTATATCGGCGCATCCGACGGCTTCCAGGGAACGACGGCGGACGGCGTGGAGATCAGCGGAAAAGATCCTGTGAAGACAGTGCTCTATTATGAGCCACTCGTAAAATAGAGTGACAATAAACTGGCGACACCGGGAAACCGATGCCGCCAGTTTTAAAGTTCCAGACTGTTAAGTTTCCATCTGCTCAATTGTGCATTTACAGTGGTTATGTTATAAACAGACCAGAAATAACAGAAAGCGGTCGCTTGGGTGAAAAAAGTAGATTCAGGGGTGAAATTTTGTTATACTGTTTGTAACAAACGGAGTATAAAAGTCGTCAATGTAGATAGAAGGGAAACAAAGGAGGGGCTTATGAAGAAGATTAACGTAAAAGCAACCATTTTTCTCAGTGCAATCGTATTGGTGGTAGTGGTACTTCTGCTGAATCTCATCGAATTCCGCAAAACGGTGGATTTCACGGTGCCGGGGATACAGATGCCGAAGGAGAACGCTTTCGGAAAGCAGGAAGAGGTACAAGTGAGCGTCAACGGGACCTATTATTACCGGGTACTGCCATGGATCCACGGCAGCACTTTCCATGGGCAGATATCTTTCGTTGGAGAGGGAGAGGAACCGCAGAATTATTTCTTTACCTATGGAGCAAGCAGAGGATTTCTGAAGGAGGGAAGAGGGGCTGGCTGGATCGGAACCCCGGATGCCCAGACTACCGTAGCGATTTATCAGGCGGTACAGAATGTGGAAAAAGGGATGATATCCGTAGAGAATCCCGCCAGCTACATTTTATATCCGGCGGCAACACCGGAAGAAGCCTATGCCATAGCGGATGTATGGTATCCGGGAATGCTGGAGAATGAAGCAAAGACAGCATTCTGCGCGGCTTTTTTGCCGGAGGAGTGCCCGCAGAAGATCGGTTGCAGCTTCTGCGCGGAGGATTACGATTATGTGGAAGATGTTGATACCGTAGAGCAACTGTGGCAGGAATTTATACAGCTTTCCGGAAAAGTGACGTCAGATCCGATCCCGCCGGAAGAGATGGTGGAAGGTGTGGGATATTTTCAGTTTGTCTATGCAGACGGTGAGACAAGGACCTTTCGCTATGCGTCGGAAGAACAGGGATTATGGATAGGTGAGGACGAACGCTGCCTGGTGGACGGCCAGGCTTTCTATGACTGGCAGGAGCGTCTGATGGAAGCGGTGCAGAAGTAAGCACGGGAAAGAGAGGGGCGGAAATCTGCTCCATTCGCAGCAGATCCCACATCGGACAGGGGTATGCGAAGCAGTATGGTGAGGAACTGCGGCAGTATTGGGAAGCAACCAATGAGGTTTTTGTGTGGATCAGTGAACAGTATCGGAAACCGTTATATGTCACTTCGGATGTGACCATTGGAGATGGAAAGACAGTGATCTCGTTCCGGGGGACCGGCACTTCCATGACTACCGGGGAGACAGAGGAAATCCATAGAGACTGCGTGCTGGATTTTGAAATGCATGCGGAGGTATTGCGCTCGGAAGAAGAGCCGGAGCTGACAGTAAGTGACTGGAATCAGGAAGAAGAGGGACAACAGAATCAGATTTCTTACTTGACAGATAGGTCGGTAGAATGTAGACTATAATTACAAAGAGTCTATAAAACATCGACTATGCCTTGCCGGGGGGCAGGACAGGAGGGGCTTATGGGTGAGAATATCTACAGAATATTTGACGGTGTATGGAACTTAAGTCTGGTGGGAGGATACTGTGTGCTGCTGGTGATCCTCGCCAGACTTTTGTTGCAAAAAGCACCAAAATGGTGTTCCTATCTGTTATGGGGAATCGTGTTCGTGCGGTTGTGCTGCCCGATACTACCGGAGACAGGAATCAGCCTGATTCCGGAGAAATTGCTGTCTGTGGGGACAGAGATGACGTCCGGGCAGCAGACAGTCGGTCCGGGCAGTCATGGTTATGCAGAGGCCAACGATACGAAGGATATCGGAGATGTCCTGCGGCGGGAGTACGATGCAGAGGAAGTACCGGACAGCCAGACGGCAGAAAAAACGATGGCTGGTGGAAATGACAATACTGTCATGAATGCTGACGGCACGCAGGATTTTTCCCTGGGAACTGCGAGAACAGAAAGTGGAGCTACGGTTGCAGGGGTGGCAGCCAGTGGAACAGATGCAGTGATTTCGGAAACATCTGCCGGAACGGGTACTGATGCCCGCGCATGGACATACCCGGTGTGGTTCCGTGTATTATCCATGGTATGGTTGGCAGGAATGCTTGGATTCCTAGGATATCATGCTTATTCTTATCTGCGCATGCGTCATCGGATTCGTAGATCTGACAATAGTGTCAGGCGGGTGGAACCTGGGATCTGCGAGATCGACGGTGGGCATCTGTCCTTCGTCATGGGGCTGATCCATCCGGTAATCTATCTGTCTTCGGGCTTAGATCCCGAGAGCAGAAGGGTCGTTCTGTGCCATGAACGGATGCACTTACAGCGCAGGGACTATCTGTTTAAGCCTGCGGCGTTGGTGATCTGCTGTGTTCACTGGTTCAATCCGTTAGTGTGGCTGGCATTTTATCTGATGAATATGGACTGCGAGATGTCCTGTGATGAAAAAGTGGTGAAACTCCTCGGTGAGGAGAGCAAGAAAATCTATTCCTATACCCTGCTGGAAGAGGCTTCCGGCGGCGAATGGAAACGCTATCGTGGCGGTTCCATCTGTGCACTTTTATCTTTTGGTGAAGATCATGTGAAGAACAGGATTCGTCATGTACTGGATTATCGCAAGCCGCCGTTCTGGGTCATGATCGGCGCGGCAGCAGTGATCGTGGTACTGGTGGTGTGCCTGTGCAGCAACCCCGGTGGAAGTGGGAACGGAGCAGGCACAGCGGATCGTGCGGATACAGACAACAGCGCAGGGGTAGCAACGGATGTAGACAGCAATGCGGAGACGAGTGGAAATATTGCGCAGTTTCCGGACAGCATCAAGACACCGGAAGATTTTGCAAAGGTAACGATTCGCAACAGAGAAGATTTTGCCGCTGTTTTTGATGTGGAAGCAATCGAGGAAAAGCATTCCTTTGCAGCGGATCAAGTGGCATATGACCTGCTGGTCCGTGAAAACAATACGAATGCTGCGTATGCGATATTCAAAGCACTGGCGGAGGAACCTTCATCCGAGACTTATAGAAAATATACAGATCCGGTAACGGCAGCGGTGTCACTGTTGCACCTGGGTGATGGAAGCGGAGCCGTGACCGAGACGCTGTATCCGGCAGGGCGGCAATATCCTTATTATCGGGAGGACTCTGACCGGCCGGGAGAAGGCTCTGTGGTGAATGTACATTATACTTTTGCGGATGGATCTGCCGTAGATATTCCCATGGTCATGGCGGAGGAGATGACGCAGCTGTGGCTCTTGTCCTTTGGAGATCCGGGCAGTGCGGAGGACTTGGGATATGGTCCGCTCACCGGTGATATCTGTACCAGAATGGTCTATGGGGAGTACGAACTCCGACAACCGGACAGAGCGGTCTACTGGGGCTGGATGGACTGGTATCCTGTGGATGCCGGCAGTTATTCGGCCTATTACCCGCATGTACAGATTTCAAATTACGGGATCTATACCATGAGTGAACTTTGGAGAACATCCGGCAGTGTATTTCGCTGCATTCAAGCGGAACGCATCATGGCAACGGGCTGGTATGACGTTACCTGTGAGCGGGGCGCATATGACACATCGGATGCCTATACACAGCTGCAAAAAGATCTGCCGGATGTGACGGAATGGAGCGGCGGCAAGGTCTATTATCTGACAGATCCCGATGAGGCGCATCTTATGACGGATGAGTGGATGCCGAGGGTACTTCGGGAGTTTGACATGAGTACCCATACTGCCACCGATACGGTTCTGCCGGTGGATTTGCAGCTCAACAGCGACACGACGCTTCATGTTCATGACGGATATTATGACATTTACAATAGTAATCCATCCATAAGTATGCGGTTTGCGCTTAGCGGGGCGGATAGCCAGCACATCGAAAGAGCAGACATTCTGGCCTATCCGGGTGTGGTATTTGATGTATCGGAGCGGACAGAAACTGAGACATCGGCGCAGCTGGATCTGGATGGCGATGGTGTGCCGGAGAAGATTTCTCTGCATCCTGCGGAGCCGGTAACGGGATATTCTTTCGAGGAATATAAGATTTGTGTAAATTTGGGACTGGGTCAGATGAATTGCTATGACCTGCGGGATGCAGTGTTGGAGATAGACGGACAGACGATTGAGATTCCGGACAGCACGGGAAATATGAGCAATTCGATCTTCGCTTTCAGCCCGGATGGGGAACAGCTCCTGATCGCATTGTACGATGACGGAGAAAGCGCAGATCCATTGACACGAATCTACCACTATGAAGACGGAAAACCGGTGGAAACAGACCGGCTCGCACAGGATCTGCGAAAGGCATGGATACAGGATGGACAGATGGTTATCACTGAACCCTATTTTGCGGTGCAGAATGATTACATCCAGAAAATCTATCAGGTAACATCGAACGGAAGACTTCGGGAAGTGCCACAGGAGGAATATGTATTAAGTGCCTGGGAGGAAGTGGAATTGCGGCAGGATATAACGCTCTACCGTACACCGGACGGGGATGAGACCTTTGTGCTGCCCAAAGGAAGCAAGGTACGCATGACAAAGCTGGATGCAACACAGGACTGGATCTGCATCGAGATTACGGATGGTGTGAAGGGATGGTTTCGGTTACAGGATGGTAAGGATTACAGTGATTATTTCAGCGGTTTATATTTTGCAGGGTAAAGTGTGAAAAAACAGTCACCGGAGTTTTTCCGGTGGCTGTTGGAAGTATACAAGGATATCATAAAGGATACTGTGAAATGAGATAAATAATGAAAAATGGGGAGGTTGTGCTTATGATGCAGCAGTTAAGTTTCAGTCCGGTGGAAAACATATTGACAGTCCTGTTCGCAGCGGCAATTCTGGGATATCTTCTGTACCTTCTGGTGCGGAGCTTACGGAACAGGCAACGGGGATATCATACGGTGAACCGTGCAAAAGTCTATAGCAAGGCACAGGCTACTGCGGTGAACCAACCGGTATATCTGGCAAACGGCACAGTAAATTCCGGAGTAACTGAGGCGGAAAACGTCAAGACTGTCATTTTTGAAAATCTGGAAAAAGAGGGCGAACAGATCACCTTGGAAGTTTCCGACAGAATCTACAGCGAATTGCAGGAAGGCGATTGTGGAAGCCTCAGCTGCCGGGACGGAAAATTAGTGAGCTTCGGGGCGTTACAGAACAGGGATGACAGAGAGCGGAGCTTCCGCGGATAGGGAAGCAGAGAACATAGGAGGGACTTTATGGTGGAAGGCATCTATCGTTTGTTTGACAGTATATGGCGTCTCAGTCTGGTGGGAAGCTATTGTATTTTGTTGGTGATACTGGCCAGATTTTTACTGAAAAAAGCCCCGAAATGGTGTTCCTATCTGCTGTGGGGAATCGTATTTGTGCGGTTATGTTGTCCGGTGCTGCCGGGGACCAGGATCAGTCTGATCCCGGAGCGTCTGTTGACCGTAGGGACGGCGACAACCTCTGCACAGTTGGCTGCCGGGAACAGTGCCGGATCAGTTGACAATGAGGGAGTTTATAATGGCAGCCTCATTGGAGACAATACTGTGGATGCAGTGCTGTCCGGGGCGGATAACACGGAAAATCTGAATGGCGGGACTTTAGGAGCAGCCGGAAATGGGGAAGGTTCTGCACCTGTGCCGGGACAGGATGGAAACGTAGAAGGCATGAATGAAATTGGAGATGACGGTGTCGGCGGAATTCAGGCACCGGGTAATGTTACGAATGCCTTGGATGATGGTTACCCGGTGGATAACCGGGATAATGCGGACGATTCTTTGCAAAGGATCGGTGCAACAATGGGAAAAACATGGTTTCGTGTCCTGTTGATCGCATGGTTACTTGGAATGGCAGGATTTATGGGGTATCATACTTTTTCCTACCTGCGTATGCGTCACCGTATCCGCAGACCTGACAGCGGTGTCAGACAGGTGGAACCGGGAATCTGCGAGATTGACGGAGGACACCTGTCCTTCGTCATGGGGCTGATCCATCCGGTGATCTATCTCTCTTCGGGGCTGGATCCGGAGAGCAGAAAAGTCGTGTTGTGCCACGAGAGAGTGCATCTGCAGCGCAGGGATTACCTTTTCAAACCGGCAGCGCTGCTGATCTGCTGTGTGCATTGGTTTAACCCGTTGGTGTGGCTGGCATTTTATCTGATGAATATGGACTGTGAGATGTCCTGCGATGAAAAAGTTGTGAAGCTTCTCGGCGAGGAGAGCAAGAAGATCTATTCCTATACATTGCTGGAAGAAGCTTCCGGCGGAGAGTGGAAGCGTTATCGGGGCGGTTCCATCTGCGCACTGCTTTCTTTTGGCGAAGACCATGTGAAGAATCGTATTCGTCATGTACTGGATTATCGCAAGCCGCCGTTCTGGGTCATGATCGGCGCGGCAGCAGTGATCGTGGTACTGGTGGTGTGCCTGTGCAGCAACCCCGGAGGAAATGGGAACGGGGCAGATACAGCAAATGTGTCTGACGTTTCCGATGCGACAGAAGAAGTGACGACCGGAGAATTCACAGAGGACGGTTCAGACGATGAAGGCAGGAAAACCGAATGGCTGGCGGCATTGGAACAGGGGATTCATAGCAGAGAAGAATTCAGTGCGTTGTTTGATGTGGATACCTTGGAGGATACCCGGTCTTTTGCCGGACAGGACGGCATTCAATATCTGGAATACAACGGCGTTGCGGCGAGAAAACTGCACAGACAGATCCTGGATGGGGATACCGCAGCCCACGAGACTTATAAGGATCCGGTAAAAGCGGCGGAAGCACTGCTGCATCTGGAGGGTGGCAGCGGAGAAATGACGGAACTGCTCTATGAAGCGGAAAGGCAGTATTTATTTTTCCAAAAAGATTCCACAAGACCCGGCGAAGGCTCTGTGGCAAACGTACATTATATTTTCGCTGACGGATCCGATATTGATATTCCCATGGTATTCGCCGAGGAGAGCAGTCAGATCTGGATGCTGTCACTGGGAGATATCGACAGTAAAGGACGGCATTCTTACGGTCCGTTGGATGGAGAGAATCAGGCAAGAATCGTCTATGCGGAATATGGACCGCAGGATGTGGAAGAGGATCCTTTGGCGGGAGCCCATCCCGGGGATTATACGCAGGTACCTCAGGGATCTTTTAGAGATCAATATGCTACTTATCAGGTGTCCAGTTACGGCATCTATGTGGCAACCGGGAGTGATGCCGGACTGGATTGTGTCGTACCGGGGTATATTGCGCCGGGATATGCAGCATCCCACTGGTCATGCGTATATCAGGATCGGAGACTCTTCAATACTTCGGATCAGTGTGACTATTTAGATTGTTACCGGGATGAGATAGAGAGCGTGCGCTTGTACTACCTGGCATCCTCTGACTATCAGGATGGCGACTTGGACATCTGGATCGACACGATCCGGGAATATGATACTTCGGGACAGACCGGAGAAAACGGGGTCACGGACTGGAAGCTGCCGTCGGAGGCGCAGGATTTCGACAAGGCTTCGTTTCGTGCAGAGGACGGTTACTGGATCTTCGAAAATAGTGATGGCAGCGAACAGCTGAAGCTGCCGATCCTGTCTGTAAGGCCGGTATGGAACGGGAAAACAGCAGCGGAACTGACCGCAGAGGAGACAGATGCCTATGCAGCCGCACAGAGGCAGGAAATCCTGGCAAAAGTAGGAGTTGTCTATGATGTGTCCGAGCGTGCGGCACAGGAGACCTATGCGCTGCTTGATTTGGACGGAGACGGAACCGCAGACCGGATCACGCTTCGTTCCAGGATGGCGCAGGCACTGAATACGCCGGATCATTCTCCGCTGGATCAGTATGTTTTTACGGTCAACACGACGAGTGGCGAGATGCGGACGGCACAGAATCTGGGGAACAGCATCTATGCCTTCAGCCCGGACGGCAGACAGATATTGTTAGCCCTTACCAGAAAAGATGAGCAGGGGCAGTACGAGAGCTTTCTGTTCCGGTACCGGAACGGCGAATTACAGGAAGTGGGAAGCTTCGCACAGGATATTCGTAAAATCTGGGTGCAAAACGGACAGATCACTACCGGCCGGAACAGTGATGATATCATATTTGCAGAACCCAATATGACCGGTGCAAACACAATTCTAGATTCCAGAAATTCAGATGGAACACCATCAGGGGCATATGTAGAAACATTGCAGGAGAAAATTTCGGCAGATATGGTTGCCGGGAAATTACCATTTGTAGTTACCTCCGTCATTAGGGAAAATCCACTGAGATTGGAGGTGGAACTGACCGAGATGACAGACGAGAATATAAAGATCATTCGATCCTATGAAACAAATGGCAGTGCCATAACATTTGCACAAAGCAGTGGCAATGTACAAGAGCTGCAGCATAATAATGATTCGCAAAGTCAAATAGCACCCCAGATTTCAAAAGAAGATGAAAACGATTGATTAACAGAAAGAGTTGACAGAGAAGAATAATGATGTTCAGGCGGTAATTATCAGCGGAAATCGAATAGATCATCGTTGAATTACCGCCTCAAATTTTATGCAAAGGTATCTGGACGGTAAATAGAAATAAGCTACATCGGAATTGTTTATTTTAATATGAAATTATTGGAAACAGTTAATGAAAGTGCAACAAAAATATGATATTTTAAATTCGTAATATAAAAAGAGTTACGGATTTAAAGTAAGAAATGCGTGAAAATTTTAAGCAGTAAGGGAGATTATCATGAAAAAACAATACAGATTAGCAACATTTGCACTGTCCGCCTGCCTGTTAATGGCATGTGGCGCCCGGGAGACCAATGCACCGGAGAACAACGAAGCGGAGAAACAAACCGAAAATATTTCCAATATAGACACTAAAATAGATGAGGCAGAGACCTCCGGAGCTCTCACAGAGTCCGAATCCCGGGAAACACCCATTGCACCGAAAGAGATCCTCATAGATTTCACTGGAATCTCGGAATTTCACCCGGAAGGAACTGCGGCGCAGCCCTATTCCCTGGAAATCCTTTCCGAGACGTATAACAATATTACTTTTGCAGACGAATGGTACAATGCATCGGAAGACATTTCCCTTCCCATGATCGGAGAAAACTGGGACTGCTTCTATGATGAAAATTATACCTATCAGTGGGAGTATACCTATCAGTGGGAGGATGGAAAACTCAGCATTTTCGATGGTGAGAACTGCCTGTATGTACTGGAATATCCGACAGACAAATGGTACGTCAACGGTAATAATGCCTGCCTTGAGAACGGAATTTTTTACGGGGCTTCAGTAATGAACGGTTATGCGCAGCCGGACAGCTGCTTTATGTTTGCCTATGATCTGGAAAATGAGAAACTGCTGTGGCGAAGTGCAGACCAGACTTATAACAGCATGAATTTTCTCGTGAAAGGGGACGTGATCTTCTGCGGCTATGGCTTTACCGCAGAGGATGATTACCTCTACCAGTTGGATAAAAATACCGGAGAAGTGATTGACCGCCTGCCTCTGAAAAAAATGCCGGATCTCATGGCAGAGAAGGACGGCCGGTTGTATGTGCATACCTATAGTTATGATTATGTGATCCAGGTATTTTAAATTGAAAATATCAAAATAATTGATATCGGTCGACTATCTTATCATTAAATATTGCATGTGCAATAAAAATATGATATTTTAAAAATGTAACATAAAAAGAGTTACATTTTTAAAATGGTGACTATATGAAGAATTTTTTGGAAAAAACATTGCGTCAAAATGTGATGATAGAAGAAACTGAATATTTGAATGAGAAGCTGCCTCTAGCCTTTCGTGGAAGATACACTTTTTATAAGGTTGAAACAAACGGTTCACCCTGGATAGCAATTCAACCCAAGGCAGATGTTGGCCTGGCAGTGCTTAGAAAGGACTGGATTAAAATTGAAAAGGCAGCAGGTCTTAATTGTGCCATTTTTTTTGATTCTACATCATTTTATATTAAAGAAAAATTATTGGAAGAGGGAATTCCCTTTGTACTGAAAGATAAGCAGGTGTACTTGCCTTTTATCGGATATTTGCTGTCCAATGAGGATGAAAGGAAAATTTCTCCGGTTCATTTGATTTCATTTTTAACACAAAAAGTTATATTGGTTGCAATATATGAAAAATGGGAAAATGTTACTGCATCAAAAGCTGCAATAAGATTAGGCGTTACGAAAATGTCTGCAAACAGGTGCTTTGATGAAATTGAGTATCTGAATGTGGATATTTTGGGTATGAAGGGTAAATCCAGGGTGATAACTGTTCCAGCGGATATTCAGAAACTGTGGAATGATGTACGGGTCATATTGAGAAACCCTGTGATTGCAAGGTATGAACTAAAAGAGGATATTCAATTGGGAAAAAAGGCAGGAATCACTGCACTATGTGAGTACTCATTACTTTCGGATAATGAATATCCGACTTATGCAATTACCAAAAAAGAAATAACAGAATCCGGAATTAGAAAAATGAAGCAGGTACATTCCGGGGAAGAAATAGGATGCGTTGTTCTGGAACTCGGATACTTTATTGATTTTAAGAATAAGAAACTGGAAGATCCATTGAGTGTGACATTGTCGCTTACAGAGAGCGAGAAACAGGATGAAAGAATTGGTATTTCTATAAAGAGGATGCTGGAGGAATACGTATGGTAAAAGGACTGGATACTTTTAGAAGATACTTTCAGGGATATGAGAACCAATATGTACTTATAGGCGGTGCAGCCTGTGACATTGTATTTGAAAACAGCGAGACAGCGTTTAGAGCAACAAGAGATCTTGACATTGTTTTGATCGTAGAGGCATTGACTCCTGAGTTTGGAGAAAAATTTTGGAATTTTGTTCAAGATGGAAAGTACAGAAATAAGGCAACCAATGGAGAAAAACCGCAGTTCTATAGATTTGACAAGCCAGAGGATGAATCTTTTCCTAAAATGCTTGAATTATTTTGCAGAAATGATTTTGAATTACGAGAGATGACCGGAATCACCCCCATACACATTGATGATACGGTATCAAGTCTGTCAGCAATTCTGCTTAATGACGATTATTACAAGGTGTTGTTAGAAGGAAAAGTTAATGTAAAAGGTCTTTCCGTTCTCCGACCTGAGTGTTTGATTTTGTTCAAGGCGAAAGCATACCTTGATTTGAGACAGAGGAAAGAAAGCGGTGAAACAGTAGATTCCAATGATATCAAAAAGCATAAAAAAGATATTCTTAGAATTGTAACAGAACTTATGCTGGAGAACACAGCAAATCTTCCTGCAACAGTGAAATCGGAGATAGACACTTTCATAAAATTGTTGGAGCAAGAGCCGTTTGATGAGAATTCCTTGAAAAATTATGGGATTGAGAATCAAGAGGTTGTTGCAGTACTTAGAAGAGTATTTGAATAAAAATAACGGAGAGGTGATCGGCTGCTTGCTTCTGAAAAAAGATGCCGGATTTCATGGCAGAGAAGGATGATTGATTGTGTAAAAGGCTTTTGAAAAATCTTGTGGGAGGAGGATTCAGAAAAAGTATGTACAAAGCAAAGATGAGGTGTGTGGCATTATTAATAATTATGTTAAGCATGGTAAGCTGTGGGCAGAATAGACCGGAACAGAATGATACAGAACAGAATACTTCAGAAGTTACCGAGGAGATGACACCTAATACCATAACGACTACAGCTGTATCAAATGAAGAGACTGAACCGGTTGATTTATTGGAAGATTTCAGTTTGGAAAATTTAAAAGGGAAAACCGATCC
>ERZ773155.1175-NODE-1175-length-22586-cov-19.964360_pt1 | contig 22586 bp, 18 predicted proteins | sample MGYA00511262_ERZ773155 | MGnify/ENA primary metagenome ERZ773155 (study PRJEB29015, sample SAMEA2737828) | human gut metagenome | biome: human gut; feature: human-associated habitat; material: faeces | place: China | collected 2012 ... | reverse complement strand
TATCACATTCATTTTCGTTTGTCAACACTTTTTTCAAAGTTTTTAAAAAGTTTTTCGAAATCTCTTTCATTACTTTTAAAAGCTTTTTCCTGTGCTTTCAAACTTTTCTGTTGTTTGTGCTTTCCTCAAGCGACTTTGATATTATATCACTCATTTTTACAAATTGCAACCCCTTTTTTCAATTTTTTTCAAAAAATTTTAAATAATTTTTACTTTATCCTTATAAACTCAATATATAGTGTTTACATATATGGAATATACTATTTTTAGTCTGAAATAATACTCTCTTACATATATATCTAATAAAATCAAGTATCTCGATTATTAAATTGAAAACTGATTTAATTTCAAAAATTGCTTTTATCTTTAATAGTATATATGTAATCTTACGATAAAGTCTTATATTGATAAATAACTATATTACAGGCAATTACTTATTTCAACTGTATAGTTATACATCAGACAGACTTCGTACAAACTCAATATATTTCTTATGTGCTATATGGTAATAGTGCACAAAGCAACTCAAATCAATTTATATTGATTACACAAATTTTGTAAAAATTGTATAATTCATTTGATTTTTTAAAAAATTATGATATTATATATATGTATAGAGTAAGTAATACAAGTTACTTTTCCATACATTTCTTTGCACCGGAGGTTATGATATGAGCTGCAATAACATTATTACAATTACAAGACAGTACGGTTCAGGCGGTCACAACATAGGAAAGGCTCTTTCAGAACGCCTTGGCATTCCATTCTATGATAAGGAGCTTATATCTTTAGCAGCCAAAGAGAGCGGAATTAGTCCTGAAGTATTTGAAAATGTTGATGAGAAGGCTACAAACAGCCTTTTGTACTCTCTTTCATTAGGACTTTATAATTACGGTAACGGTTTTTCATCTATGGGTGATTTACCTGTTAATGACAAGCTCTACATTTTACAGCACAAGATTATCAAGCAGCTTGCCAATGAAGGTCCATGCGTATTCGTTGGCAGATGTGCGGATTATGTTTTGAAGGATCACCAAAACCTCGCTAAAATTTATATCTATGCTGACATTGATGTAAGAACTAAGAGAGCAGTCGAAAGACAAAGTATTGATCCCGCTCGTGCAAAGCAGGCAGTATTAAAAGCAGACAAAAACAGAGCAAACTACTACAGTTTCTATTCAGGAAAAAAGTGGGGCTTGGCAGATAACTATGATTTGTGTATTAACAGTACAGCTCTATCTACCGAGCAGGCAGTTGACATTATTTGTGAATACTTAAATATTATTAACAAGTAATCCTGTATAATTCCTGCACTTCCTGAATATAATGGTATTGTTTACTATAATATAGGAGGTGTTTTTATGAGAATTATTGTAATGGATATTGATGATTTTATCTTTGGCAATGAAGAATGGCATCAGAGCGAAAGATAACCGTACTTTGTAAAATTGTAAATCGTGAATACGAATAAGATAAAAGTGATGGCTGAAATCAACCATCACTTTTTTGTTTGCCCCTGAAACGATACGAGGGCGTGCTATAATTATATCTATGATAAAAACGGAGATTTTATTCCCCGTTGCTGATAAATGAAAGCGGGTCTGCAAATTGTCTGTCTATCTTAACGGCAACATGAATATGATTTTTGTCGTGTACTTCACAAGGAACTGCACCTATTACACCGATTTTCTGTCCGTTTTCTACCGAATCGCCTTCTTTTACGGTTATTCCGTTTAATCCGCTGTAAATAACTACGGCATTATCGGTTGCAATCTCTACCGTTTTTCCGTACAGTTTATCCTCGTCAACCTTTATTACCGCACCGCCTGTCATTGCGGTTACTTCATCGCCTATCTCACCCGCAAAATCCACTCCGAGATGCGATTTCCATACATTAAGACTTTTATAATACACTGTTTTCTCGCTGTATTCTCTTATAATGTTTTTCTGATTTAGCGGATAACTTAGAGTTAAATCGGTTGAAAGCATAGTTTGTAAGGCATTTCTTGTTGTGTCCTGCTCGGTAGGTTCGGTGTAAGGGGGAATTGTAACCGATATTGTAGGAACAGTTATTTCATTTGCAACTTTAGGAAATGTAGTTTCCTCTGCAATCTCCGTTATACCTGTCATCTGATTATTTACCTCCACTGCCGTGGTGGTGGGTTGCTCCGTAGGTTCTTTTGCTCCCGATATAGTATTATATGTTGAATACACTGCCATAGTTACGGCTATTAAGCAGATAGAAAGCGCAGTATAGAATCCTGCCTTTTCATATCTGCTCTTTTTCTTTCTGCTGTTATTTTCGCTCATAAATAGCACCTCCGTTGTTATTATTGGCTCTGCTGTAATAAATATACAATTATATAAAAATATTTTATAGTATTAATCTGCTACAACATTGAATATACTTGATTTTTTTACTGAAATTTGGTACTATTAAAGAGTATTTGTGTTTAATAACAAAATAGAGGAGGAAAATATGAGTACAGCAAATATAATAGTTTTATGCTCCTTTGCGGCATATATGGTCATTATGATAATTATTGGCTTTGTATCGTCTAAGGGCACAAAGAACAACGAGGACTATTTCCTCGGCGGACGAAATCTTGGCGGCTGGACCGCTGCACTCTCTGCACAGGCTTCCGATATGAGCGGTTGGCTGCTTATGGGACTTCCGGGTTCGGTTTACCTTGCGGGAACAGGTGAGGTATGGATAGCAGTCGGACTTTTGATCGGTACTATACTCAACTGGTACATTGTTTCGGCACGATTAAGAAAATATACAATCGTTGCAGGAAACTCACTTACAATTCCGAGCTTTTTCCAGAACCGTTACCGTGACGATAAGGGCGTAATAAAAATGGTATCTGCCATTATTATTGCAATATTCTTCACAGTATATACAGCCTCGGCATTCAGTTCGGGCGCAAAGCTTTTCGCTACACTTTTCGGCAACTCTGAAAACTACAACACTGTATATACAATCGGTCTTATAGTTGCTGTAATTGTAATTCTTGTTTATACATTTCTCGGCGGATTTAAGGCTGTTTGCTACACTGACTTTATACAGGGACTTTTAATGCTTGTTGCCATTATGGCGGTTCCGATAATCGCTTATGTAGCTCTTACATATAACAACAGTTTCTCACAGTCACTTATCGACAGCGGTGTAACAAACCCGGATAATTACCTTAACTTCTTTAAAAATGATGACGGTTCTAATGTTTCAGCCGTTTCTATCATTTCTAACCTTGCATGGGGTCTCGGTTACTTTGGTATGCCACACATTCTTATAAGATTTATGGCGGTAAAAAGTGACTCTGAAATCAAAAAGTCAAGAAAAATTGCTATCGTATGGGTTATCATTTCACTTGCCGCATCTTGCCTTATCGGACTTGTTGCAAGAGGTTACCTTATCGAAAACCTTGACGCTACAGCAAGCGAAACAGTATTCATCAGACTTATTCAGCAGATCTTCTCCGATAACGGAATAATGATATTCATCGGCGGTATATTCCTTTGCGGTATTCTTGCCGCTATTATGTCAACAGCCGACAGCCAGCTCCTTGTTACCGCATCTGCCGTATCAGAGGATATTTACAAAGGCGTTAAGAAAAACGCTACAGAGAAAAGTGCTCTTAACATCGGTAAGGTTGCGGTAGTTGTTGTTGCAATTATCGGCTTTGTAATTGCCATTAATCCTAACTCAAGTATTATGGGACTTGTTTCTGACGCATGGGCAGGTTTTGGCTCTGCTTTCGGTCCGGTTGTACTTCTTGCGTTATTCTGGAAACGCTCAACACTTGCAGGTGCAATCAGCGGTATGGCAACAGGCGCACTTACAGTTATTGTATGGGACTATTTACCGCTCGTAAACGGTGTAACTCTTTACAAAGCAACAAATCTTTATTCTCTTGTTTTAGGTTTTGCACTTGCGCTTATCGTAAATATTATAGTTTCTCTTATAGCAAAGAAACCTTCAAAAGAAATTCAGGACGAGTTTGATTCAATTAAAAGCATTGAAATCTAAGATACAAAAACAGGTTGTCGCAATTAAGCGGCAACCTGTTTTTTGTTGATATTCAGTTGTTAAAGAATTTTATTACAAATTCACTGCCTTTATTAAGTTCAGACGATACACTTATGTATCCGCCTTGCTTTTCAATAATTGTCTTTGCAAGCGAAAGTCCTATACCCACACTGTCATCACTTGAGTTTTTGCCCTTATAAAATCGCTCAAATATATGAGGCAAATCTTCTTTTGTAATACCGCTGCCGTTATCCTTTATGCTGATTTTTGTATAAAGTTTATTTTGGTCAGCGGTTATTTTTATATTTCCGTTCTGCGAATGTTCAATGCAGTTCTTAATTATATTCGTAATAGCCTCACAAAGCCATTTTCTGTCGCAATTAAGAATTATGTCATTGCAGTCGGTTTCAAGTCTTACACCCAAAATTTCAGCCATTACAGCAGTATTTTTAATACACTCATCAACAATGCTTTTCACCTCAACCTGCTCATATCTGAATTTAACCGCCTCTGCGTCAAGTTTTGATAACTTAAGAAGACTTTGCACCAAAAAAGAAATAGTATTCGTGTTGTGCTTAATATCATTTAAAAATTCACGCCTGATTTCAAGCGGCATATCGTCATCATCTAAAATATTCTCCACCATAACAATTATTGAAGTGAGCGGAGTTTTGAGCTGATGTGATATATCCGACAATGATTTTTGCAGGTTTTCCTTGTCTTTCCTTGAATTTTCCGCCTGCTCTCTGAATTTTACGGTTGTACGGTAAATCTGATTATCAAGCAGAGAAAGCTCGTCCTCGCTGTTCTCGTCAATCTGCAATGAATAATCGCCCAGATTTATACGCTCAATCCGCTTTGCAATATCCATAGTCTGTTTCTTTTGAATTTTTAAATACCCTAAAAACAGAACCGAAAAAGCAAGTCCAAACGCTATACAAACAGATACCGAAAGAATCACATATTTGTATGAGCCTTGATTATTGTACGAAACCCAATCCTTTTCGGGGTAAATTCCGTACTTATTAAAAAATTCCGAATTATCCGTATATTCGGTTTTATTATTAAGTATTTCGGCTACTTCTTTTTCGCTGACATCAGGGTATTTTTCAAGCAGTATATTTACAAGCTGATTTATGGTATCGTTACTTGTTTTTCTTATATTCTCAAGACCGATAAAAGTAAAAACAGCTGATATTACACAAAATACGATTGTTACCGCAAGACCCGCACATACAAACTTTTGAGCATTTTTCATTCGCTGACCTCCGCAACCTGATACCCCATTCCCTTTACCGTTTTTATTATATCCGCATCAAGCTTTTTGCGTATTCTCTTGATATATACGGTAAGCGTATTGTCATTTACAAAGTTGCCCGATACATCCCATATTTTTTCAAATATAAGCTCTCGTGTTACCACTTTACCTGCATTTTGCATTAACAGCGACAATAATTTATATTCAAGTGCGGTAAGTTCAAGCTGTTTTCCGTTTTCAAACACCGCCGATTTATCCAAATCAAGCGTAACGCCCGATACTGTAATTATGTTCTTTTTACTGTTTTTATTCGCCACTCGCTTTATGCGTGCAATAAGTTCTCTTGTAGAAAAAGGCTTTGTTATGTAATCGTCCGCACCAAGTTCAAGTCCGTTTACTACACTGTCTTCATCATCAACAGCGGTAAGAAAAATTACAGGCAAATCAGAATATCTGCGAATTTTTTTAAACAAATCAAAGCCGTTTCCGTCGGGAAGCATTATATCAAGCACTGCTGCATCATAATTAAAAGGTGCTTTTCGTACAGCCTCGTCTAAACTAAGACAGTATTCACAACTGTAGCCGTTCTGTGCAAATGCATACTCAAGTCCTTTTATTATGCTTTTGTTATCCTCAACAAGCAGTATCTTCATACTAACACTTCCCTTCTTTTGTGATTATATCACCCTGTAAGCCGATATGTCAAATATTATCGTTGCGTATGGTTTCAATTATATTCTGTTTATTCACTTTGCTGATAGAAATTTTCATAATAAGCCATACAACAAAGAATACGAACACTATGCTTATGAGTACAGCCATAGTCGGGAATGAATAGTCAAGCATAATGGTATTTCCCGTAGCCTTAAATATAGCATAACCTCCGAGCAATCCGAGCGGAACACCGATAAGCAAGGATTTTAAACCGTAGAACAAACTTTCAAGTCTTATCATTCTGTTAAATTCTTTCTTTGTCATACCGATAGACTTGAGCATCGCAAATTCCTTACTGCGCAAACGCATATTGGTATTGATTGTGTTAAATACATTTGTTATACCGATAAGTGAAATTACAATAATAAAACCGTAAGCAAAGATTGCAATAATAAGCACAATGGCATTCATCTGTTCTTTTTGCTCGTTAATATTAAAAACATCAAGATTTTCTATATCAAGATTATTTATATATTCTACCGTATTTACAGGGTCAGCCGAATCAATAACAATGACTCCTGTTGTATGGTCATTATCCTCGGCAAACAGCTTTTTAAAATAATCCTCACTTACAAGCACACTTCCCTCATTTAGGGTACTCATAATACTTGAAACTATAGAGCCCGGCACTTCCTTATTAATTGTATCATATATAACAAGGTCAACAGACTTATAATCATCCGGATTATATACAAAATCAGGATCTGTTTTCTGAATTTCTTTAATATCATCCTCAGTATATGACGGGGTTCCGTTAGGATACAACTTTACAACAGTGTTCATAGGCAAGTCAAATTCCTTACCCTTGATAAGAATATTATCCGAATTGTAGTATTTAAAATCATTCGTAATAAGTGCTTTATCCTTGACATCATCATAATTATATCCAAGTGCGGTTACATACTCCTTAAAGCTCTTATTATCCACACCAAACACATACGCTAAATCACCGCCCGATAACTCTGCCGCTTTGGCATCCTCCGTATAATAATCGGTAAGCCCCACTATATTGCCATAATAATTTTCACAGGCTTTTATGCTTGAATTTATATCCGTATCAGCAATGATTCTTTTGTAAATATTTTCGTATTCCTCGTATGACAGCTTATCGTTTGCATGTACAGTAATATTGTAAGGCATATCCTTAAAGTGATCACCTGCAATTTTTAATCCGTACTCAATAAAGGTGGAAATTGAAATAAACATTGCAACTGTTATAATAATAGAAATCACAGTAGTGCGGTACTTCTTTTTACTGCGTTTAAGGTTTTTATAGGCAATTTCTCCGCCCACACCAAACAGCTTTTTAATAAATTTCGGTGATTTATAGCTTTTCTTTTTATTAATCTTAATGTCGTTGTTGCCTCTGATTGCGGTAATCGGAGCAATTCTTGAGGCTCTGAAAGCCGATGAAAGCGTAGAAAACAGAATAATAACCGCTGACATTACAGCAGAAACAACCGCTACCCACCAGGGAAGAGCAAAGGCAAAAGAAATTCCGTTGAGCATACTGCCGAGCAATGCGTTCAAAATTACCACAAGCAAATATATTACACCTGTACCGAGCAAAATGCCTGACGGAATACCGATTATGCCAAGCACAAAGCCCTCAAAAATCACATTATGCCTTATCTGCTTTGATGTAGCACCGATTGAAGCAAGCATACCGTAAAGCTTTGTTTTTTCGGTAATTGAAATTGCAAAGCTGTTGCGGATAACAAAAATACTTGAAATTGCAATAATTACAATAATTATTACAGCTAATGATAAAAGCATTCTCATATACTCGTCACTTAGCGCAAAACCTTTGTATCTCAGCAAATCTTTGTTTATATCCGCCTCATCAAAATCACCGTTTTCAAGATAAACTTCAAAAATATTTTTTAAACTCTCAAAATCGTCACCCGTTAAATTTAAAATTTCACCGCTCGTTGTAATATAATCTTTTTCACCGTCTGATGTAAAGCTTATAAACAAATCATTTATATCGGCATTTTCTTCAGCTAAAGTGAAAGCGGAACTGCTCGCAGAATTGCTGTCTGCCGCAAAATATGATGAAGAAACCTTATTAAACACACCTACAACAGTGTAAGTCTTTTTATGAGTATCGACCAGCTTTTCTGTACCTTTGGTGTCATTAAAATAATCCGTATCATCTAAAGGTATTTCGTCACCCGAAGCATAGACTCTCTTCCCCAAATCAAGAGCAACTGTATCTCCGAGTTTATAGTCTGCCTTGCTGTTTTCAATTACACTCTGCGAAAGCACAAGTTCGTTTCCGTTTTGCGGAAGTCTGCCCTCTTTAAGTGTAACATTAAAGCAGTCTGTAAATGATTTTTCGTTAAATGCAACCACATTTATGTACGGCTTTGTGTCAAATTTCGCCTGCGGCAGATATGCGCAACCGAGATTTTGTTTTATATAAATGTCCTTTACATTTCTGTTTGCCTGCGCATTGTCAATAATTTTTTTGTTTGCTCCTTTTACAAATAAATCATAATTACCCGTAATATTAATTTGTAAGTTTACCATTGTCTGTTGTGCGCTTGCCGCCATACCGGCAACAACCATAATCAAAGCGCACGAAAGCATAATACCGATAATCGTAACAATCGTACGGCTTTTATTCAACTTTAAATTTTTAACAGTAAGTTTATTCAGTATCTTCAAGCCTTACGCCTCCCTTAAAATTTTGCCGTCCTGAATTGTAATAATTCTGTCGGCTTCCTTTGCAATTTCAAGATTGTGCGTAATCATAATTATTGTCTGATTAAAGTCACGGTTAGACATTTTCAAAATACTCATAATTTCTTCTGTGGATTTTGAATCAAGATTACCCGTAGGTTCGTCAGCAAGCAGAATAGCCGGATTATTTATTAAAGCTCTTGCAATCGAGGTTCTCTGTTGCTGACCGCCCGAAAGCTCGTTTGGCAGATGATTTCTTCTTTCAAAAAGTCCGAAAGACTTTAAAATCAAATCCATTCTCTCTTTGTCGGGTCTGTTACCGTCAAGGTCACACGGAAGAGAGATATTTTCTTCCACCGTAAGAATCGGAATAAGATTATAGAACTGATAAACAATGCCAATCTGTCTGCGTCTGAAAATAGCAAGTTTATCATTATTCATATTATTTATTTCGTTTCCGTCTATATAAATTTTGCCGCTTGTCGGTCTGTCAACACCGCCGAGCAAATGCAAAAGCGTTGATTTTCCGCTGCCGCTTGCGCCTACTATTGCCACAAATTCGCCCTTGTTTACCGACAAAGAAATGTTATCAACAGCATTTACAATATTATCTCCCTCTCCGTAGGTTTTTACAAGATTTTCAACTTTGAGTATTTCCATAATAATTCCTCCAAATTTATTTTACAGGTTTATTATAAATACTCATAATGACGCTAAAGTGACTGCTAAATAATTTTTTTGTTTTTACAAAGCAGTTTGCATATACCGCTTATCGGAATACACAAAAGAATCCAGAGCATACTGTAAAACGGGCAGATCTGTCCTTTAAAATTCAAGGTGCAGTTACTGTAATCCCAAACATTGAGCTTGCACTTTACATTTACAATAAAACCGCATATGCCCTCCATAAATGTAATAATCGCTCCGCCGATAAGGCACTTACTGCGCAGGCAAAGTTTCGGGAACTTTTTATATACTCTGAAAATAGCAAGGAAACAGCTCCCACCCGTAACCGCCATTGTCCAATGAGTTTTTCTGCGCCACAGTATTTCAAGCAAAGCATAAGCAACTCCGCCGATCGAAAACAGGATACAATCACATTTTAATCTCTTTAACAAAAAAATCACCGTTTTTATTATGTCCAAAAACGGTGATTTAAATTCTGATTATTAAATTTCCAATTCATTAACTATATTTTTCAGTTCATCAAGCGAATATAAGCAATTGATTGCCGACAGCATAGCATTGGCAGTAAGGTAAGACGGCATATCTAAGTGCTTTAACAAGGCTTTTCTTAATTTCTCGGAGTTTTCCCTGCCGGTAAGACCGAGCCTGTATAAGTCGGCTTTTGTTACCTCTTCTCTGTCTGCCTGTTCATCTTCACCGATTATTGTAGCTCCGCTTTTGCGAATTGCCTTGATAATCACATCATCGCTCACTCCCTCAACACCAAGAAAGCCCTCTTTTGAACCGTGCGCCTTACGCTTTTCCTTGCCGTTTATCTGCGGTATGTAGCAATGTTTTATCTTACTTTTGTCAACCGTACCACGCAAAAAATTTCTTATAACAAAGCCTGCGGAATCGCTGTCAGTAAATACAAGTATTCCCCTCGTCTGTGCTATTTTGCGGATAAGCGTTTGCTTTTCTTTATCCGAAAACACACGGAAACCGTTTGTTTCGATAATCGTTGTGTCTACAAGATTTTTCAATTTTATTTTGTCATATCTGCCCTCAACTATTATTGCCTCTTTTATTTTCAGCAATTAAACTCTTCCCCTCTCAGCGGTCAGCAAAAGCTGTGCAATCAGTTTTTCAAAGAACACTCTGTCATTTACCGAAACACTTTTAAATTCGGTTTCCGCCTGCAAAAGCAAACTAAGTGATTTTCTTAAAGCCTGCGTAGAAACTCGTTTTGTTGCCCTTCTTGCATTATCAAGTACAAACGCTCTGTTTTTATAATTAAACTTACTCGCAACCTCCGTTTTTTGTACGCCGCTTTCATCAGCAACTCTGATTCTGTATGCGTCTATAAAAGCCTGCGATAAAATAAAAAGCATATCCGCCGTCTTTTCCTGCTGATAAAATAAGGTGTCAAGCGTATTAAAGGCTTTTTGTGCATTGCCGTTAAGCACAGCGTCCGAAAGCGCAAAAATCTTTGATTCAAGTGTAACCGTCGCAAGTTTTTCTATGTCTTCGTCAGAGATTTCCTCTCCCTTTGCATATGCGGAAATTTTATCTATCTCATTTTTCAGCATATTAAGGTCACGACCGCAAAGCGAAATAAGTTGTGTGGCATTTACCTGTGAAATGAATTTTCCGTTTGCATTCGCCCATTTTGCAATAAACTTAACAAGCTCGTTTTGAGTAAGAGTATTGAACTCGCAAACGATTCCGTTTTTATCGGCATATTTTTTTAATGCAGGCAAAACGGTTTTATTTTTAACAGGTTTTACAGACGGCAAAGAAACTATAAATACGCAACCGTCAGGCACCGCCTTGTATATATCTGCAAACCTTGCGTTATCATTTGCATTAAATTCATCGAAAGCCGCATCGCTTACGAGAACACAGTTAAATTCACTCATAAACGGAACTATTTGTACAGAGGCGGCAAGCTCGTCAAAATTAATGCTGTCACCAAATGAATGAAAATTAAACTCTGACGGTGTCTTACCTGCTACAGCCGTAACAAGCTTATCGGTATATTTTTTTACATACATTTGCTCTTCGCCGTAAATCAAATACACCTTTGCAAAATTTCTTTCTTTTATATGCTTGTCCATCTGTTTATCTGTTAGTACAGCCATATTTCCTCCGTCAATCAATAACAATCTGCAGATTTTTGTCCCGTACAAAAATCATATCTTCGCAATCTTTTGCGTTTGCATCGTCGGTATTCGTAATAATTCTTTTACCGCAAATATCTTGCAAATTATCTCCGTCTTTATCGGTAATTATGTAATCTGCTTTTCTGTGTTTTTCCAAAATATCTTCTGCCTTGCAATTACCGTCAAGTAACAAAACAGCTGTGCTTTCGGTGCTGATATACTGGTACACACCGCTTTCCGTGCTTACTGCTTCATCTTTGGTTTCCGAATTTAAATTAAGCGTAAAACTTTTATTTACAGTAAAATATTTTACATTACCGTTATCTTCATTCTCACCTTTACTATCATATATCAAAACATCCGATTCGTCAAATTTTGTTTGGAAAATATCGGCATAAAGCAAACTTCCGTCCGAATCCGAAGGCACAATCAAAAAATCAAGCAAAGTCGTATCTTCCATAATATCAGACACGGCATAATATACATTTGCTGCTTCTCCGCCGCAGCTGACAACCGAGCAATTTTTTCCACGCTTTACCGTAACCGTATTTCCTCCCGTTGCATAAATATTAATGACGGTTGTATTTACATCAATTACGGAGTAAACCGCAAAACCGAGTGCAAGAACACACAGCGAAATAACAGCGCTCTTAACGGCATAGTTTGCTTTGTTTTTAACAAAATATCCGACAATCACCATAACCGCAATAAGAGCAAGCCAAATGTAAAAATACGGTTTTCGTGCGTTTACCGAAGAAAACGGAATATCCGAAAATGTGCCGACAATAAAAATTACATACTTACTTAACTGCTCACATACAAAGGTAAGCGGATAAGCAATAATACTTACAATTCCAAAGCCGTACAGAATCACCGCAAGCAACGCACAAGCTACAAGTACGCTTACCGCAGGCGAAAGTATAACGGAAAGCAAGATTGAAAATACCGATACTTTACCAAACATCAACACTGAAATCGGCATTGTCCATACAGCGGCAGAAACGGAAACCGCAAATAAGTTTACTGTAAATTCAACGGGCTTTTTAAGTCTTTTCAATTTTGCAAATTTGCCCATTATATAAACTGTAATTTTTCTTGCCCACAATATTATTCCAAGCGTTGCTGTAAAAGATAAAAGCATACCCACATCGGCAACAGCTGTAGGATTGGGTACGGTGAGAATTAAAGCCGCAATTCCGAGCGAATTGAGCGAATCGCCTTTGCGCATAAACATTTTTCCCGAATACACTACGGCAAGCATTACTCCCGCTCTTACAACAGACGGTGCAAATCCTGTTACCGCCATAAATGAAAATGCGCACATAAGCATTATCATCGAACGCAAAACTCTGTTTTTTATTATTTTCTTGATACACAAAAATACAAAACTGCTGATTATGGCAAGATGCATACCCGACACAACTATCAAAAAACTTACGCCGCAACGGGTAAAATCGTTCTGAATTTCTTGCGATAAAGCGGTTTTTTCTCCCAATAAAACCGCTCTGCACAGTGATGCGCAATCCTGCGACATATTTTGTTCAAAACTGTCCGCAAAATTTTCTCTTATCTTTACAGCTTGATAATACAGAGGCTTGTCATCGGTCTTTTTTACAATATAAGCAAAGTTTTTATTAACAGATGCCTGTAAAAACGCACCGTCAGCAATCATCTGACTTTTAGTACATTCTTTTAATGGCAAAACACAGCTTATTCTGTCAAATTCTTCAACATTTAATTCATTAATTGTTGAAAGACAGATTTTCAGTTTTTCAATTTTTCCGTTTATACTATCGGTTTCAATTAAATATCTGTAAGTATCGTACTGCACCGTGGGTTGCTCAAGTACAGTTGCTGTCACATATATTTCTCTTTCGGAATATTTATCTACAATCGGCTGTTTAACAAATATATTATATCCGCTGAAAATCGTACTTGCAAATGCTGCTGTCAAACAAAAGCCAAGCACCGTATGCCGTAAATTTCTATTTTTAAGTATAAAGAGCACAATAATAGTTCCGGCAAAACACACAGCGGTTAATATTGCCGCTGCTAAATCCGACTCTAAATAAAAAAGCGCCGCTTGCACAGAAAGATAAGTAATACCAATCAATGCAAACGGTCGTTTCATAAAATTCAATCCTTATTTATCAGTTTTATTTAAAAAACAGCGGCAATTCCTCAAGATAAATAATATCTTTTCTGCCTCTTGCGTCACCCTCGGCAAGCACAGCCGCTTTACCTACTATATTTCCGCCGGCCTTAGTAACAAGCTCTTCAATTGCCTCAAGGCTCTGACCTGTTGAAACAACATCATCAACAATCAAAACTCTTTTGCCCTTAATAAAGTTTGCGTCACCCTCGCCAAGATAAAGCTTTTGCTCATTCTCGGTTGTGATTGACTTAACATTTACTTCAATAGGGTTTCTCATATAAACCTTAACGCCTTTACGAGCAACAACATAATTTTTACAGCCCTGTCTTGCCATTTCATAGCAAAGAGGAATACCTTTTGCCTCTGCCGTAACAACAACATCGTGTTCAGGGCAAATCTTTAACAGTTCTTTAGCAGATGCTTCGGTAATTTCAACATCGCCAAACATAATAAAAGCTGCAATGTCAAGCTTATCACTTACAGGAAAAAGCTCAAGCTCACGCTCAAGTCCTGCAATGGTAATTTTATATGTAACCATCGTACTCACCTCTTAAGCCATATTTTCAGCAAGCTTTTTGCCGCCGAGTAAATGGAAGTGCAAGTGCTTTACTGACTGACAGCCATCCTCACCGCAGTTATTAACAATACGATAGCCGTTCTCAAGACCAAGTGATTTTGCAATCTCCGGAATTTTTGAGAATATGTAACCGACTATCTCACAGTTATCGGCAGTAATTTCATCAGCACAGCAGATATGCTGTTTCGGAACAATAAGAGTGTGAACAGGTGCTTGTGGATTTAAGTCCTTGAATGCAAGGATTTTATCATCCTCATAAACCTTTGTAGACGGAATAGAACCGTCAACTATTTTACAAAAAATACAGTCAGACATAATATTCGACCTTTCAATAAAATTATCCGTCATTATTTTACAACTTTTGCAAAAGTCCGTCAAGCGTTTGTCTTTTTCTTTGCGGTAATTTTCTTTTCTTCGCCACGCATAAGTCTTTTGATGTTATCCTTATGCTTAACAATAACAAATATACCGATAATCAATGCCGCAACCGTTGACAAGATAACATAGCCTAAAGAATATCCGTTCGGATAATCAAACAAGAATGTTGCAAGGAATGTAAATGGGCCATAAAGTGCAGCCGCTGTTATGCTCGAAAGCGAAATGATTTTTGAACAAGCAAAAACAATAAGGAAAGCTGCGATAACCGCAATAAATACTCTCCAATCCTCGCTTGCTATAAGAGCGGCAGCGGTTACAACACCTTTACCGCCTTTAAAGTGGAAATAAACAGGATACGAATGTCCGAGTATTGCAAAAATACCGGCTATATACTTGCCGCAGTTGCCAAATTCATTTGAAAGAATCTGACTGTCTGCAGGAATAGTCGAGAAAATCAACCAGCCGATAATAACCGCAACCACACACTTAAGTGCATCACATACGATTGTAAAAATTGCAGGCACTTTTCCTACGGAACGCAGAACATTTGTAAATCCTGCATTACCGCTGCCCATTTCACGAATGTCTTTCTTACCGCCCGTTACAATCTTTGTAACTATAACGGCTGTATTCACACTGCCTAAAAGATAAGCTATAATGGCAGTAATTATAATTCTCCAACAATTATACGCTAAAAACGATAAATAAAAATTCATTACTTTTCGCCACGCTCCCTGATAATAATTCTGATTGGTGTGCCCTCAAGTCCGAATGCCTCTCTGATTCTGTTTTCAAGATAGCGCTGATAAGAAAAGTGGAATAATTGAGCGTTATTACAGAAGAAAATAAATGTCGGCGGCTTAACCGATGCCTGGGTAACATAAAAAATCTTTAATCTCTTGCCTTTATCCGACGGCGGCTGAACTCTTGTTGTAGCCTGTGCAAGCAATTCATTGAGCATACCTGTTGTAATTCTTCTTGCAGACTGCTCCGCACAGCTTACAATAAATTCAAACAACCTGTCAATACGCTGACCTGTCTTTGCAGAAATAAATACCTTAGGAGCATAAGACATAAATGCAAAGTCTGTATCAAGTTTTTTCCTGAACTCCTGCATTGTCTTGTCGTTTTTCTCAATTGCATCCCATTTATTTACCGCAAGAATACAAGCCTTGCCTGCCTCGTGAGCAAGTCCTGCTACCTTTGTATCCTGCTCGGTAACGCCTGCCTCTGCGTCAATCATAATAACGCATACATCACTGCGTTCAATAGCCATCTTTGCTCTGATAATACTGTACTTTTCAATATCATCATAAATTTTATTCTGACGACGAAGTCCTGCTGTATCGGTAAAGTTAAATTTACCGTACTTATTTTCAATCATTGTGTCAATGGTATCTCTTGTAGTACCCGCAATGTCAGAAACTATGCAGCGCTCCTCGTTTGTAATTTTATTAATGAGCGATGATTTACCTGCATTTGGCTTACCGATAACCGCAACATTAATTACTGTGCCGTCATCCTCGCTGTCCTCTGTAAAATCAAGGTGTTCAAACACATTGTCAAGCAAATCGCCCGTGCCGTGTCCGTGAACAGATGAAACCTGAATAGGATCTCCGAGTCCGAGATTATAGAATTCATAAAATTCAGGAGTCGGTTCGCCGATCCCGTCACATTTATTTACACAAAGCACAATCGGCTTGTTTGATTTCATAAGCATCTGCGCAATATCCATATCTGTGGCAACCATACCTGTTTTGCCGTCCGTAACAAGGATAATTACATTTGCGGTATCAATGGCAAGTTGTGCCTGTCTGCGCATCTGCGACAAAATAATATCGTCGGATTTCGGTTCAATACCGCCTGTGTCAATTATAAACGCTTTTTTGCCGAGCCATTCAACCTCGCCGTAAATACGGTCACGGGTAACACCCGGTGTATCATCGACTATTGAAAGTCTTTGACCGATAAGTTTATTAAAAAGTGTAGATTTACCGACATTCGGTCTGCCTACAATCGCAATTACAGGTTTATTCATTCTTCTATCATTCCTTTACCGTGGTAACTTCTCTTACAAGTTCGTCACCGTTGTTATTTACAATTCCAAGAGAAATATTAAGCTCACGCTCAACATCTTCAACCGAAACATCATCAAGGAAAATGTCATTTTCAAATCTAAGCATAGATGACGGAATAAAAAGTTTGTCGCCAAGGTCTTTGTCTTTCAGCTGGTCAATCAAGTCACCGCCTGTGACCAAACCCGACACATTAACTCCTCCGCCAAAAAAGTTATTTTTAATTGCAACAACATTTATCTCTATATTCGGAAATTTTGTTGCAATAATCTTCATCATATCTCTCAAATAAGGTGCAACAGCCTCGCCGCATGCCATAGTCACCTTATAATTCAATGCATCATTGTACTCGCTGTCCTCCACAGCAAACTCAATTTCTTCTTTAAGACAGGCAATCATACCAATACCGTCTTCTACGGCGGGAAAGCCCTCATAAAAATCAGGATCGGGAATCGGTCTGTTAGCCTTTATATAAAATTCATCGCCGGCATAAAAAATTCTTCTGCCGTACTTTTTAACACATTCATCACCGAATTTTTCGATTATATCAAGCGTCTGTGCGGCAGTTTCTTGATTGTATTCCGTAAGCGGATATAATCCTTGACGGTATTTTGTAAGTCCTACAGGCACGACAGCGGTCATATTAACTCCAAGTTTTTCAAGATCGGTAAAAGTACGGATAAGTTCATCACCGTCATTTATACCGGGGCAAGCAACAATCTGACAGTTAAGACTGATTCCTGCCTTTGCAAAACTTTCAAGATGTCTTAACGCATCACCTGCAAAACGATTATGCATCATCTTACAGCGCAGTTGTGGATTCGTAGTGTGAACCGACACATTTATCGGGCTGATGTGCATTTTTATGATTCTGTCAATTTCGTGCTGTGTAAGGTTTGTGAGCGTAATGTAATTACCAAACAAAAATGAAAGTCTGCTGTCATCGTCTTTAAAATAAAGTGATTCACGCATACCTTTAGGCAATTGGTCTATAAAACAGAAAATACACTTATTACGGCAACTCTTTTGCTCGTCCATCAGATAAGTTTCAAACTCAAGACCGATTTCCTCATATTCACTTTTCACAATACGCACGATTCTGATTTCGCCGTTTTTATCTTTAATCTCGAGTGTCAAATCTCTGTTTACCTGATAAAAACGGTAATCGAGGACATCTTCGATTATATTTCCGTTAATACTAAGCAGAATTTCACCGCTTTTAATTTTTGCTCTGTCTGCGTGACTGTTAGCAGTCACACCAAATATATTTACAGCCACGAACTCACCTCACACTTATTTTACACAAAAATCACGAAAAATTCAAGGTATCAGAGCAAAACAAAAGGGCGTACAGAATTCTGCCGCCCATAATGTTTGTACCGTAATTAGTTCTCGTTAGCTTTTACGATTACCTGTCTGCCGTTATACATACCGCAGTTGCCGCAAGCTCTGTGAGCTGCCTTGTACTCACCGCAGTTAGGGCAAATTACAAGTGTTGGAGCGTTGAGCTTCCAAACTGTTGAACGTCTTGAACTCTTTCTTGCGTGTGAAGTTTTTCTCTTTGGTACTGCCATTACAAAGACCTCCTTACAATAACATATATCAATCCATAAGTTGTTTAAGAATCTCGAGCCTTGGGTCAACCTGCTTTTTATCGCAATCGCATTCACCCTCATTAAGATTATGACCGCACTGACTGCACAGTCCTTTACAATCTTCTTTACAGAGGTTTTTCTGCGGAAGCGACAACAGCACATCAGAAATAACCGTTTCATCAAGGTCGAGTACAAAATCAGGTGTTTCAATATAGTCGTCGTTGCCGTCAGTTTCAAGAGTACGGGCAAGCTTATGAGTAAACTTGTACTTCATCTTCCTTGTAAATGCTTCTCCACATCTGTCGCAGCTGCGAACATAGTCAAAGCTGACAAGCAAAGTAAGGTCAACAAGTGATGCCCTGTTTCCTGCTGTTGCGGTAATATCAAGCGGTGTTTTGAATGGAAAAACGCCGTCAATGTCAATATTGCTTATATCCAGCTTATAGCTGATTGTTTTTTCTTCGCCTTCATTTTGAAAGACACTTTTAAGTTCAAAAAGCATAATTGCACCTCTTGACCGCATAAACGCATATTAAAACGCTATTGATTATTATACAAAAGTATTTGCGCTTTGTCAACCGATATTTACGATAAATTCTTCATAAATACGCTATTTTTTAAATTTTTTTAAAAATTATTATTTATAGGAATTATAAGTAAAATTCATTGTCAATGCACAAAATACAAGTTATAAATTTAAGTAAATATCAGACATATTAAAATGAGTTTATAGTGTATTTTTTCTGTTCTAAATTTAGGTTAAACTTGATAAATGGGTTTGGCGGAGTGTCGGTCGGGCATTAAAATGTAGCTAGCGCTAAATTATCCTCCCAAAGACAAAAAAGTTTACTCAATTTTTTCAAAAATTGCGGGGTTGGGCAGCGCCCATAAAAATCTTCCGATATAACAATTTATCAAACGCAAACAGCCACGCTGTTTGCGTGCTTGCACATAGTTTGAAAAACAGGCGACAGCATTTTATAAAAGAAATAATTAACTTTTCATTATATATCGAATGGCTTTTTTGTTGCTATCGCATTTAAGGGCATTCGCCGTTGCGTTCAAGCCGCCAAACATGGAGCTGTTTGGCTATCGTCAGATTGTGTAAGCGGAAAGTATTTGTGGGCTTTGCCCACACCCACAACCTTTGAAAAGGTTGACCAAACTTTTATAATTATTTGGTAAAACATTTTACTAAACCATAATTTACACAATTTTTCTGAAATTTATTCTTAATCATAACATCAAAAATGGGCTGACCTGTCAGGTCAGCCCAAAGAAATCTAAATTATTACTAATTAAGATTAGAACATCTCTCTCTTGCGAATGACGAACATTACGCCTGTAGCAGAAACAAGAAGAGTAAGAATTACAACTGCGAGTGTAGCGTCACCTGTCTTAACTGTGCCGTTATCATTGTTAGTTGTGTTGTTGCCGTTATTAGCTGTATCAGCTGTGCCCGGCTTAACTGTTGCGCCTGTCGATGATGTAGCATCTTCAGTTGCAGGAGCTATTGTTGTTTCAGAAGCCTTTGTTGTCTCAGTAGCCTTTGTTGTTTCAGTAGCCTTTGTTGTCTCAGGAACTGTTGGCTCTACATATGTTGACTCTGTAAGAGTTGTGTTTGTGAATGTAAGTGGAGCTGGATCCTTAATTGTGAAGTCAACTACAAATGAGTTCATAGAATTAGGATCAAGGCTCATTTTGTCAGGATCAAGTGCGCCTGTTGTAAGAACTCTTACATTGAGGTTGATTGTTGTTTCAACATTCTCAGGCTCGCCGATTACATCGAATGTAACCTGTACGAAAGGCTTTGTTGAATCAATCGGATAAAGTGAAAGGCTAGAAGCGTTAGAATTTATCTTACCTGGGAGCTTTGTATTGAATACATCGCCGCCTGCTGGTGTGATCTGAGGCATAATGTTGAGCTTTCTGCCTGATGAATCAAGGTTGTTAGCGTTCTTGTACTCAAGAACAGTGTTATCAAATGTTAAGTACCACTCAAGGTTTACAAGATCTCTGTCTGTACCGAGGTAGTAAGTAACTGTAACCTGCTTTGTTGAGTTATCATACACAGCCTTAGCCTCTGGGAATACGTTTGATGTAGCGTAAACTGTAAGAGCAGGCTTTGAAACAGGAGCAGGAGCTGTTGTAGCTTCCTCTGAAGCTGTTGTTTCAACTGCCTCTGTTGTAGCTACAGTTGCGTCAGGCTCTGTTGGTGTTGGTTTAACACCGTTCTCTTTATCGGCAAGTGCCTGTTCAAATGACATATACTCTGTGTTGTAAACAGCGCCGTCACCCTTTACAGGTGTGTAACCATATTCGCCGTTACCATAGTAGTAGTACCACTGACCACGGCATGTAAGCTTCTGGTTGAGTGGGTTCTCTTCGATTCTGTTTTCATCAATAACATAAATCATGTTATTGAAATTTCTGATACCTTCCGGATAAAGCTCGTTACTAGGATCGTCTTCATCAGTTTTAGGCCAGTAACCCCAAGCCTGTTCACCATCATCGTCTACACATGTAACATCTGATGTCTGAGCAGCCTTTGTGTACTGAGGAGCCTCTGGATCTGCACCGCCGTCAACATAGTTGTTGAAGATGAGCTTAGGAACATCCGTTGGAACATCAATACAGAAAATGTTTTCGTTCTCAGTTTCTTTAACCTTATACATATCCTGCCATGTTTCGCAAGCATCTGTGCCTTCCCACCAGTATGCACCTGTTGATGTTGTGAACTCATTTTCCCATCTCTGTGGCATATAGAAATAATATCTATATGTTTCAGTTCCCTCTGAAGGAACATAGTTACCATCGCTGTCTGTGTCAGCTGAAACGCTAACTGCTGCAACTGCTACCATTGAAGCAGAAAGAGCCATAGCCAACATAAGACTAATGATTTTCTTGGACATTAGAAATTTCCTCCTATAAAAATATGTTTCCGATATACTCGGTATGACAATTATATAATAATTTGCTCAAAAAATCAAGGCTTTTTCAAAAAAACAGGTCGATTATAGGGTGTAATAATAACCAAAAATCAGTTACAATTTTTAAACAATTTTTAAACAATTTTTAAACAATTTTTAATTTTGCAATAAACAGTCAAAACTGTTCGTCACTTTAAGTCATATCGTTGTCAATATTGTCACTATCAGTATTCAAACCGTTTTTCGTATTTTCTTTATGTCTGAAATACATAACTCCGCCGATTGCTCCGCCTATCAGCAGCAAGCCGCAAACGATTACAATCGTTGTAACCGATGCACCCGAACCCGATTTCTGCACATCAACATATTGCGTATTGCCTTGGTTATTTTGCGGCATCATTGTTGTTTTTTCGCCGATTACAGCTTTATGGTCCGTTTTTTCATCTGTATTATCATTTCCCTTACCGTCTATATAATTAATAAAATTTCCCTGGTAAGTATTTATATATTTTTCCGATTCTTCAACAATCGGTGTTTTTTCTGACACAACAGTTTTTCCGTCTGACTTAATATCATAGGTTATGGTATATGCAGTAAGAGTATTCATATCGCTGTCATACATTTCTTTAATAAAATATGTAACATTAGTATTTCCGGATTTTTTAACCTTAAAATTCATAGATACAAGCTGTGTACGGGATGAAAAGCTTGCATAATTTGATATATCAGAGAAATTAAAAGTCATATATCCGTCAAGATTTCCATTATAAATCACACCGTTCAAATTATCAAAATTAATAGAATCAGTGTCAATTTCAAGGTAATCTGTATCATAAAAAACATATGCCTGCATACCCATTACATCTTTTGATGCATCAGCAATATACATTGAATATGTAAATGTGTCCCCCACAGCAACAGAAGCAGCATCGTTAATTTTCACTTCTTCCGCCGCATTTGCATTTAGAGGTACAGCGCAAAGCATCATAAGTGCAGAACAACAAGCTAACGTAGTTTTAATTTTTTTAAACATAAAATCAATTCCTTATATATAATACATTTATTATATAATATTATAAACAAAATTTCAACGAACTTATATAAAATTTAATTTGAATTTTATGTGATAATTTTAAAAAGGAAATAAATCTATGTTGAGTTATATTTTAAACATAAGATAAACACCATAAATTGTTGTTTAGCAGAGTGTCGGTCGGGCATTAAAATTTAGCTAACGCTAAATTATCCTCCCAAAAGTAAAAAAGTTTACTCAATATTTTCAAAAATTGCGGGTTGGGGCAGCGCACATAAAAATCTTCCGATATAACAATTTATCAGGCGCAAACAGCCACGCTGTTTGC
>ERZ773155.1161-NODE-1161-length-22710-cov-73.561333_pt1 | contig 22710 bp, 16 predicted proteins | sample MGYA00511262_ERZ773155 | MGnify/ENA primary metagenome ERZ773155 (study PRJEB29015, sample SAMEA2737828) | human gut metagenome | biome: human gut; feature: human-associated habitat; material: faeces | place: China | collected 2012 ... | reverse complement strand
ACTTAAAAATCAAGCAAATGATGAAGCAGGTAAAAATTAAATTGCCTCTCAGAGCGTTGACCCTAGCAAGCGGTCTGCTTCTGACGGTGAGTTCCTTTGCGCAGAGTAATGCAATTAAGGGACATGTGAAGGATGCTTCTGGTGAGCCTATCATGGGTGCTACCATTACAGTTAACGGTAAGGCAGTGGGCATTACCGACATGGATGGTAACTTCTCAGTTGATGCAGCGCCAGGTGCCAATCTTACTTTCACCTATCTTGGAATGACACCAAAAACAATCAAAGCAACATCTAACATGATGATTACCTTGGTTGACGACCAGAAGTCTTTGAACGAGGTCGTTGTCATTGGTTATGGTCGCGCTAAGAAGAACGACTTGACTGGTTCTGTTACAGCTATCAAGCCAGATGAGATGTCAAAGGGTATCACAAGCAGTGCCTCTGATATGTTGGTAGGTAAGATTGCCGGTGTTGACGTACAGACTGGTGGCGGTCAGCCTGGTTCTGGTGCACAGATTCGCATCCGTGGTGGTGCTTCTCTGAGTGCTTCTAATGACCCTCTCTACGTAATCGATGGTTTGGCTATTGACAACAATACCAACAAGGGTATGAGTAACGTCTTAGCCATGATTAACCCTAACGATATCGAGAGTTTCACTGTATTGAAAGATGCGTCTGCTACAGCAATTTACGGTTCCCGTGCTTCTAATGGTGTCATCATCATTACAACCAAGAAGGGACGTTCTGGCCAGAAGCCTTCTGTTACTTATAATGGCAACGTAACACTGTCAACCATCCAGAAGAAATATGATGTGATGAATGCCAGCGAGTACAAGCAGGCTCTTACCTCTCTTGGTATCGACACAAGCACATTAGGCAGTTACGATACAGACTGGCAGAATGAGATTTTCCGCACCTCTGTTTCTACTAATCACAACATTAGTATTCAGGGTGGTCTGAAGAATATGCCTTATCGCGTCAGCTTAGGTTTCGAAGACAACAATGGTATTGTCAAGACAACATGGATGAAGCGTTTCAATACATCTGTCAATGTTGCTCCTTCTTTCCTCGATAAGCACTTGAACTTCAACTTCACAGCAAAGTATATGTTCGAGAAGGACCGCTATGCAAAAGTTGGTGATGCTATCGGTAATGCATTGTCAATGGATCCTACACAGCCTGTATATGGAAATGGTGAAGACTACAAATACGTTGGTGGATATTTCCAGTACTTGCAGAACAAGAGCGACCAGATTAGCGATCCTGATTGGAAGAAGATGGCTGCCTCTCAAGTTACACAGAACCCAGTTGCAGTTCTCGACAACTACAAGTGTATAGCAAAGTCTAATGATATTTCAGGAAACCTTGAGGTAGACTACAAGATTCATGGCTTCGAAGACTTGCATTTGCATGCTGCCATCGGTGCCCAGTATACAGATGGTAAGCAGAATGAAGACATTTCCAAGTATTCCTTCTCTAACAACTATTTTGGATATTATGGCACTGACCATCAATACAAATATAGTATCGAAGGAAAAGCTTTTGCTGAATATGCACACAAGTTCGGTGTTCATGATATCGACATCATGGCAGGTGCAGAGCAGAGCCACTACCACAGAACAGGCTATAACTACGGAAGTGGTATTGATGAGTACTTGAGAGACAACAATCCTCAGTTCGTTGAAGCAGATGGTAAAATGAACTATATATATAGTCCAACGTATCAGAAGAACACCATGTGGAAGGCTCACAACTCATTGGTGTCTTACTTCGGACGTTTTAATTACAACTTGTTAGATCGCTATTTGCTTACAGCAACATTCCGTGCCGATGGTTCTTCTCGTTTCAAAAAAGGCAAGAAGTGGGGTTACTTCCCTGCTGCAGCCTTTGCTTGGAAGATTAACAACGAACCTTTCTTGAAGGACGCAAAATGGCTTGATGAGTTGAAGCTCCGCTTGGGTTGGGGTATGACTGGTCAGCAGAATGGTATTCCAGACTTCTACTATACTCCTGTATATACAGTCAGCGATACTTATGCACAGTATCCATTTGGTGACAAATATTATATAACCATGCGTCCATCAGCATACAATCCTGAATTGACTTGGGAAAAGACAACAACCTACAATGCTGGTTTAGACTTCACCGCTCTCAATGGTCGTTTCGGTATGAATGTGGATGGTTACTATCGTAAGACTACCGACCTTCTGTCAACAATTGCCATCGCCGGTGGTACTAACTTTGGCGACCAGCTTCTGAAGAATATTGGTTCTTTGGAAAACTATGGTGTTGAATTGGCATTCGATGTCAAGCCTATTGTTACAAAGGACTTCATATGGGATGTAACCTACAACGTAGGATGGAACCACAACGAAATCACACAATTGGATGCAGGTTTGCAAGACTGGGTATGGACTGGAGATAAAGTATCTCGTGGTAACAACACCAAGATTCAGGTAAACAAGGTAGGCCAGCCTATCAAATCATTCTATGTTTTCCAGCAGGTTTATGATGAAAACGGCAAACCTATCGAGGGTCTGTATGTTGACCGCGACGGAAATGGTACAATCGATGATGACGACCGCTATTGCTACAAGAGCCCAGCTCCTGACGTAATCATGGGTCTCACCACCAAGTTCATCTATAAGAACTGGGACTTCAGTGCAGCATTCCATGCCTCTATCGGCAACTATGTTTACTACGATTTCTTGAACGAGAAGGCAGTTTTAGCCGACCTCAATAAAGACAACATCTTCAGAAATACTACAGCAGAAGCTGTTGATCTTGGTTTCTGGGGTAAAACCTCAAAAGCAACCAACACCAGTGACTACTTCGTACGCAATGCTTCTTACTTGAAGTGTACAAACATGACATTGGGATATAGCTTCCCTGCATTGATTAAGGCTGGTGCTGAGAAGATTTGCAGTGGTCGAATTTTCTTCACAGTTCAGAACCCATTCATCATTTCCAAGTATAAGGGTATTGACCCTGAGGTAAGCAGTGGTATCGACAGTAATCCTTACCCACGTCCAATAAGCTTCCAGCTTGGTTTGAATCTTAACATCTAAAAATAAAAAAAGGAGACAATTATGAAAAAACTATTTATAACGACTGCAATGGCAAGTATGTTGTGCATGGGCTTTGTCTCATGCGCAGACGAACTGAATATCAAGTCCATTGATCCACAGTCTTCCCCAACATATACTGCGGAGGGCCTCTTGGCTAAACAGTATGCAACCCTCGGTCTTACAGGTCAGAAAGGTCCTGCTGGTTCAGCAGACTTGAGTGGAGACGAGGGTGAGAGCGGATTTATCCGTACCGTCTTCAACTTGCAAGAATTAATGACAGACGAAATTTTGTGGGCATGGCAAGACAATGAAGGTATTGCCGCTATTACCAACATGAACTGGGATAAGAGTAATGCACGAGTAAACTGGGCATACCAGCGATTAATTTTCGACATCACCCTGTACAACCAGTTTATTTCCGAGCAGACAGGTAAGATGAGCGAAGATAAGATTGCAGAAGTCCGCTTCCTCCGTGCACTGAACTACTATTATTTCCTCGACCTGTATCGCAAGGCTCCTTTCAAGGAAACCTTCGACAGCAATCTCCCTATTGAGAAAAGCGGCAAGGATCTCTACGAGTGGCTTGACAACGAGTTGACTACCATCGAGCCTATGATGGCAGAGGTGGGTGCTTATAATAACAGTGAGAATTTCGGACGTGCCGACCGTGGTGCAGCTTATGCCCTCCATGCTCGTTTGGCACTTAACTCAGCTGTTTATACAGATGGTCAGGTTAAGGACTACCAGAAGGCTATCGATTATTGCGACAAGATTATCAATAGCGGCAAATATGACCTTTCTCGCGAAGCAAAGAATGGCTACAGCGGTTACCAGCAGTTGTTCATGGGCGACAATGATTGCAATCCAGAGGCTATGAAGGAAATCATCTTTGCTGTTCGTCAGGATGGTTTGAAGACTCGCCAGTATGGCGGTTCTACTTATCTCGTAGCAGCCTGCACCAAAGCTGGCATGCCATCAGCAAGTACCGCTGACCCTTGGAAATGTATCTTTGCACGCGAAGACTTGGTTAAGAAGTTCTTCCCTGACGGGAAAATTCCTATGGCAACTACAGATGATGTTTTACCTAATGCAACAAAGGATCAGATTATCGCAAAAGATAATGAGAAAGGCATCGGCACAGACGCTGTTATAGCAAAGGCAAAAGACGACCGAGCTTTGTTATACATGGGTGTAGGTGGCTGCGAAAGTGGAAAAGTTCGTACACTCAATCCAGGTGATGCTATCACAGACCCTCTGAACGGTGCGGCTATCGTAAAGTGGAGCAATTTCCACGCAGATGGTACAGCACAGCATGACCAGAACTTTTCAGACACCGACATCCCATTGTTCCGCCTGGCAGAAATCTATCTGACCCGAGCAGAAGCTAAGTTCCGTCTCAACGGCAGTCAGGAAGGTTTGGCTGACATCAAGTTAGTTCAGGACCGTGCTCACCGTGGGACAGAAGCTACATCAGTAGATAATCAGACCCTTATTGACGAATGGTGCCGTGAGTTCTATTTGGAAGGCCGCCGTCGTTCAGACTTGGTTCGTTTTGGCTTGTTCAGTGGTTCAGCGTATCTCTGGAGTTTCAAGGGTGGTGTACCTAATGGTGCAGGTATTGAATCGCATTTCGATATCTACCCTATCCCAGGTAATGAGACTAAGAACAACCCTAACATGACACAGAACCCAAAATACTAATTGTTAGGTTAACAGATTAAATTAAAAAAGAAAGAATTATGAAAAAGATATTCAAATTCATGCTGTTGCCAGCATTGGTACTCCCTTTGCTCTTTACATCATGCGATGATGACAGAGACAGCAACCCTACATTGGACTTGAGTCATGTTGCAGATGGATTTGTATTGAACACTCCTGCCGTAGCAGAAAACAATACTTACGATCTCATCAGTGCAAAAAGTTTAAGATTGACATGTTCTCAGCCAAACTATGGTGGAGTACCTTACTCTATGAGATATTACGTACAGGTATCTATCGATCCAGCATTCGTCAGCGATGGTACTGCAACTCACACAGAGTTAGCGACATTCTATAGAACTGCCGATATGCAAGTTAATGCAACTGAAATAAACAACGCTATAGTAGCTCTCTTCCAAGCTGCAAATCCAGATACAAGTGTTCCTGCAGAAATGCCTGTTTACATTCGCTTGCGTGCTGTGATTGGAGACGCTACTGATACAAGTTTGGGCGAGACATTCTCAAATACCATCACCTTGCGTTCTGTGAAGGCTACTTATGAGGCTCCTGATGCTAAGTTCACTGACAACCTCTACTTGATTGGTAGTTCTATCCAGGATCCATGGAAGAGTTGGAAACCAATTCCTAAGGTCTTTGGTTTGGAAGGTAACTACTATGGTATAATCTACTTGCCAGCTGGTGGTGAGTTCAAGTGGGGTACCGAGAACAATGACGACCGCGGTTACAACCGTATCAAGGAAATCAACGATGAGGCCAACGCCGGTATCTCAGAAGGTGAAGAGCATAGAATCAAGGTAGCAAACGCAGGTTGGTACACTCTCCACTTCAAGGGTAAGATTACCGAAGACAAGAAGAACATCGATTGGACACTGACTGTTTACCCAACAAAGGTTTACATCTTAGGTGGTAGTGTCGAGATGTCTGGTACTTGGGCATTTGATGACGCTTATGCTCTGACAGCTCCAGCAGATAAGAATGGCAAATGGGTTTCTCCAGCATTCACTGCCAGCGCAGAGCTTCGCGCAGCTGTCAAGGTAGGCAAATTAGATTGGTATCGTACAGAGTTCACTCTTTACAAGGGCAACGTCTTCTGGCGTAGATATGATATCGTAAACAGCTGGGCTGAGACTGAGGGCGCAGATTACTCTGTAACTACCCAAGTTGGACAGAAGTTGTATATCGACTTTGATAATTACACAGCAGAAGTTAAATAATTAAGACCAAAGCACAATGAAAAAAACATTATTATATAGCTTAGCAGTCTTGGCAAGTGTTACACTTGCCAGCTGCAACGGCGACTACGATGATTGGGCTAATCCTCAGACCAATCCACAGGAGGCCTCAGCTGCCAAATACGGAATTACTTTCGCAGCAGGTACTGAAGCTGAAAGTAGCTTGCCAGACGATGACGGTATTATCAATCTCGTCACAGTCAATTCATCAGATGCAGATGTTACAGGTTTCACACTCAAAGACTTGAAAGTAAATGGCGAAGCCATTAAAGGCGAAATCAACGGTAACAGCATTCAGGTAGACGCAACAGAATTGGAGAAGATTCTCTGCAGCCAGAACAAATCACGCGCAAGCGTTGCTCGTGACATCAACGTTGAGTCTAAGGTTTCTGTCAACTTGGCATCAGGTGATGCCGTTGCCATCAATACTGTAGGTACGACTACAGCCAAACTTAAGCCATCCCCAACTCCTGCTATTGATGAGAAAGGTTACTACATGCTCGGTGAAGTTAATGGCAATGGATGGAAGCCAACAAAACCTGTATGGATGAACAAAGTGTCTGATGGTGTTTACCAGCTCAAGGTCACCACAGAGAAAGATAAGAACTATTTTAAGTTCTACGAAGGTAGCAAGTGGGATGAAACCGGCAACTGGGATGTTATCAACACAGGTGTCTTGGGTTGCGAGAAAGACGGTAGCGAAGATGCTTCTGGTACAATCTATTATACTGGCGACAGCTGGGGTACACCACAGACCATGGTTATCGTAGGTACTGGTACATGGATTGTAACTCTCGACATGAACAACCTGTCTTACTCTGTAGGCAAGCCTATCCTCTATATGGCAGGCGATGCTAATGGCTGGGCAACAAATGACTATCTCGCAGGTGAAGATGGTGTAAAATTCACTGGTTACATGTACCTGAACCAGAATGGTTTCAAGTTCTGTACTCAGCCAGAGTGGAAGGGTACCAACTATGGCGCAGACTTCAATACTGCTCCAGATGCAGCCAACATCACTATTACAGAACCTGCAGGTTACTATCAGGTAGATGTTGATTTGTCTGAGAAGAAATACGAACTGACTCCTATTACATCTATTGGAATCATTGGTAGCGCATCACCTAATGGTTGGGAGTCAGACGTAGATATGACTTACGTTCCTTACAATAAAGATACCAAGGAAGTTAATGGCTACTGGGAAGTTAAGAACATCACATTGAGTGCTGGTGAAATCAAGTTCCGCGCCAACGACGATTGGGCCATCAGTTGGGGTGGAGAGTTAGATAACCTCACAACAAAGAATGGTGGAAACATCACTGTAGAAGCAGGTACTTACGACATCAAGCTTTATGCTTGGGCTGAAGGCTTTGCTAAATGTGTGATGACAAAGACAAAGAAGTAAGCATTTGCTTCATCAAATAAACTAGATATCAATAGGCGGCTCTCAATTCCGAGAGTCGCCTATTTTTTTCTTTCTCTCCATCCTTTTCAAGTATTTTTTCCCTAAAACTTTGGAAGTTACGGATAGTTACGGCATCACAGAACCCTTTAGATTCAATCAAAGGGTTCTCTTTATAATCAGCTTTAACTGATTCATCAAGATAGATGCGAATAAGGGATGCCTCTTCTTCTACACGTACTACTTCAAAATTTGAAAGTATCTCTGATGGCAGAATTAATTGTGCCAACGCTAATTGTCCTTGATTTTTCATGACACAAAGGTATAAAATTTTCAGGAAAAATAAAGTCCATAACAACAGACAATGGGATGGATTTTTGCACTTGCTTGTTGAATTCGCGCTCTTGGTCTTCTATGAAAGATGATGCATATATATAATAATGTGATAACTTGTATCTTTTGGTGCAAAATATTTAATGCGTCTGCCCTGTGGAATATACCTTCTCAGACATTGCCACTAGGCTCAGCAGCTCTGCCGAGCCTAGTCAGCAGGTCTGCTGACTGCAGTCAGCACCTCTGCTGAGCCTAGTGACAACACCTTTTAGTCGTACAACTATAACCTCTTTAGTCGTACAACTATACACCCTTTAGTCGTACAACCGTAGCTTTATAGTCGTACAACTATAACCCTTTTAGTTGTACAACCGTAATATAATGATAAGCGGCTCCGCAAAACGTCAATCGTAAGAAAGACTTCCCAAGTTCTTCCTGTTTAGACTTACTAACATTTATGCCTAAACACAGGTTTATGCAGGTGCCCCGAAAAGAAACACTTATTTTTTCATCATCATCATCCCCACATTTTCCCCTAAATCCTTGGAAGTTACGAGGAAAAGTCGTATCTTTGCCAGCGACTAACAAAGACAAGGCATGACAGAAACAGAAATTAAGCAAATGCTTGCCCAAGGCGAACGACTTACCCTGGAATGCAAAAAAGCAAAGACGGAGCTCCCAAAATCTGTTTGGGAGTCATATTCCGCTTTTGCCAACACTATTGGTGGCTATATATTATTAGGTATAGACGAAAATAGAAAAGAAACGGATGTTGCCAAACGTTTTACTATCATCGGAGTTGACAATATCCCTAAGCTTATCTCTGATTTATGGAACACCATCAATAGTAACAAAGTAAATAGAAACATTTTGCTTGACTCAGATGTAGAGGTACATACAATAGACGGGAAATCTATTATATGTATCCACGTGCCACAAGCAGATTGGCGAATGAAGCCTGTCTTCTTAAATGAAAATCCTTACAAAGGTTCCTTCAAACGCAACCATGAAGGTGATTACCATTGCACAGAAATGGAAGTAAGAGCCATGATTCGTGATGCTAACGAAGATGGCAATGACGGAGGATTACTAGATGGTTTTACTCTGGATGACATTGATACAAATACACTCCATGGTTACCGTAATCAATTCAGAATACTAAATGCCGACCATGAATGGAACGATAAGGACGATAAAGAATTCTTGCGACTTTTAGGTGGATATACTAAGAATAGACAAACAGGAAAAGAAGGACTGACGGTAGCAGGACTAATGATGTTTGGAACAGGGTTAGCCATAAGGGAGCGATTTGGAAATTTTCGCATGGACTATCTCGACATGAGCCATCTAGAAGGTGAGGAAAGATATAGAGACAGACTAACTTACGATGGGCGTTGGGAGAACAACTTGTATCAATTCTTTAGAATTGTTATGCCTAAGTTGACATTCGACTTACCTCACCCTTTTCATATGGTAGGTTATCAGCGTGTAGATGACACACCACAAATGAAAGCTGTAAGAGAAGGATTTACCAACTCGATTATTCACTCTGACCTATTCTTGGATAGTGGTATCTTAAGGATAGAAAAGCATGATGACTGCCTATGCTTACGGAATCCTGAAAATTTGAAACTTCCGATAGAAAACATCTATGAAGGTGGGGTTTCAAAAGCACGCAACCCAAGAATACAGAATATGCTCCGTATGATAGGATATGGTGAGAATATAGGTTCTGGATTTCCTAAAATTATCTCTGCTTGGCAAAAGGCAGGTTGGGGTAAGCCTGAATTAATAGATAAATACGAGTTACAAGAGGTAGAACTACGATTACCTATTCCTAATGAAACTGGTGGTCAAACTGGTGGTCAAACTGGTGGTCAAACTGGTGGTCAAACTGGATCACCAAAAACAATTGAAAAGGTTTTTGAATTAATAAAAGACAATCCGTATATAACAAGACAAGAGCTCGTGGACAAACTAGCTATCAAGGCAAGTGCAATACAAAAACATATAGAAAAGCTAAAGGCTCAAAAAAGAATAGAGCGTGTTGGTTCTTCTACATTTGGAGGCCATTGGGAAATCAAAGAATAAATAATCCTTCGTTTCATCATCGAAACAACAATATTCAATAGGCGGCTCTCCTCCATTCCGGGAGTCGCCTATTTTCTTTTTCTCCTCCCCCTTTTCAAGTATTTTTTCCCTAAAACCTTGGAAGTTACGAGGAAAAGTCGTAACTTTGCAGAAGAAAAGCTGCACTCGGCAAATTGAAAGCAAGCTTTCTTTGCGCTCGTTTGCATTTTCTTTGCACCGAATAAGTACAACATTTATATTTTTGTGAATATGAGAACTGGCGACAAAGTATTAATATCTCCAGACTTGACACATGCCAAAGACTGGACACAGGGCGAAGTGATTGAAGTTGAGAACAATCCTTTCGTAGGAATTGTCATTTCCGCAAAAACCGCAGATGGAAACATCTTCTTTGGATATAAGGACTTATTTGAACCTGCAAAGGACGATGAATGATGATTTTGCATTTTCTTTGCAGATTGGAACAAACAATCGTCTATATGAAACAAGGAGTTGACCATGGCTCAAGTTGGAAACATCCCAATTACGCAATCAATGATTGCGCAATTGAAATATAATGTAATAACATTCAATGGGCGGCTCTCAATTCCGGGAGTCGCCTATTTTCTTTTTCTCCTCCCCCTTTTCAAGTATTTTTTCCCTAAAACCTTGGAAGTTACGAGGAAAAGTCGTAACTTTGCAGAAGAAAAGCTGCACTCGGCAAATTGAAAGCAAGCTTTCTTTGCGCTCGTTTGCATTTTCTTTGCCAACGAATAGCAATATTGCGTCCACGACCTGACCTTATAAAGCGTAAGCAGATGGCAAATAACATAGAAAATCAAGATAAAAGCAAACCGGTCGCAAATTGCGACCAGTACATTTGCAAACTTATTTTTTTCTCATTCATATCAAGTATTTTTCACTTAAACATTTGGATATTAAAGAGAAAAATCGTATCTTTGCGGCATCATTTAAAATAACATTAAAAGGAAAGCAATATGGATGTAGCTATAAATAATATAAAAACAACTATAACTGTTCCGCAAGTTGACTTCAACTTATTAAAGGAACTGGCAAAGAAGTTTGGCTGGGTTATTCAAACCGAAAAGAAAAGTGGTATTGAAGAAGCCCTAGAAGATGTTAAAGCAGGCAGAGTATATCATGCAAAAGATGCTCACGACTTAATCAAACAGTGCTTAGAATGAAATACTCTATTGACTTTACAAACAGATTTAAAAAGTCTTTGCGAAAAGGAGTGAAACGTGGGCTAGACCCTACTCTCATAGAAAAAGCTGTAGAGAAATTAGCTAATGAGGGTAAACTACCGCCATCATATAAATCGCATAAACTTCATGGAAACCTAGAAGGTATATGGGAATGTCACATAACCCCTGATTGGTTGATGCTGTGGGAACAAAACGATGAAAAATTAACTTTGCTGTTTCTCAACAATGGAACCCATAGCGATTTGTTTTGACTATAATGTAAATTCATATACAAACATTGTATTATAATTAATCTAACAGCCATTGTTCGACAAGCACACGGAGGCAGAGTGTATGGATATATTTGATTGTTGGATTTATATAGTGAAGAATATGAACATGTTTGAACAAATGCCATTCAGCGAGAAGTATCCAGTCTTCCGCAAGTTGGCAGAAATAGGCGACCTCCGCAAGCTCTCCCGAGAGGAACTAGAGCTGTATGACGAGGACATCAAGAATATGCGTGATATATATGCCACCAGAAAGTTTGATGAAAAGAAAGGGATGGAAAAAGGTATGGAAAAAGAAAAGCTAGCCACAGCTCGCCGCCTTCTGTCAATGGGCCTTTCTGATGAGCAAGTATCAACAGCCACCGAACTTCCACTGGAGGAAATCCAGAAATTAAAGGAACAAGCCTGAAACTGGCTGAACTTTCAGGAACTCAAATGTAGGATATGAGACGTTTTTATTAGGCATATGATATGCTTAACTATAATTCGGCGGTTGCAACCGCCGAATTACAAAACAATAAAAATCATATACAGAACTTTCGCATGTGGTTTAAGTTCGGGCTGAAGGCCCAAAAGCTCTTAGCCCAGGGCATCGCCCTGGGCCAGGAGCTTCTGCCCCTTCGGGGCGTGTGGAGCCAACTTGCGAAATTTCTGTTTAATAATTCACAAAGGAACTTTTAGTTGAAATCAGCTTCTTATATGAGTATATAAACTACAACAAGCAACCGATAAATAAGGACGAACTGATCAAAGATTTTGATCGGTTCAATAACTCAAACATTCTATAATTGCGCAACCGCTGGTTGCGCAATTACATCAGTAAACTTATCTTCTCCACCCCCTTTTCAAGTATTTTTTCCCTAAAACCTTGGGAGTTACGAGGAAAAGTCGTAACTTTGTCCCTGAATAGCAATATTGCGTCCACGACCTTATAAACAACAAAGAATGTAAAATGGCAAATAACATAGAACATCAAGACAAAGATGAACTGGTTACAAATTGTGACCGGTCCAAAATGAATGTCACAAAATATGATGACCATAAACTTGCAAGTAACATAGAACCTCTAATAAAAGTAATTAGGGGACAACAAGTTATGCTTGATAAAGATTTAGCCACCTTATATGGTGTAGAGACAAAAGTCCTTAATCAAACCGTTAAGCGTAACATAGAGCGATTTCCCAACGATTTTCGCTTTGAATTGAGTAAAGAAGAATGTTTGAGGTCACAAATTGTGACCTCAAACGGCAGAGGTGGTAACCGATACTCAACTTATGCCTTTACAGAACAAGGCGTGGCAATGCTTAGTAGTGTCCTTCGTTCGAAAACAGCCATAGAGGTAAACATTCAGATTATGCGAGCATTTGTTTCCATGCGTCACTTCATGGTAAATAATGCTTCTGTTTTTAGTCGTTTAGAAACAATGGAGTATCACCAGTTGGAAATTCTGCAACATCAACAAGATACCGATAAGCACATAGAGGCAACCAATAAGCGTATTGATGAGGTGTTCCGCAGATTGGACGAGGGCAATACGAAACCGAAGCAAGGAGTATTCTATAATGGGCAAATTTATGATGCCTATACTTTCGTTTCCGATTTGATTAAGAGCGCAAAAAAGCGCATTATTCTTATCGACAACTATGTGGATGAAACAGTACTTACATTACTAGACAAAAGAGAACCTGAAGTGACTGCTGTCATCTATACTCAGCAGATAAGTAGTCATTTCCAACTTGACATTGACCGCCATAACGCCCAATATGCACCAATAGCTGTAGAAACATTCCGTTTATCACATGACCGCTTTCTTTGCATAGATGATGACGTTTATCATATAGGTGCTTCTATCAAGGATCTGGGCAAAAAATGGTTTGGTTTCTCTAAAATGGAAATACTTACACCTAATGAGTTGGTGGAAAGAATAAATAGAGGGTAATAAAATGAGAAAATAAGAACAGACAAATACTATAAAGATTTCCGGTACTTCATTCTGCTACTTCAGCCACTTCATTCTGCAACTTCAACCACTTCATTCTGCAACATCAAGTGCTTCATTCAGCCAACGAAATTGACTCTTCCACCCAGCGAAGTCGAATCCATCACCCAGCGAAGTCGTATCTTTAACCCAACGAAGTCGTATCCTTAACCCAGCGAAGTCGTATCCGTCACCTCAATGAAACGTATGAACTTGCGCAATGACGTACATGATGCGAAAGAGGCTCACTTGATGGGAACCAGGATGCTTCTGAAATTACGTCCCGACGTATCTGTTACTACGTCGGGACGTATCTTTTGCTGCGTCGGGACGTAGCAAATGCTGCATCGGGACGTAATTTTCATTTCCTCAGTTGGCTATGATTCCTCCTCTCACCAGCCATTTCGCAAAGAAGCGGTCACTAACCAGATAGCCAGTCGGAGTCTTGCTTACCAGCTGCTTATCTACCAATGCCTTTAATGCCGTTTTCACGCTGCTCGTAGCTGGAAGATGGTGGGTGCTGATAAACTGCTGGCTCAACGGCGAAGATACCAAATGCTCACGAGCTATCGCCCCCAAAAGCATCTGCTGGTTCTCGGTTAGCCAGGCACAATAGTTCTGATAAGTCATCGCCTGCTCCTCAATCAGCTCCAGAATCACCTCATCTACCAGAGACTTCGTAATCTCGGAAGAAGCATGCTCGTAGATGCCATGCAATATCGACTGCACATACCAGGTTACACGATCAGACTGCTGATAAATATAAGAAAAGGTAGATTCATCTATCGACCTGTGCTGAGATGCCAACAAGCGATTGGCAAACTCCCGATACACCTGCTCCCCGATGCAAGGCAAAGACAACACCAGCGAACTCTGGAAGAATGGACGGTTTGCCGACAGAAACATCTCCTGCATCATGTGCTGCTGACTGCTCGAAAACACGAAATATACATTCGGCAAGAACTGGATATAAGAACGGATCATCGCCTCAACCCCATCCTCCGGATAACTTAATATCTGCTGAAACTCATCAATGGCAATGTAGCATCGCTTTCCCGATTGCTTCAAATACTCAAAGATTCGCTTCAAACTATCCTTCCCTTCACTCGGTTTCAAGTCTAAAGAAAAAGAAGGAATGCCTGTCAATTCATCTATCGTCAGAGTAGGACGCCAGCTGCTGAAGAATTCCTGTACCTTCCGAAGGGCTGATTGGGAAACTGTATCCAGCTTTCCGATGATTTCAGAAGCCATCAGTTGCACCATCTGCTCCAGATTCTTGGTGGCAAAGATGTCGAGATAGAAACACTTCACTTCCGCATATTGCTCCTCCATCTGATGGAAGACATGATGAATTAATCCCGTCTTACCCATACGGCGTGGGGCAACCAACGTGATGTTACGTTCATTATGCAGCGAAGAAATCATTTTCTCCGTCTCTTTCTGGCGGTCGCAGAAATACTCTGCGCCCTTATAGCCATATACCACAAAAGGATTGTTCAATCTTGCCATATCTTGTTATCATTCATTTTACAAACGTTCATTGCGCTTTTTACGCAACGCAAATTACGCAATAAAAAACGAGACTGCCAAATGTTTTCTAGTTTTTTAATAATAATTATCTCCTAAAGCCGCCTCTGATGTACAGACTACGGAATAAACAAAAATACTTCACACTGCACTACTGCGGAAAGGTAAAGGCTGAAACTGCTAGCCCAGGGCCTAAAAAATCTGTGTAAATCTGTGAAATCCGAGGGACATAAAAAAACTCCCACAGATTTCACAGATTCACACGTTGCACCTGCGCTATCGACGAATAAGCTGTGTAGATTGGCTACATATTGCTTAAATAAGATGTATGGGGATATCTGCATTGAGGATGTCGTGAAAAGTTCCTCCCGAGGGCACTCCTTTGCCATAGCGAGGGCACAAAGGTGCCGTCGTGAGGAACAAAACTCTGGTACGAGGTAGTAAAAATAGAAGGGCTGGAATATAAAAAATAGGCGGCTCCCGAGATGTTCGAGAACCGCCTATTGATATTTAGTTTATTTGATGAAGCAAATGCTTACTTCTTAGTCATTATTGCATATGCCTGACCAGAACAGAGAGCATAGAGTTTTATGTCGTATGTTCCTGCTTCAACGTTAAAGTTACCACTGGTTGGACTCATATCCAAAGAGAAGAGAGAATTGGCGGAATTGGTTCCCCAATTGATATCCCAGCCATCGTTTGCACGGAACTTGATATTTCCATCGTTCAATTTGATATCTTTGATTTCCCAACAGCCTTCATCTGCGTTGTATGTCATGTCAGTATCATTGTCCCATTTTCCAGGTGAGGCATCACCTATAACACCAATAGTTGTGATGGCTGTCAGTTTAGCAGTCTTATTCTCTGTATTGTAATCTATCCAATAGTAACCGGCTGGTTCAGAAACGGCAATCTCTTCTCCGTTGATCTTCAGTGCTCCATTAATATAAGCACCACCGCAATAATTGTTACCATCAGATGTTCTCAACATCAGTTCGCTATTACCAGATACTGCAGAAATATAGTCAGGGTAGTCGACAGGAGTAATCTTGTATGATGAGTACATCATGTTGATTTCAATCTTGATATATTTCTTGTCGGTTGAAACTTTAAAAGAACCATCATTTCCGAGATGTTCACGAGTGTCAAGGTTTTCTTCTACGCCGACACCATTTTCGCCATTACCCTTGGTTGTTCCTAAAACATGTTTCCATTCATTCTTATTGGCAATTTCGTCACATGTTTCTCCACTACCAATTCCAAACCATGTATCACCACCGGCATTGGCAGGTATGACTGCTGTGAAAACTGGGTCATCGTAAACATCTGCGTGGGTGCGGATAAATTTCTGCTCCTTAGTACTTGCAGATCCAGCCCAGTCTAATGTTCCACCAATTACATAATAAGTTGACGCAATTTCTGGGGCATCTGGCTTTGCCTTTATGATAAAGTTTTCTGAGTCAAGGAAACTTGCATTGGTATTACCATTCATGGAAAGAGTGGCTCTAACTTTTGCTTGGAGGTCATTGACAACTGGTTTCTTACCATAAGTGTTCTCTACGAATTTCTTGAAATCTGCGTATTTGACCTTACCGGTAGACCCCATCTTAAGTACTTCCGTTTTCTGCTCGTTGTTCTTCTTATAGTTGATTCGCAAAGTATATTTTGGCGTATATGCAGCATTAGAAGATGTAGGCGCCTTAGTGATGTTACAAATCTGTACAGAGTCTGTACTTTCTGTAATCTGTGCGAAATCAATAACATCTACAGCTGCAACGCTACCATTGCCAAAAGCTACAGCTTCGCCTTGTGGGTTTCCTGGCTGCTCTGACCAATCGTTGAAACTGTCATCACAAGAAGCAAGGGCAAATGTTGCTAAGCCTGCTAATAAATATGATTTGATTTTCATAATTGTTTCTTTATTTAGGGGGAGAGGAGAACAAACTCCTCTCCCTGAGTTTGATTAATTATTTTTGCTCAACAAAAGAGTATGCACCTGAGATGTCGTTGAAGTATACCTTGTAGGTACCCTTATCACATGGAATTGATACGCCATCATCCTTGTTGCCAATAGCACATGGGAAGATAGAACTGCCCCATGTTGCCTCACCGGAAGTGAAGGATAACTCTGTCTTAGCTGACAAAGTGATTTCTGCATACCAGTCATGATTTGGAACACCCTCAATTGTTGTAATTGGTGACATCTCTGTATCACCAATCTTCATAGTGGTGTAGTCTACAACTTCTCCCTTGTAATACTTATAGTCTGCGTTGTAAGGTGAAACCTTCAATTTATTCTCTTTAGTATTTACCTCGAGTACATAATAACCTGGATCTGCTACAACCAAGTTGCCTATGTCAGCGCCACCATCACGGTATTTGAAGTCTTCACCACCATTCTTTGTGATGGTTCCTTCACCTAAAGCGTAGTTCCAGTTGCTCAAACCCTTAGGGGCAATAATCTTGAATTCACCGGCATTGAGGTAACCTGTATACTGAACAATACCATCACCGGTAAACTTGTCGTAAGATTCACCTTCTTTCACGTACATAGGCATCATGCTAATACCTATCTTGCTAGGATCATTGGTCCAACTAGCATCGGCAATAATACCACCAGTAAGATACCAGAATTGTGGCAAACTCTCTTTGATGAAGTATGGGTAAATTTTTACCTGCTGTACGTTAGTATAAACGTAGTTTGCAGAGTCGTTCAAGTTCTTTGGGCAACTAACCATACGTACATTCAATGTGATAGGCTTGTCTGTTTCTACTTGAGATTCATCTTCCCATCCCTTCACTTTCATAACGCAGAGGTCAAACTCGTTGGCTGGTGCATTATAAGTGATAGAGTTTCCTTTGGTTGAAGTAGAGAAGATGCGCTTTTTGTTTTTAAAGTCAGCATTATCTTCTCCTGCAATCTGTATCCAATAGGAAGTTTCTGTTGGGAAACCGTAGTCAGCAGCCTTTTCTGCCTTGAACTGAACGTATTCGCTGCTCTTCAGGTCGATGATATTGTCACCCATCTCAGGCTTGAGGAGATTGAATGACTCTGGAACTGACATGATTGGGTTGTCATCTCTATCGGCATCGCAAGAAGCGAAAGCCAAGAGACCCACCAACGCTGCAGCCATTATATTAATCTTTTTCATATTGTAACCTTATTAAATGATTGATAATTAATAATCAGGGTTCTGTTTCAAACCTGTTGTGTTACTATTGATATCACTGATAGGAATTGCATAGATGTTGAAGTGCTTGTCGAATGGTGTTCCATCCTGAGTTCCACCCATCCATTCCCACTTGTACTTGCTCTGACCACCGAACTTGTCGAAACGAATCAAGTCCATACGGCGGCGACCTTCGTAAGCAAATTCACGAGACCACTCATCGCAGATGTCATCAAGAGTGAATGAGGTCAAGTTAGTAACATCTATACCTGCTCTTTCGCGAATCTCCTTGATTTTTGCAAGACCATCGCTTGTGCAAGAACCATTGTTCATGCGGGCATCAGCTTCTGCATAAGTCAAAAGTGCCTCTGCATAACGCATCATAGGGAAATCGGTATCAACAAACTGATTATGCTTTGGAGAACCAGAACCAGCATAAGTATTGAGGAATTTGACATAAGCATAACCTGACTTAAAGTCTGTTTCCTTTGTAATACTCATCTTGAAACCCTTGGTATAGAACAAAGCACGATTGTCACCAGCTTGAGCAGCAACCTCAGTAGGGGTGCCTTCTATAGGTTGACTGCTAGGGAAAAACTTCTGTACAAACTGCTTGCGGGCGTGATTACCGCCCCACTGTTCTGAAGTTCCCGTAGGATAGTCCTTTAGGATGTCGGCATCAGTAGTAGAAGCAATCAGGAACAAGCAACCACCCCATGTCTGAGTATCCCAACCATCGTGGATAGCAGGAAGAATGATTTCGTTTTCTGCACCATTTACATCATTATCTGCCATAAAGAGTTTCTGAAAACCTGAGTAACTGCCAGTAGGTGTCTTACACAAGTCATATGGAGTGTCAATAACTTTCTGTGCGAAATACTTGGCAGAGTCGTTATGTTCTATACCAGAATATACCTTAGCATTGATATAGTCGCGGGCCAAGAGCAACCATGCTGCTGCCTTGTTCGCACGGCCATAACCATCTTGTTTGCCATTTACTACCTTTGCATCGCTTAAAACCTCTTGGGCACCAGCTGTTTCGCCACAAACTTCACGAAGTTCACCATTTATAAAGTCGAAGAGATGTTTGCGGCTTACCTGAGGCGCTGATTCATTAGATACGTTAAGTACCAATGGAACATTACCAAAGAGATCCATCAGGTAAGAGTAGTGAAGAGCTCTCAAGAAGCGGGCTTCTGCACGCTTGGTACTGATTTCTGGATCTGTAGAGTTGACTGTTGACTCCAAATAGTTGTTTGCATATGTGATACCCATGTAAAGACGATAGTAAAGCGCCTTCATCATTGGGTGTGAATCACCCCATGAAGCGTGGTTGAATTCAGGAATACCTGCATCACCCCAAATACACTCTGCTTCATCAGTAGGAAGTTCGTTGGCATTCCACAACTGACGAATCAAACTAGAAGTACCTTCATCGATATCGTCAATATCGCCACTTCCATCAGGTCCTTTCTGACCTGTCAGTACCAAGTTAGCATATACCTTGTTTAGGAGAGCGTCATAGTTGGCGGTTGGAACCTGCTGAGGGTTGATGTTGTCTGCATCCAAATCACCTACACATGACGAGAATCCTAATGATGCTACAGCCATAGCTGCAACAGGCAATATATTTTTAATTTTCATTAGTCTCATAATTGTAATACTTAAGTAATTAGAAGTTCAAGTTGAGTCCAATAACAGTTGTGAATGGACGTGGGTAAATTGAGTTGTCGATACCGCTTGCTACCTCAGGATCGATGCCACTATAGTTTGTAATAGTGAATACGTTTTGAACGGTAGCATAGATACGGCCACTGATTCCCTTGTATTTGCTTCCGCCGAAGAGACCATCAAATGAGTAACCCAATGTGATGTTGTCCATCTTCAGGAATGAAGCATTCTCTACGAAGTAGTCCGTGAAGAACTGCTGTGTGAGTGGGTTGGTGAATCCAAGTTTTACTGCATCTTTTGGACGGTTACCTAAGTAACCCAATGCGTAAACAGAACCTGTACCTATGTTGCAAGAACCTGCGAAGTTGTCATTGTATACATAGTTGCCAAGACTTGCACGCATAGAGAAACTGAAGTCCCAGTTCTTGTACATCAACTTTGAACCGAAGCCCATTGTTACGTCTGGTGCTGGTTTATAGTAGAAGTAGCGGTCGCCACTATCGATGTGGCCATTACCATTGCGGTCTACGTATGTATTCTGGAGAGGATTTCCGTTCTTGTCGTAAGCCTGCTGATATACATAGAATGCGCTTGCAGAGTGACCAACGGCATGTGCCTGGATAGTACTTCCTGTACCGGCTGAGACACCACCTGTTTCTACCAGATAACCTGCAGAATTACCGCCTACCAACTCATCAATCTTGTTCTTGTTGTAAGTCAGGTTGTAGTTGATTTCCCATCTCAAGTCTTTTGTCTGGATAGGACGAACGATTGTCGCCAACTCAAAACCTGTATTATGCAAAGAACCGATGTTGCTTGTAACCTTGTTGCGGAAGTTAGAACCTGCTGATACATATACAGAGTTAATCAAATCTGTTGTCTTGCGGTAGTACCAGTCCAAGTTCAGAATCCAACGGTCACGGAAGAATGAGAAATCAAGACCTGCGTTCCAAGTAGTGGTCTTCTCCCAAGTCAAGTCGGTATTGAATGCATCTGGACGATAAGTTACACCATTGCCATTAGCATCCTTGATAGCACCATAGTATGCGTGGTCTTGGTTCGGTGTAAATGTAGGCATGTATGTATAGTCACCGATACCTTCCTGCTGACCAGTCTTACCCCAGCCGAGACGAAGTTTCACGTCTTCAACCCACTTGACATCTTTCAGGAAAGATTCTTCCTTCATCTTCCATGCCAAAGCAGCTGATGGGAACAAACCCCAACGATTGCCCTTGGCAAAACGTGAAGAACCATCATCACGAAGCGTGAATGTGAAGAGGTAACGATCTAAGAGAGAGTAGTTTAAACGACCAAAGAATGATACGAGATAGTTCTCTGTCTTATAGAGCGTACCTGATGTTGGCGCATTATACTTAGTGCCCGCCAAAGGAATGGTTGTTGTTGTCTTATCCGGGTTGGTAATGTCTTGGGTCATTCCGCAAGTTGCAGGATACATTCCATAGCCATCCCAATCGGTCTTTTTGTGGAACTTCTGGTATTCATAACCTGCCATCACATCAATGTGATTTGCCTTGTTGATGTCCTTCAAGTACTGTGCATAAGCATTGAATGAGAGGTTGTATGTATCCATCTTGCTCCAGCCATTGTAACCGAAATAGCTGTTTGAGTATGAATAAGGACTGATATCTGTATTCTGCTTACCAGTAGAATAGTCTGCACCAGCATTCATGTGAATGTGCAAGTCTTCGAAACCATGAATCTTATAGTCTGCCTCGATGTTACCAACGAATGTCTTTGATGTTGCACGATCGTTCTTCATTTCGAGCATTGCCACTGGGTTTTGTGTAGCGTTGCGGTTGTAAGAGATGCCCCAGTTTGGATCCATGTATGTAGAACTGTTGGAATACCACTGTGTATAACCTCCGAAGTACTTCTCATAGACACCATTGTTTACACTAACTGGCTTGGTAGGGTCCATGTAGCGGGCTGCACCGATGGCACCACCATCTGCATAACGGCTCTTGGCAATCATACCCTTACCATTAATGTTGAACTTCAAGTGGTCCTGCAAGAATGAAGGGTTCAAACTCATGCTGGCTGTGTAACGTTCAAACTTTGAAGTCTTAATGATACCTTCATTGTTTGTATAGCCGAGCGAAGCGCGGTAAGGCATATTCTTTAAACCACCCTGGATAGTAATGTTGTGGTCGTGAGAAATGGCTGTACGATAAATCTCGTCCTGCCAGTTGGTATCAGCAAATTGCTGTTCGCCTACTTGGTTGAATTCGCTCTTGTAACCAGTAATCTTACCGTCCTTAATGATAGGAGAAATAGTTTCTTTATCATAGGTGTAATAGCCGAGTGCCTTATAAGCTGCACTCTTTTCACCATAAAGATTCTTGATAAACTCTCTATACTCTGGACCGCTCATTACGTCGAAGGTCTTTTTCTTGGTAGAAATTGACATGTTTCCGCTATAGCTAACCTTAGGAGCCTGGCCTGAACGACCTTTCTTTGTAGTAATGATGATGACACCATTAGAAGCTCGGGAACCATAGATGGCTGTTGCTGAAGCATCCTTCAATACAGTGAAACTTTCGATATCGTTAGGATTTACCATAGAGAGTGGGTTAGAGAGACCCTGAACTCCATAATTGTCCATAGCAAGTCCATCAATAACGATTAATGGGTCATTGGAAGCGTTCAATGACGAACCACCACGGATACGAATCTGTGCACCTGAACCTGGAGCACCATCGTTAGAGATGACACTAACACCGGCAATTTTGCCGGAAATCATGTCTTGTGCATTAGTCTGGAGACCATGGTTCATGTCATCAGGTTTGATAGCAGTAACAGATCCGGTCAAGTCGTTCTTCTTAGCTACACCATAACCGATGACTACGACCTCGTTCAACGACTTAGAATCATCTTCCAAGGTGATGTTCATGTTGTTAGCTGCTTTCACCGTCTGCGGAGTCATTCCCAGATAAGTGAAAGTAAGGTTTGCACCTGGCGCTGCATCAACTGAGAAGTTACCATCCATGTCGGTAATACCTACTGCCTTACCGTTCACTGTAATGG